>Ga0209757_10000339_pt1 | contig 11466 bp, 2 predicted proteins | sample ETNvirome_6_1000_FD_185472 | JGI IMG/M metagenome (GOLD analysis project Ga0209757, IMG submission 185472) | Marine viral communities from the Pacific Ocean - ETNP_6_1000 (SPAdes) (version 2) | ecosystem: Environmental > Aquatic > Marine > Oceanic | place: Pacific Ocean | collected 2013-06-19 | reverse complement strand
AGACTATTCCCTAATAATTTAGTATATTATAAATGTATACCGTTAAATATTAATTGATTAAACAAATGGCAAAAAAGACCATAGAAAATAAAACTTCAAAAGTTTATCCACAAGCTGGTGGTAATGAACGTGTTAAGTCATGTCCTGAAGCTATAGCTGATAATACTATAGGTATAGACAATAGAGAAAGATCTATTGTTAGATCTAATTATGGTAAAGACAATGGAGAAAATAGATGTGGGGATTGTATATTTTTTGATATATCTAACAGGATGAAAAAATGTATGGATACTGAGACTGATAACAATGGTTATTGTTGGGATCAGGAATTTGTATGTAATAGAGAAAATGTATGTGATATGTTTGAAGAAGGTGGTCCAATTACATCTAATGAGGAGTCATATTCACAAGATGAAACTTACTCAGAATTTGAAGAAAATAAAGAAGCTGTAGAAGAAATACAAACTGCACAACAGATGCCTATTGCTGGTCAAGAACAACAACAACAAATGCCACAAATGATGGCTCCACAAGGACCTCCACAGGGTATGGCACCACCTCAACAAGCACCACCTCAAGAACAAATGCAACCTACATATGCATATGGTGGATCTTTAAGAAAAGCACAATTCCAAAATTTAGATCGTTATGGTGATTTTACTTCAGGAAAATCTATTGATGAGTTAATAGCAGAAGGGTTTACTCCAGAAGAAGCTGAAGAGATGAGAGCATCAGGAGCTCATACTGGTGAACAACCAACAGCAGGTCCTCCTGCTCCTCCTGCTGGTGAACTTGATCTTATTAGAATGAGGCTGCAAGAGGAAAAACGTTTAGCAGGTCTAGATAATAATACAGATATATATGATGCAGCAAATCCTAAAGAAGCAGGAGCATCTATTAAGGATAAATTTAAATTATGGAATCTTAAACGTAAATTAAATAAAGCAAACAGAAGATATAATAATAGAGATGAGAATTTTGCCATGTATAATGCACCAGTTGAACAAGGTATGCCTGGTAAAATAGCCAATTGGTTTAAGAGTGTACACAGAGACTTTACACAAAATTGGGATAATGATAACCAGAAAGCAAATTATCAACAATTTAAACTTACAAATCCACATGATGAAACTAGATTTTTTGATCCATCAAATCCAGATGAATTAAAAACATATGAAACTATAAATATGGAAGGATATAATAAATATTCTGAAAATAGAGCAACCTTATTTCCTGAGTTATATTCAAATTCAACTATGGATATTAATGGAGAAATTACATATACAGATGGTAAACTTCTAGGTGATATGGTTGAAACAGAATATATGCCTGATGCAGTTCATATTGTACATACAGATGATAATAAAGGTATAAAAGGTTCTTATATATTTGATGGTGTTGATGATAATGGTAAGAAGAAATTCAAATTTATTTCTTTTGATGCAGAGAATCCAATGAGTATAACACATGAACCAAATTCTCAACAAAATGCTAATCAGCAAATGGAAGATAAAACGAAATGTTTAGAAGCAGGAGGAACATGGGAAGATGGTGTATGTACATATCCTGAAGAAAAAACTGTAAATCCAAATAATCAAGCAAAAGCAAATAAAAAGGCAGAAGGTCTTGATCTTGATAATATAGAGTATGATGATGATTTACAATTAGGGGGAGCTCCAACTTATTCTTATATGCAGCAGGGAGGAAGTCTTACAAAATTTCAAAGTAAGAATGAGTGGACAGATGAACAATTACAAATATGGCTTAAATTACAAAATGATATGTTAGCTACAGGTGCTGCTGGCAGTAATACCTCTGATGGAGTAACATATGATCCTTCAAAGATAGATCTTACAGATAAAGCTACATACCCTGGTACCTGGGGAAGTGTTGCAGATGGAACATATAATACTCTATATGATTGGTTACCAGACACGTCAACAAAAGAAGGTAGAAGTGCTGCATATAATCTTCATAGAACTGCAGCAGAAAAGTTTCCTGATCAAGCTGGTATGCCAGGTGTATATTGGGGTTCAGGTGATGATGGTATTGCACAGCCTTACTTAAATGAAAGTGTTTCAGAAAAATCTTTAAGAACGGGTGACTTCCAAGATTATAATGCAGCATTACAGTTTTTAAATGATAATCCAGGTATTGATCCTTCTCTTATAACTATAGGAGGAAATCCAATGCAGACTATATCTAATTATATGAATGAAGAAGGTTCTCCAGCATTTTCCGCTTGGGGTGACGGTGTAGATGAACACCGTCTAGCTAATAATTCTAGAAGTGCTACAGATATTTCAAATACAACATATGATGCTAACTATAGTACCACAGTAAACAATCTATATGAAGAATGGAAACTTGAACAAGCTAAAGCAGATGTAGAAGGAAAAGGAGTAGATAATCAAAAGTCATTTGAAAGATGGGTAACAGAAGGTGGTAAAATGGATGATTATGTTCCAGATTATCAAATGATAACTGCAGATAATTATAAAGATGCTATTATGAATAGTGGTAATCCTTATTTTCAAGGTGAAATGGGAGGTTATGGTGGACCATCAATAGGAACTAACACAGGTAATCAACAAATAACACTTAATGGAGAACAAGTAGATAATCCAATGTTTGTTGATCATGGACCAGATCTAGGTGAAATGGGTACTTTAATGGGTTATATTCCTGCAGCAGTTGCTGGGGCTGGAGCTTTGAGAGCAGGATTTGGAGCTCTTAATTATCTTGGAGGCTTATCAGTACCTGGAACAAGTGGAGCTCTTAATTTTGGTAATTTAGCTAATGCACATTTTGTAGGTAATGCAGTGACTAATACATTACCACAAGCTTATACAGATTATCAGAATGAAGATTATGGGAGTATGGGATTAAATCTTGGAATAGGAGCATTAGAAATGTCAGGTGTAGGAAATATGGGGATGAAGATTTTACCAAAAAACTTTAGTTCACTGAGTAAATTAAATCCATCTTTCCCTGCATTAAATACAAAAGGTACTAATATGATGGATGATATATACAGAGCTAATACTAAACAAATGCCAACATTTAATGTTAATCCTTTTAGCAGCCGACCTTCACAAGTTAGTCAGATAAAAGATTTTCTAAGTAAAGATTTTTCAAAGCTTAATTTAAATCCTAATTTTCAACCAAATTTAATAAGAAAATATGGAGGCTCATTATATAAAGCTCAGAATGGTGCAGAGGATGTAGCAGCAATGTATCAAGTAAACCCAGAACAATTTGACTATGACGCTAATATGCCTAAAGAAGGAGCTATTAGTGCATACGGAGATGTATGGCAATCGGGAGCTTGGGTAGATGCTACTAGTGATCAACATGGATTTACTACTCCAGATTCAGATCAGTTTGGTGCTGTAAGTAGTGCATTCTCAGATGAGACAGGTGTTATAAACCGTAGTGCTAATTATGATCCTTCTAAACCACAACCATTTTCAGCAGGTATAATAAATAGAGAAATGAAATCAGCTGCTGCTGATACATATAATGTTAGAAGAGGAGATATAAATAAAGATACATGGACACCTAAATCAGGATCTATAAATAAATCATATGGTGATATATGGAGTGATGATGGTAGTTGGTCTGATAAAGAAAATGTTACACCAAGTTGGGATCAAACAGATGATTTTGCATTTGAAGGAGATAATAATACATTAAGTAGAGGGCAACTTAGAGATGTACGTAAAGATAATAGAAGACAAAATAAAGCTGAGAAAAAAGGTTTTAGTTCTTGGGATGAAATGCAAACAGCTAAAGATGAGAAAAGAAAAGAAAGAAAACAAAGACGTAAAGATAGAAGTCAAAGATGGGGGGACACACTTGGAGTAAAAGCAAGAAACATAGGTAATTATGTATTAGATAGTGATATAAGTCAAGCTTGGCAAAAAGGTTCAAAAGCACTTGTTAAAGGAGCTGGAATTGTTAGTGATTTTCTTGAAGCAGATGCAGCTAACTATGAACAAGAAAAACTCCTTACTAGTAGAACAGCAGATCAGATGTATGGAGTAACAAGTGCAGATGCATTATCAAGAGGTGAACATGATGAGAATTCAGGAATTTTTCAAACAGCTGATAAAGTAATAGCTAGACAAGATGGTTATGGTAAGTATGGAACTGAATTACCTAGAGCACAATATGGATATACAGGTTCGGGACAAACAAATCCTAGAATGGGATTAAAATATAACAGTGGAGAAAACCCTCTATCTTTATTTGTAGGTGCAGATAGAATGAATTGTTGGGGTGGTAGTTGTAAAGATGATGGAGGTGGTAAATTTAAAAGAGGTTTTTATTCAGAATTTAGTCCCTATAAGAAAACAACAATACCTCAAACAATAACACCTGATGGAGAAATTACAGATGGAGAAGCTTATGAACAATGGACAGCATCAGGAGATTTAGGAGGTAGATTAAGATTTGATCAAGACTTCTATAGCTTACCTATTGGAGGACCTAGTGGAATAATGTTAGAAGGATCTGGTGGTGCAAAGTTTGGTGAGGATGGTTTAAATCCTTATTATGGAGGTAGAGTTGGAATGCAATTTAAAGCACCTAGAGGATTAAAGCTTCCTAAGTTTAATTATGCAAGTAAAGATAGAGCAGACTTTATGCCTCAAAGTCAATTAGATTTATATGCAGATTGGAAAAATAATGAAGGTTTAAAGTTTGGTGCAGATGCAAGATGGGGAATATTAAATGCTGGTGTTACATACAATCCATCAACAAGTGATTGGGAATATTCAGGAGGAATAGGAGCTTGGTTTAAAAGTGGTGGTGAGAAAAAAGAAAAAACAATGAATATAGATTCAGATATGTATTATGAATTAATAGCTGCAGGAGCAGATATAGAAATTATATAATTATGAAAGTAAAAATAAATAAATTACCAGAAGGGTATAAAATAAAAAAAGGCAAAATTGTTAAAGTTATGGCGACAGGTGGTGCCCCTTATAATAATTCTCTTAGTGCTGTCCCTAGAAAATTTGCAAATCTTGAAGCAGAAAAAGGTGAGACAGCCTTAACTGATTTAACTCAGGATGGAAATTTTGAACTATATAATATAGGAGGAAGAAGACATCAGGATGGAGGTACTGATCTAAGTCTACCAGAACAATCATTCATATTTTCTGATACTGCTAAGATGAAGTTAAATAAGGCTCAGTTACAAACATTTGGTATTAACTCTAAAAAGAAAATGTCTCCTGCTGCAGTATCAAAAAAGTTTCCTTTAAACAGATATTACTCAGCTATAAATGGAGAATTTTCAGATGACATTACAGACAGAAGTGCTAATCTAATGTTAGATAAAAATAAAATGAAGTTATCACAATTAGCATTTGTATCAGAAAGTAAAAAGAAATTTGAAGACGGTGTACCATTAGCAGCATATCCATATCTAATGTCTAAGGATATTGATCCTATGGAGTTTGTTCAAAAAGTAAATAAGCTTAATGAGGAACAAGCTCAAATGCAAATGATTGATCAATTACCACCAGAAGAACAACAACAAATATTAGCATTACAAGATTTTACAGGAGGACAAGGGGGACCACCACAAGGAGGTATGCCTCCAATGGGACCACCTATGGCAGGAGGAATGCCACCTATGCCACCTCAAGGAGGAGGTATGCCACCACAAGGTATGATGCCACCACAACAAATGATGGCAAAGTATGGAATGGAAAGGTATCAAGAGAAAGGATCCTATGATGAGAATACAGGTATATTTGGTAAACCTGCTGAAGAACCTATATATGCTAGATATGGAGGAGGTTTACCTAAAGCACAAATACAAGAAGAAATTCTATCAATACCACCTATACAACCACAACCTATACCAATTTATAGTAAGACATCTGGTCTTGATATTTCTACACCTGAAGGACGTGTTAGAGATATAGACTACACAGGTGCAGAATGGATGAAAAACTGGCAAATAGCAAATGGATATGGATCTCAGTTTGATACATTTAATGTACCTCCAGGTGATGTGTTCCTACAACAAGGTGGACCATCTGTAGCTCCACAACCACAAGGAGGACAAGGTGGTGGTGGAGAGATGGAACAAATAATGCAAATGGTTGGACAAGCTATGGAACAAGGTGCTCAACCTGAAGAAGTTATAGCAGAATTATTACAGAATCAAATTCCACCAGAAGTAATAATGAAAGTTTTTGGTCAATTAGGAATGCCACCAGAGCAAGTAGAACAAATGATAATGGTTGTTATGCAGCAAGTACAAGGAGGTCAGCAACAAATGGCTGCACCTCAAGGACCACCTCCAGGTCCACCACAAGGTGGGATGCCACCAGAAATGATGGCTGCTATGCAACAAGGACAAGGTCAACCACAGATGAGATATGGAGGAGGTTTACCAAAAGCTCAGTTTAATTTACCTGGATTCTTAAAAGGAATAAGCGGCTTAAATATGGGTAATAAAGCTATGAAGACTAATCAATTTTTAAAAGCAGCTACAACTCAAAATGAAATAATTCCATTTTCAGCGTGGGAATATGCACTTGGTATGAAAGGTTCAAAGAATCCAAAAGACCGCTTAAAAACTCTTAAAGAAAACAACTCTTTTCAATTTAGACAGTTAAATAGAAAAGCAGATTGGGTTAACAAATGGATGGATTGGGATTTGTATAATAACGCTTTAAAAAATCCTCAGAATTATAATAAAGCAATAGCAAAGGATCTTTTAGAATTAGGAAAAGACGCAATCATAAACAAAGATGTTAGACTTGTTAAAGATGCATTTCAAATTGAACAAGCAATAAAACAACAAATAGATAAACTACATAGTTGGGGTGTTAATTATGAAGATATTATGTATAGTAATAAACTTCCTTGGAATAATAAATTTAGAGACCCTGATGATGAATGGGAATATAAATATGGTGGAGGTTTACCACAATTTCAAGGAAACACTAGATCAAATGAAGTAAGTACTACTGGAAATAGTTTTTGGAATCAACTAACACGTCAGAAAAATAAGCACAAGGGTAATGTTAATGAAAGCGTTATTTATAACGAGCAATGGGATAATCCTATGGATGCTAATGAAGCAAAAGAATTATATGATTGGCAAATGTCACTTGCTGTAGGAGATAGTATTCCACCAGGAGGTGTACAGAATGATGTTCTTGATGTTGCTATGACAAATCAAGCAATGAGTAATACTCCTAATGTGAATAGTGTTAACCGTAACTATAGAGATAATAAAAATGATAATTTAAGTTGGATGGATTGGCTTTATGATTTTGTTCCTGGAGTAAATATGGGAACAACATCACATTATCAATATGGAGGAGGTTTACCAAAAGCTCAATCACAAGTTCCTGATAATTTACAACCAAGTTTACATTTGCCTTCTCAAAGATTACAAGAAGTATCAGATATGGTTCCTTTTAATCCTGCAGATTTTGCAAGTAAATATCCACAAGTTAGTTACGGAAGAGATATTAATGAAGGTATCAATCAAGGATCTTTAGTTGGTTTAGCAGAACAGTTACTGACTGCTCAAAATGCTACACCAGATGGAATGTATGATGGAAGGTATAAGGCTGATCCTCAAGCAGACTATGCACAAAAAGGTGGGATGATAGGTGCAGGAACTTATAATTCACCTTCTCCACATTTTAGTTTAGATAACAGGATTCCAGCAGGATTATATAATCAACCATTGAATAAGTTTGTTTATGGTGGTGAAGAATATATAGATAGATATACTGATGATATTGAATCTATAGATTTACCTAAAGCTCAATATGGTCAAGAGAATTATAATACTATGATGAACTTATATAATTCAGATGATTGGGATGTAGTTAATGATTTTGGTTATAAATCATATAAGAAAATGTTTGATGCAGGAACATATGATATGGGTACTGAAATGTCACAAGAACAGTATGAAGCACAATTCCTTGCTGATCAAAAATTTAAATATCTTGTTCATAATGAAGGTGCTTTAGATGATATAACAATTACACTACCTAATGGTGACACAGTTAGTGGGGCAGATATTATGACCCATGGTGCATGGGATAATCCAGATAATAAAGGAGGATTTCCAACTGGTGAATCTAATGGAATGTATGGAATGGTGTATAATGCATTTTCTGAACAATTTCCTGACTTTGGTTTACCAGCATTACCAGAAGATCTAATGGGTGATGTAAGACAAAAGCAATCTGTATGGCAAAGTATGGGAGGACTAAAGAAGCATGCTGAAAAAATGTCTGCAGAAGGTGATGACAGTTGGAGTAATTTACTTTCTAATGTTAATCTAGAAGCGTTTGGTAATACTGATGAAGGTGGTTTAGGTGAAGAAAATTATTCTCTGATAGATGGTAAATATGGTGATACTTATAATAGTCAACTAGTTACACTTACTAATGAACCAGGAGATGAAGTAGAACGTCCTAAGTCAACTTGTATGAAAGATCAAAATGGTCAACCAATTCCATCTATGGTTGCTGCACAAAAAGAATGTACAGACGGAGGAGGAAGTTGGGACACAAATGTTTGTAGATGTATTGAAAAAACTGAGACAGGAGAAATAAAACCTCCACCTCCAAAAGAATTTTGGAAACAGGACCTGATGAAGATGGATGCTCTAGGTATGACTGATATTAATAAATACTATCCAAGTAGACAATCTTTTACAGGTAACTTTATGGATCCTGCATATAAAGATCCTACAAGAGAAATTGCTGCAATTGGTGAACAAGCACAAATTGCTGGTGATCTGGCAGTATCAATGACTAGTGGTCCAGGATTAGCAGCCGTGCTTTCTAAGATACAAGGAACTGCAGGAGAACAAGTTGCAAATACATTAAATCAGATTCAAAGTGAAAATATAACTTATTATAATACTAAAGAACAATTTAATGCTGGTGTACAAACTAATACAGATGTGCTTAACCAGGATGCGGGGAAGACATATATGGATGCTGTTAACTTAGTAGATCAAAATTATGATAATGCTAATAATGCATTAAGAGTAGAAATGGCAGACTTACATGCTAATGCCCTAACTAATAGAGCTAATACTTTTAACATGAACACAATGACTGATAAGTATAATGTAGATCCTTCTGATGGAGGTTCAATTTATTATACTAATCCTGCAGACATGTATGCTAATAGATCAGGAAATGAGCCAGGAAGTGATATGGAAACAAGGTTAGGACTTTTAGATGACTGTTTAGCAAAATGTCAAGGTCCAACAAGTACTCCTGAAGCACAAACTGCTTGTATGGAAAATTGTCAAAAGATGGTGGAAAATTCAATGAAGACTAACAACAATAATTCTAATACAAATACTAATGTACCACCTGGCTATCCAGGAAATGAAGCAGGTAATACATTTACCAATACAGAGATAGAACCTGTAGAAGTAAATAGTCAGTATGGTAGTGAATTGAGAAGGGAATTACAAAGGAGAAGAAGAGGAGGACAATGGTAATAAACATAAAAGGTTTATCCAATAAATTTTAAAAACTTAATAAATTTTAGTATTTTTGTAACATGGCAACATATATACCAGGCGTAGAAGATCAAATACCACAAAGTCAACCCTTTGTGCCAGATTATAAATTCCTATCAGATGTTTTACAAGTAAGACAAGATAGGTATGATAAAAACTATAAACAACTTAATGATGTTTATGGAAAAGTTGTATATGCAGATCTAACAAGAAATGATAATAAATATGTTAGAGATCAATATACAGAACAATTAGCACCAAAAATAAAACAAATATCTGGATTAGATTTATCATTACAATCTAATGTGGATTCAGCATACGCATTATTCAAACCATTTTATGAAGACAAACAAGTTATTAAAGACTTGACAGCTACTGCAACATTAAAACAAGAAAGAAAGAAAATGAATTCTTTTAAGGACAGCCCTATCCGTCAAGTTAGAGAAAAATATTGGGATTATGGAATGCAAGGTTTAGATATTTGGAAAGAAGATTTTAAAAATGCTGATCCTCAAAAAGCTTTAACTATGGGTTTACCTCAATATATTGAGGATGTAGATTTAGTAGAACAAGCTGAAATGCTACTAGAAGAAAATGGTTTTGGTGATGAGATAAGTGATGTTTATATATCTCAAGATAACAAATGGATAATTACACAAAAAAGCGGTTCATTAATTACATCTGCTCCAACAGGTAGAATGATAAAAGTTAAAACAGAAGATGGTAAAGAAATAATGGTTCCTGAAACTGAGAATTTAGCTCTCAATTTTATAAAAGATAGATTAATGGATGATCCTAATATTCAAGCTGCATATCATTTAAGAAATTATGTAGACATGAGAAATTATGTTAAGGAAAATTCTGAAGCATCAGGAGGTGATGATAATGCTAAAAAACAATGGGCAAATAAAACAATTGAAACATATACACCTAAGCTTGAAAATGAAATATCTAATTTAAGTAAGATAAAGGAAACTAAAAAACTTGAGACAAATAGTTGGGAAAGCTATGCAAAAGAAATAGGTATAAAACCTGGATCAGAAGAAGATGTTCAATTCCTTACTGCATTAGATGAATTAGAGATGATTGATAAAACTCTTACAGGTGCAAAAGATAAATTACAAAATTCTACAGCACCAACTGAAGATCTCAAGGATTTACTCAATAAAGCTTATACATTAGCAATGGCTAATCAAATGGGTGGTGATATGTTAAGTGCAGCCTCATCATATGCAGCTAAAACTATGACACGTGAAAAAGAAGTTAATCCTAATTATACAGCATGGGTTGAACATCAATATGCATTACAAAGAATAGCATTAGAAGAAGGTTTAAAGGATGCAAGAGAGAAAAAAAATAATGCACAAACTCAACCATCTGTACCTCTATATAGGAGAAAAAAACCAGATAATACCACTAGAGGACAAGATACACCAGGTGACGATGATACATCTGATGCAATAAATTATAATAATGAATCAGCAGTAGATGAAATAGATGCTAATTCTACTGAAATGAAAGAAATCATCAAAGAGATTTATATAAAGAATGCTGAAGCTTTAAAGTTAGATCCAGCAACATTCACACCTATATTTTCTCCAGATTTAATGGTAGGAACTGGAGCTATGCAAAAAGGAGATATAATGACTGTTCCAGAAAGAGTTACTCATTATCCAAAATCAACAGCAATGAGTTGGGAAGATTTTAATAATCTTGATGATGCTGTTTTAATTGAAGACATGTATAACAATGCTTTAAACTTTATTAACAATGCAGAAACAAAATTTCCTTCTTATATGCTTTTAAATCAACAAGATAAAGCAAACATTGCATATAGAATAAATAATTTAAACGGGTTACTGTCAGACTTTAATAAGAGTACAGATAAAATGGCTGCTAATTATATGCAAGTACAACAACATCTAATAAGTACA
>Ga0209757_10000338_pt1 | contig 11513 bp, 19 predicted proteins | sample ETNvirome_6_1000_FD_185472 | JGI IMG/M metagenome (GOLD analysis project Ga0209757, IMG submission 185472) | Marine viral communities from the Pacific Ocean - ETNP_6_1000 (SPAdes) (version 2) | ecosystem: Environmental > Aquatic > Marine > Oceanic | place: Pacific Ocean | collected 2013-06-19 | reverse complement strand
TGGGAAGTGCAGTTAAAAAGATTTAAAAATCAAATGCTTTTAAAAAGCAAAGCTTCCTTTATATTTACTATGCACGGTGAGTTTCAAGAAATAGAGGAATGGTACTTTGATAAAGGAATAGCATTTTTAAAAAAAATTGGGCTAGTGGGTACCGGTAGTCATGGCGCTTATATCAAAATAGCTAGTGAGTCGGATTATTGCCATAAGTTAGGTAATTATCTCTTTGACACACCTTATGTCAGGGAAAGTTTCAAAAGAAATACTCACTATTTTGGTGGTCATAATTCTTTAGAACATGAGAGAGCCTATGAGGAGTTAAAAATGCTAGATAGAAGAAAGACTTTAGTTTTAAATTAGTGAATAGGCGTTTTAAAATAGTTATTGTAGGGGGAGGTTCAGCCGGGTGGATGACAGCAGCAACGTTAGCTAAAACCTGTCCCAATAAAGATATTACACTGATCGAAAGTCCAAGCATTCCAACGGTTGGAGTGGGGGAAAGTACTTTAGGCCAAATCAATAATTGGCTAGGTCTATTAGGTATTGAAGACGAAGGTTTTATGAGAGCATGTGATGCTACTTATAAACTAAGTATTCGTTTTCAAGACTTTTATAAAAAAGGAGAAGCCAATGATTTTCACTATCCGTTTGGTACTCTTGATACAAGGGGAAGTGTATTTGGAACCAATGACTGGATCCTTAATAGAATTAAAGAAGGAAATACTGAGCCCACTCATACTTATGCCGAATGGTATTATAAAAATATGTTGTTAGTCAATAATAATAAAATGACTGACAATAAGGATAACAAATTTGTGAATTTTAATTTTAAAAGAGATGTGGCTTATCATTTTGATTCAACTAAATTTGGTGTTTGGTTAAGAGATAATAAATGTCCCAACATAAAGCATATTAAAGAAAACATAGACACAATAGAACAAGATGAGAATGGAATCGTTTCTTTAAACGGTAAGTACAAAGCTGATTTATATATAGATTGTACAGGATTTCGGGCTCTTATTATAGATAAGGCTTTGAAAGAACCTTTTGAAAGTTATGAAGATATCCTACCTAATAATTCTGCGTGGGCTACTAAAGTTTCGTACACCGATAAGAAAAAACAAATGGTCCCTTATACTAACGGCACAGCAATTGAAAATGGTTGGGTGTGGAGAGTTCCTTTGTGGAGTAGAATAGGTACAGGGTATGTATACTCCGATAAATATGTAAGCGATGAAGATGCTTTAAAAGAATTTAAAAATCATTTAAAAAATAAAGAGAAAGTTTCTAATGTAGAAAAATTAGAATATAGAAATATAAAAAGTAGAGTAGGTATTCACAGAAGAGTTTGGGTAAAAAATGTTGTGGCCATAGGTTTATCCGCTGGTTTTATTGAACCCTTAGAAGGTAATGGTTTATATTCAGTGCATGAATTTCTATTTCACCTCTCACGAATACTACAAAGAGATATAGTTTCGAGATTTGATAGAGATGCATTTAATTATAAATGTAAGGCTATGTTTAGAAGTTTTGCTGAATTTGTTTCAATGCACTTTGCCCTAACTCAAAGAGACGATACGCAATATTGGAAAGATGTTCAAGAAAGAGAATATTGTAAGGAGTTGTACACAGGTGATGTAAAAATTTACAATGGCTTTATGGAGGCATGCAATAAAAGATTTAATGACTTTCATTATCAATCTTGGCCCGGAGGATTAGACTGTATTGCTAATGGTATGCACTGGTTCCCAACAGATTGGGTAAGTGTTAAACATGCAACTTGTGGGGGGGATCCTACCGAGATGTATGCTGGTTGGGAGCTGGGTAAAAAACAAATGTTTGATCTCCTAAAAAAACAAATGAAGCTGGTTAAAAAAATGCCTACGTATTATGATTTTTTAGCCAATAAAATTTATAAAGGGTAAAATTAATGAAGTGGAATAAAGATTTAATTATTGTTAAAGATAATTTTTTTAATAAAACTTTGTTTAAAAAAATATATGCAGATTTAGATAGGGTTAAGTTTGTAAATAGATTCACAAAAATAAAAGCAAATAAACAAAGAATATATTTTGATGTTCTCTTAGGCCGGGACCATCCTGGATGTATAGCATTAAAATCTTTTTTTAAAGATGAACTAGGTGTTAATGTAAAAACACTTCTCTCATATTATTTTTTAAGTACTAAACATGAAGAGCCTACAATACATACTGATTTATATAAAATTAATTGTATTATCTATCTCAAAGGAAAATCTCGAATAAATAATGGAACTGGATTTTATGAAAAGAATGGGAGGGCCGATGTTCTTAATTCCCATATCGGTTTTAAGGAAAATAGAGCGGTTTTTTTTCGCGCAAACAGAAAACATGCATCTTTACAATTTGCAGAGGGAGCAACAGGGCGTTATATAATGACTAACTTTATAAAGTAACTATGAAATGGAATAGAAAATTTATATATCCAGAGTCAACACGTTCTTTAATTGAGAACCTAAGACACTATGAGATAGGGACAGCGAAGCTCCCTTCGGTGACGACTATCTTGCAAGAAACAATGCCTCAGGAAAAGAGAAACACCCTAGAAAAATGGAAATTAAAAGTGGGGGAAAAGGCGGCTGATGAGATCAGAGATACTGCCGCAGCACGGGGTACAATCATGCATAGGATTCTAGAAGGCTATTTAACGGGCCATAGACACGCTGATTTAAGCGATTTAGGCCAACAGGCTAGTAGGATGGCCACAAACATCTGGGAAACCGATTTAAGGGACAATATGCAAGAAATTTGGGGGGCTGAAATCGTAGTTTACTACTCTGAGTTGTATGCCGGAGCAACAGATCTCGTTGGAATTTACGGTGGTCGGGAGTCTATCATAGATTTTAAACAAAGCAATAAATTCAAGAGACGTGAGTGGGTTACGGATTATTTTTTACAACTGGCTGGCTATGCGCTAGCTCATAATGCAATGCACAATACTAAGATTCAATGTGGTGTTATTTTAATGTGTACTGCAGATAATGTTTTCCAAAAGTTTGTGGTTAAAGAAGAAGAATTTCAACGATATATGTGGGGCTGGTTAAGTCGAGTCTCAGAATTTTATGGCAAACGAAGTAATTAATTACAGATACTATCATTGGGGACCGTTGCTTTATAGCTCTAAGGTTACACCTGAGCGTCTAACTAAAATTTCAGAAATATGTAAGAAGACTATCAACTTAAAAACCTTTAAAGATGCACAGCACCTTACTTTATTTCAGAAAAGTCCCCAGGTACCTCATTTAGAAATATTTAATGTCTTAAAGCCCTACTTTCAAAGTTATGCTAAGGCTCACACACACGACTGGGATTTTAGACCTCTTCCTCGTTTAACCCTGGGTTCGGCATGGGTAAATTCCATGGAAGCAGGCGACTTTAATCCCCCTCATAATCATACTGGAGTCTTAAGTTTTGTTGTTTATCTAAAAGTTCCAGATGAATTAAAAAAAGAGAATGAAAAAAGTACACTACAATCTATGGTGGGACCTGGAGCCATTGAATTTAGAATTAGTGAGTTTAAAGTACATGGAGCCATGTCTAGAGATATGCTTTCTTTCTTTCCCGAAGAGGGTGAGATTTTTATTTTTCCAACCCACTTAGAACATTGGGTTTTTCCTTTTAAATCTAAGGTAACCAGAGTTTCTCTTTCAGGAAACTTAGTGGAAAAAAAATAATGCATAATTTTAGCGTTCCAAAAGATGAATGGTTAGATGGTGGTAAAAAATATTGGAAACCACCGGCTGATGTTCTAGCCTGGACTGTTAGACTTGCTAAGGGTAAGAAAAAAATTTTAGATGTTGGGCCTGGAGAATTTGCTTTTCCTTTAGCTACCCATACCTGCGGTTGGCAATACGGTCCTCAAGTTTTAGACACTAATAAAATTGTGGACTTTACAACACAGCTCCTACCTTATGAAGATAATGAATTTGATTTTGTCTACTGCAGGCACACGTTGGAGGATTTAACCTATCCGTTTTTATTGCTACACGAACTCGCTAGAGTTGGAAAAGCTGGTTATATCGAGACTCCATCAATTATGGCAGAATTATGTCGAGAAGTTGACGCAAGCAACCCATCATACAGGGGCTTTCATCATCACGTTTGGTTCACGTGGGTTGAAGATAGTGTTTTTAATTTTTGTCACAAGTTTCCAGTTGTGGAATATATGAAGTTCCAAGAAGACTATATGAAAGGAGTTTTGAAGAAGCACCCTCATTTATGGTTCAATTGCTACACGTGGGATGGAGACGTGAACAAAGCCCCAGGCTTCAAGCATCACATGCATGATCGGGATTTTTGTCTAGTTTTGTACCACCAGAAGTTACCCCGGTACGAGGACTTTTTGGCTGAAAAGTGCCGTAAATCAACAGATTTTAATCATAACTTCTACAGAACCCATATAGCTTAAAATACCTAAAATGAAATTTTTTTTTAAAAAAAAGTGAAATGGGTGGTACAACGGTACAAATGATTACTAGTGTTGTATACCAACATTAATACCGTACCAACGGGGTGGTACAAGGGTGGTACAAGATGGTACAGAATCCCTACGCGAAAGAACCTAAAACCTATTTTCAAATAGGTAATTTGGGTATACAAAGTACTTAGGAGAAAAGGATGACAGCAAAGAAGTCTAAATATAAACACGTAGTTATAAATAAGAAGAGATATTATTTTTATAAGATAACCTGGATCGATCCGACCGGGGACAGTGGGCACGCCACAGCAGCGGAGTCATTAAAATTAATTCCAAGTGTTATGATAACTCACGCTTATGTATTTCATAGAGATAATAAATCTTTATGGACGTTTGCAAGTTTTGAAGAGAATGATGAATTATTCTCCGACAGGAACGTCTTTCCCATTGGCTGTGTTAAGAAGAAGGAGAGAATCCTCTTGTGATTTATCTTCAGCTAACTTTGGTTTACGTCTTACTTTCGCTTTCAATTCTTCTACTCCAACGCCTTCTAGTATTGGAGAAAAGTCATCTATTATTTTTTTCATTCGTGATTCTAACTCTTCTGTGGTTAAGTCTTCTAGCTTACCAGTTCGGATTATCTTTTGTTCAATATACAAACCCGCCGCCTTACCTCGAGCTACTTCAGCGTTTACTGCGGCTGACCACGCTCCCTTCTTAAGCGCTTCTTGTCTAATCTTTCCTAGTTCTGTAATATGTCTATCGAAAGTAACTTCATATTTTTTCTGCAATTCTTCTCTGAGTTCTCCTGTGTAGGAAACTACAAGGGGATATAGTTTTGGATTCTGTAATTTACTTGCGTACTGTCTAGCAGAGTTTTCAGCAAAACCTGCGTCTAGTGCGCACTGCGTTGCAGTCTTACGCCCTTCATTAGTTACTAATTCATAAGCGAATTTCATTTGTGATTCTGTGAGTTTCTTTGGTAATCCCATCCTTGTAATATAGTACAACATAGGCTATATTGCAACCTATGTTATCCGGAAAGGCAGAAATAATATGAGACCAATAGTTATAGATAATTTATTTTCTTCAGAAGAATTATTTTTTTTATATAAAGAATTGTTGGGAAGTAATGGTTGGACAGTGGACGCTCACACGGATGATCAATTATCTCACACACCGGCGGGATTCACTAGTAGTCCTCAGTTTAGAATTAAATATGGGGACTTTACCTATAATTACCCACTCTTTTTATATTTTCAATCAATAATGTTTAGATTAAAAGAAAAATTAAAAGATAAGCATGTAGGACTGCCCTCTATTCTTAAGGCAGTTAAACTAAATATAACCTATCATGATGCTGTAATTCACAGACTTCATCACGATACCAACGACTCCCTAGATAAAACTATATTGTTATTTTTAACCCCAGTTTGGGAAAGCGCCTGGAAGGGATCTTTTTATGTTGATGGTGAAGAGTTTAAATTTAAGCCAGGTAGTGCAGTTATTTGTGATTCAACAGAGTGGCATATGGGGGAAGAGCCCTCAGCTTCCACACACAAGTGGGTAAGATTAACAGCAAATCTGGTAGTGGGTAAGTATGGTAAAAGACCAGGTAAATATGATGAGGTAAAATAAAATGTTATCGGGAAAGGCATTAAGAGTAATACTAGATAAATTTATGAAGGCAGAGGTGGCTAAGTCTTCTCGTGTCCAAGTGGTTCTACCTGATGGTAAATTCTATGACGTAACAAGTGTGCAGTTATTAGAAAATAAATTAATTGGAGTAAAAGAGACCCACCGCATTGCTCTAACTGTTAGCAAAGAATCAGCCTGGAGCATGGGGAAAGTAGTTAAAAAATTATGATCTTTGAAAAGTTTGAAGATGCTATTGTTGAAATTAATGGGATCACTAATCCCCAATTTTTAAAACTATTAATAGATTATGCAGATAAGAAATGCATAAACAAATTACCAACGACAGAGGAGTCCACTGAGTATCGCAAGGTATATGGATACAGTTTTGGCACAACATCTATTTCCGATGCGGCTCATTTTTTAAATATTCAAAATGAAATTAGTAAGGCCTACTCTCACTACAAATTTAAGTTTCCTCAGATAAGGACATCGAAGTTACAGCAAGTAGATTTATTAAAATATGAAGAGGGAGGTCTTTATTATTCTCACGTAGATGATATTGGCTGGGGAAGATCTCTAAGTGTTATTTTAAATTTAGGTGGGGAATATGAAGGTGGGGATCTGGTCTTTAGTCATCAAAATCTTAGGGACGAACTCAAAAGAATCAAACTGAAGAGTGGTTCAATAATTTTTTTCCCCAGTAATTTTTTGTATCCGCATAAGATTGAAAAGATAACAAAAGGTACGAGATATAGTGTGGTAGCATGGCTGGGTTAAGAGATTATAAATACAAAGTAATAAAAAAGTTCTTTTCCACTGCAGAAATAACTTTGCTTAAGCTTTATTGTAAAAATAAATTGCTAGAACATAATTGGACTACAGATATTCAAACTCCTTTCACTCCCGTGTGGACTAAAGATGCATTAGTGAATGCTCTCTTGGAGTCTAAATTAAATGTAGTTGAATCTTATTCTGGTTTGAAGTTATTTAAGTCGTATGCCTACTGGAGATATTATGTATTTGGTTCTCTCTTAAGACCTCATTATGGTAGACCGGCTGATGAGGTTAGTTTAAGCGCCTGTATACATAAAACAGATAAATGGCCTTTTGTCATAGACGACAAAGAATATGAATTGGAGGAAGGGGACGCTCTTCTCTATTTAGGTCATGAGATGAGTCATTCTCGCTACGATTATTTTAATGGGGACGGGCTGGCCCAAATCTTTCTTCATTATGTGGATCAGAATGGTCCCTTCACTGATCATAAAGATGATGAATATAATTTAAACCAAAAATCAAGAATGGAGAGAAGCATAGAGAGTTGATGAACACAAAATTACTAGACTTAATTTATAGAATTAATGGGTTGGTGCCTAAAAAAGCCTGTGATTATTTTATTTCTACACTTGAAAATAATATTAAATTAGCTACCTCAGAGGCTAGCCTAAAATATGGGGGAGAACATCATGGTCAAGATGTGAGGGATGATTTTGCGTCCATAGCCTTACATTTATTTTTAGACAATAAAGAAATAAAAGCTGCTTATGATTTAGCATGTGTTTATCTGGACATCTCCCTGTTAAACTATGTTTCTCATTTACAAAAGAATGTCTGTGGCACCATATTAAGATCCGCCTATAATAATCCCGTTGCTGTGCGTATTCTAAGATATCAAAAAGGTAATCAAATATTAGATCATACGGATGCAAATGTGGTGGGCGCTCCTGTTTATTCTTCATGTACTCTAAATTTAAATAGCGATTATACTGGAGGAGAGTTTTCATTTTTTCATGGAAAACATATTGAAACTTTTAGTACTGGTGACTCTATGATTTTTCCCACTAGTCCTATGTGGGTACATGGAACTAAGCCTATAATAAGTGGAACGCGTTATTGTATTAATGCTTTTATTTCACCACTTCCCCGATGAAGTTAGCTTACCAAATTCCTAATAAATTATATTGGATACATGACTTTCTGGATTATAATATGTACAAGGGCATATACACTGCAATTATTAAAGAAAGAGATAAGATTAATTTAAGTACTACGAAAGGTTTTTGGGAGGATAACTTACATAAAAATATAAGGGCTCCCAAAAGAGTTCAGGTATCTGATTACAAACCTTTTGAGAATCTGAAGACTTTAGTGACTCATAATCAATACTTACAATTGAAGCCCGCCGACTACCAAAATGAGATGACTACAACTATTCATTACATGGAAAGAGGTGCAGGTATTCAATGGCATAGTGACACAAAATGGACGTATGGCATAACTTATTACCTCAATAAAAACTGGTCATCAGATTGGGGGGGAGAGTTTATGTTTGCAGATAAAGTTAGTCATGGTTTTTTTCCTGTGGTTGCAAATTCTCTGGCTGTAGTTAAGTCTCCCTTTGCTCATAAAGTTAACCCTGTATTGAGTCCAATTATGCCCAGGATGTCAATTCAGATATTTATGCGTTGACAAATTAAATAGGAGTAGTAGTGAAACCTGAAACAAAATTTTGGCATGAACTTAAAAAAAATACCCCTACAATATCGTGGACTAGGCTTGAAAACCTTAGCGCTTTCGGCACTCCTGATCTATTGGGCTATACTCGTAGTGGCAAGTTTTTTACAGTTGAATTAAAAGTTACAAAGACAAACACAGTCCGCCTCTCTCCACATCAAAAAGCATTCCATATTAAACATCCAAACAACTCATTTATAATTATCAAGGCCCTGGGTGCCAGGCACAAGGGCATAAAACTTTATGAGGGAAAAAATGTTATGGAGCTTGATGCTTGCGGCTTGAAACTTGCTCCAGGGTGCTTGGGGCTTGAAGCTTGCTGCTTGAAGCTTGAGACTCTGTAGAGCTTGTTGCTTGAGGCTCTACGCTTGATGCTTGATGCTTAGGCCTGAGGCCCGGGTGCACGCTGGCAGCTTTGGAATTCTCCGAACTGTTGCTAATGACCTTTTGGGCCCCATATTGCATACGCAATTCTTTTCTCTGATCCTTATGAAATTTTGGCGATCTGAATACATGTGTCATTTAGTGTTTACCATATGATACATTTTTAATTTCTTTATTCCAACAATTTCTGCAATCCTTGCATTGGTTGTCTTGCTTAGCGCTCGGACACGTGGCGCCGCTGGTAACTACAGTCGAGGTGTTGTGCCAGCTGCCACCTGCCGGCTGGTCGATCATTGGCATGCTAAATCTTATAACTAAATTATCAGGACATAATTTTAAAAAATGCTTGACCCAGGCCTCACGCGTCGGTAGCCAGTGCCTGACTGAAGGGGTCAACCTGCAAACTGCAAAAATTTTTGTTAGGTGATCTTCATCCTGGACATCTCCTGAGTCATGCCATCTAAAAACTTTTGATTTTTTACTATTGATGAGTAACGCCATGGCGCCGCTCCAGAGCTGGTGTTTAATGCTGGCTAGTCTTTTATATTGTGCTTTTTGTACAACCTGAAATACATAACAACCCTTGAGCGCATAGCAGCCATGACAGGTCGAGCCTTTAACATCTCGGAGCTTGGAGCCAGTCTTGCATTCCTTGGCGGGTATACCATATGCCCAGCCAGGCATTTTTGATGGCTTGCTTAGGCCTCCAACCAGATCCCATGCTTGTGATGTATTCATACTTTCTAAATTCATACTATTTTAAAATTGTGTCTTTTTTAAGGCGCCTGAAGCTTGAAGCTTGCGGCTTGCGGCTCTATTCTTATTAAATTTATACCAGCCGCTATCGCTCAGGAAGCTGCAGGCCTTGTCCAATGCATTTTTAAAATGCTTAGTTCGATACTGGCCCGGGCAGTCTTCATCTGCATGACATGCTAGCCACGCCAGCATGTCACAGATTTCATCTTCTTTTTTTGTAAATTTACTCATGCTCCACCGGCAACCAGTTATCATCCCTGAAAACTTTCAGTACTTCTTTTGTATAGATGGATCCGATCTCATCAAAAAATCCAACTTCAGATCCTTTAACATCAACCAGCAATGTGCTGCGGATGCCCCGGCCTACGATTGGTGACTCTTTAACGATGCCAGAGACTGGCGGATTTGTGCCCATGTGACTGTGCAGGATCTTATCACCTTTTTTTATTTCTCTTATATTCATTTTTTCTCCTTGTCCCATTGTCTTTGTCTTGCCGCGCTGGCTTCCTGATCATTTTTAACAAGTCGCAAGATCTCTTCTATTGCAACCGCTATTCTTTTTAACTCTTCACTTGCTTCACTCATTTTTTCTCCTTTTTAATTAATCCTATACTATCCCAGATCCATTGTCAAGCTTGAAGCTTGAGGCTCCGAGCTTTTAATATTTTTTCCATTTTTTATTTTTTCCAATTTTTCTTATATGCTAGGGCCATAAAATATCTTGCTTGTTTAGAACTGACTGATTTATCTTGTTTAGCTAAACTGCATATTTCATCAAGTTTGTTCCGTAGCTTAAAAACATCATTATAGATTTCTTTATGCGTTATTACTTTCATTAAGAGATCATTCATCATCTCTTGTAGTTTATTCATTTTAACTTTACATTTAGTATTCATATCTATTACTCCTTTTTCCTATAACCAGCGCACTTCCTGATCAGGGAACACAGCAACGCTGGCAAAACTCCACCTATAAAGAGGGTTGCCAGAGGCATACCTTATGGTCGGTTGTTTTTCAATTCCTGATCCCAGATCCAATTTCAGATTGACGTACGCTTGCTAGCTTACTGAATATTGGATCCGGTTGAGGCAGTTATTATTAAGGCTCATACCTCAGGAGCCTGGTTGAGATAATATAGGAGAATTGTGGCAGAAGTAAGGCGCCAGCTAAAATAAAAAAAATAAACTTCTTGACATATCCCATTTTTTCCTATACACTTGGCAGGTGGCTGGGGATGGTGGTTAGTATATAATATAAAAAAGCTTGCCCTAAAATCGCCACATTTTAAGTATAGGATTTTCCCAATGCAAATAATACAGAAAGGCATAAAATGTCAAAAATAAGAATGAACACCGAGTTAAGAACTAAAATTCTTAACCGATATAGAGAGAGTGCTGAAAGTGAAAACACACAAGAACTTGAAGCATATAAACAAGCAAGAGAACAAGTGGATATGATTTATCCATCTACTTTTGAACTTGCAAGACAAGTTGTTGAAAGGTCATATCCAAGTGAAGATGTTGCGACTTGTAGAACATTGAAACAAAAATATGGTGAACCTTTAGACGTTGTTGCAAAAGATAAATGTTTTCATTTTTCTTATGCAAGAGAAAACCCTAGTGAAGATGAGGACAAAACAGTAACAGAACATTTTGACTTTGGTTTGTATGGTGATACCGATAATGGAAACAATTATCGCAACGAAAGTGGAAAGCAATTTGCTTATGCTTATTATCGTGATGAGTTAAAAGCAAAAGACCTTGACGCAG
>Ga0209757_10000336_pt1 | contig 11564 bp, 8 predicted proteins | sample ETNvirome_6_1000_FD_185472 | JGI IMG/M metagenome (GOLD analysis project Ga0209757, IMG submission 185472) | Marine viral communities from the Pacific Ocean - ETNP_6_1000 (SPAdes) (version 2) | ecosystem: Environmental > Aquatic > Marine > Oceanic | place: Pacific Ocean | collected 2013-06-19 | reverse complement strand
GACGCTTTTGAGATACTAACTAGAATCGAAGAAGAAAAAAATATATTAGAAGAAAAACCTAAAGTAGAAGAAAAGAAACACAATAAATTTAAAGGTTTTGCAGAAGGGAGGTCTAAATAATGGATGAGCCGGTATTGATGAAAATATTACCTAATCATATTGATCCTAAAGTTTTAAGGAGAAATAATAGATATAAGAAATGGAAATATGGTTATGATGAAGATCATGATATTATATATATAGGAAAAACCGGTGAAATAGGTGATGTATATGAAATACAAAATTTAAAAATTGCATTACCAAAAGCACCTAAAGACATAATAAAATTTAAGAATGATAGTTGGGAACGTGTTCTTATTCCAAAAGTTTTAAATAAAATCAGAACTATTTTTGATTGGGAACAATATCCTGATGATTTTAAAGAAAAATGGTATGATTATATTGATGAAGAATTTAATAAAAGAGAAGAAGGGTTTTGGTTTTATAATAAAGGTATACCAATATATATAACAGGTACACATTATATGTACTTACAATGGAGTAAGATTGATGTTGGACCACCAGACTTTAGAGAAGCCAATAGATTATTCTTTATATTCTGGGAAGCTTGTAAAGCAGATGACAGGTGCTACGGAATTTGTTACCTTAAAAATCGTAGATCAGGATTCTCTTTTATGGGGTCTGGAGAAGTAATAAATCTAGCAACAATATCAAGTGATTCCAGATATGGAATATTATCTAAAACTGGACAAGATGCTAAAACAATGTTTACTGATAAGGTTGTACCAATTTCAGTAAATTATCCATTCTTTTTTAAACCGATTCAAGATGGTATGGATCGACCTAAAACAGAATTAGCATATAGAGTTCCAGCTTCTAAATTTACTAGAAGAAAGATTATAAGTGGAGAAATGGCAATTGATCTACAAGGCCTTGACACTACAATAGATTGGAAAAATACTGGAGACAATAGTTATGATGGTGAAAAATTAAAACTATTAGTACATGATGAATCTGGAAAATGGGAAAGACCTAATAATATATTAAATAACTGGAGAGTTACAAAAACTACATTAAGACTTGGTAGTAGAATTATTGGTAAATGCATGATGGGAAGCACCTCAAACGCTTTAGATAAAGGTGGGGATAATTTTAAAAAATTATATTATGATTCAGATGTTACAAAAAGAAATGCCAATGGACAGACTCGCTCAGGACTTTATAGTTTGTTCATTCCTATGGAATGGAATTACGAAGGATACATTGATTCTTATGGACTACCTGTATTCATTAAACCGAAGGAGAAGACAACCGATACTCATGGGACGCCAATAAGAATAGGTGTAGTTGAATATTGGCAGAATGAAGTAGATGGATTAAAAGATGATCATGATGCTTTAAATGAATTTTATAGACAATTCCCACGAACTGAAGAACATGCATTTAGAGATGAAGCTACATCCTCATTATTTAATTTAACCAAGATATATGAACAAATTGATTGGAATGCTGATGTTAAAAATAGTGGTTTAGTAACACAAGGAAATTTTCACTGGATGGATGGCGTAAAAGATACTGAAGTTGTCTTTGCACCTAATAATAAAGGGCGATTTTATGTTTCTTGGGTACCTTCATATTATTTACAAAATAAAATAATAAGTAAAAATGGATTTAAATATCCTGGCAACGAACATATGGGTGCTTTTGGATGTGATCCATATGATATATCGGGGACAGTTGATAAAAGAGGTTCTAATGGATCGTTACATGGTTTAACTAAATTTAGTATGGATAACCATCCTCCTAATCATTTTTTCTTAGAATATATAGCTAGACCCCCTACCGCAGAGATATTTTTTGAAGATGTATTAATGGCATGTATATTTTACAGTATGCCAATACTTTGCGAAAACAATAAACCAAGACTATTATATTATTTTAAAAGAAGAGGTTACAGAGGATATTCTATAAATAGACCAGATAAAATATATAATAAATTATCAGTAACAGAAAGAGAAATAGGTGGAATACCTAATTCAAGTGAAGATATTAAACAAGCGCATGCAGCAGCAATAGAATCTTATATAGAAGACTATATAGGGTTAAGACAAGATGGTAGTTACGGGGATTTATATTTCCAAAGGACATTAGAAGATTGGGCTAAATTTAATATAAACAATAGAACATCTCACGATGCTTCTATAAGTTCTGGACTTGCCGTAATGGCTTGTAACAAAAATAAATATAGACCTAATCCTATAATTGATAGAAAAATTTATGATTTGGGGATTAAAAAATTCACAAATACAGGAGAAGTTTCAAAAATAATTGAATAAATGAAAATAAACACTAATTCTAATAGCGCTTTCCCAAGTCAGGTAGTACCAGACATTGAAAAAGCTTCAATTGAATATGGTTCCCAAGTAGCGATGGCTATTGAGACAGAATGGTTTAATCATGGTAGGACTAATGGTAACAGATATTTAACAAATTGGAATAATTATCATTATTTAAGATTATACGCGAGAGGGGAACAACCTGTACAAAAATATAAAGATGAATTAGCAATTAATGGAGATTTATCATATTTAAATTTAGATTGGAAGCCAGTTCCTGTTATTTCTAAATTTGTAGATATAGTTGTAAATGGTATATCTAATAAAGAATATGATATTAAAGCTTATTCTCAAGACCCAGAATCTGTAAAACAAAGAACTAATTATGCTACAGCAATAGCAGAAGATATGATTGCAGCTAAGCAAATAGCACAAGCTAAGCAAAATCTAGGTATTGATCTTCAAAGATCTAATATAGCTCCTTTAGATATGCCTAGAACCACAGATGAATTAGAACTTCATATGCAATTAAGTTATAAGCAGGCTATAGAAATTGCTGAAGAAGAAGCTATTACGCAAACATTAGCACAAAATAAATGGGATTTAACTAAAAGAAGATTAAATCAAGATTTAGTAACTTGTGGAATAGCATGTGCTAAAACTAGCTTTAATAAGTCTAATGGAATAACTATTAACTATGTGGATCCAGCATATGTAGTATATTCTTATACAGAAGACCCAAATTTTGAAGATATATATTATGTAGGTGAAGTTAAATCTATTACAATACCAGAGCTTAAAAAACAATTTCCTGATATTTCCAACGAAGAATTAGAGAGAATTCAAAAAATGCCTGGGAATAGACAATACATAACAGGGTGGGGTAATTATGATAATAATACAGTTCAGATATTATATTTTGAATATAAAACTTACATGAACCAAGTATTTAAATTAAAACATACCGATAATGGATTAGAAAAAATAATCCAAAAAACTGATGAATTTAATCCTCCACCAAGTGATAACTATAATAGGGTTTCTAGAAGTATAGAAGTATTATATGAAGGAGTTAAAGTATTAGGTACTAATACTATATTAAGATGGGAACTTGCTGAAAATATGACAAGACCCATTGCTGATACTACAAAAGTAGAAATGAATTATGCAATATCTGCTCCTAGAATGTATAAAGGTAAAATTGAATCTTTAGTTAGTAAGATAACGGGTTTTGCTGATATGATCCAATTGACTCATTTAAAAATGCAACAAGTATTAGCTAGAATGGTACCAGATGGGGTATTTTTAGATATGGATGGTTTAGCAGAGGTTGATTTAGGGGATGGTACTAACTATAATCCAGCAGAAGCATTGAATATGTATTTCCAAACTGGTTCTATAGTAGGTAGATCACTTACTCAAGATGGAGAATTAAATAGAGGTAAAGTTCCTATTCAAGAACTTACTTCTTCAGCCGGTGGGGCTAAGTTACAAAGTTTAATACAAACTTATCAATATTATTTACAGATGATAAGAGACGTGACCGGGTTGAATGAAGCTAGAGATGGTAGTATGCCTGATAAAGATGCTTTAGTAGGTTTGGCTAAAATGGCCGCTAATCAATCTAATATTGCAACTAAACATATTAATCAAGCTAGCCAATTTATTGCACTAAGAATTTGTGAAAACATTTCTAAAAAATTAGTAGATGTATTAAGTTTCCCTTTAACACATAATGCATTAATAGAAAGTATTTCATTATTTAATGCACAAACATTAGCTGAGGTTGCTAATTTAAATAATCATGATTTTGGTATATTTTTAGAATTAGAACCAGAAGAAGAGGAAAAACAAATGCTTGAACAAAATATACAAATAGCATTACAAGCAGGTGGTATCGAATTAGAAGATGCAATAGATGTCCGCCAAATAAAAAACCTTAAATTAGCAAATCAATTGCTAAAACAAAGAAGGAAAAGGAAAGTAGAAAGAGATCAAGCACAGCAACAAGCTATGATAGAAGCACAAGCAAGGGCTAACGCCGAGGCTTCTGAAAAAGCAGCAATGGCAGAATTGCAAAAACAACAAGCCATGACTGAACAAAAAGTAAGTGTAGAGCAAGCAAAATCTCAATTTGAAATACAACGCATGCAAACAGAACTTGAAGTAAAACAACAATTAATGGCACAAGAATTTGAATATAATAAACAATTAGTGCAATTAGAAAAAAGTGTTACTTCAGCAAAAGAAACGGAAATGGAAGACCGTAAAGATAAAAGAGTACGCATACAAGGTACACAACAAAGTGAACTTATTCAACAAAGGCAAAATGATGGGACTACTAGAGATTTTGAAAACCAAAATACTGGTTTAGGGGATTTAGGAGTTGATGCGTTTATGCCTATGTAATTATTAATTTTATAATATTATATTATGCCAACAGAAGTAAGACAAGAAGGCGACTTTAAGTTAAAGTCCAAGCCTCGAAAACCTAAAAATTTAGGAGAAGTAAAAAATGAACCTTTAAAAGTAGATCTTAATGATCCAGATGCACAAGGAAAAGTTGTGCCTGATAATGTAAAAATAAAGGTTAAAACAGAAGATTTAAAAACACTAGGAGATGCCGTTCCAAAGCGAAGCGCAGGAAACGTTCCTGAAACACAACAAACCGGAGATATACAACGAATGGATGACGAAGTACGGCCCAGCAAAAACGTGGAAGTACAAGAATCCAAAGAAGTTGTTAAATCTCCAGAAAACCCAATTGAAGAAATAACTGAAGAAGTTAAAGAAGAAGTTGAGGTAAAAAAATCTAAAGAAAAAACAGTAGAACAACCACAACCTGAACCGGTTCCAGAAGTTGTTTTACCTGAAAATATAGAAAAATTAGTTTCTTTTATGAAAGAAACTGGGGGTAGTATAGAAGATTATGTAGCATTAAATAAAGATTATTCTAAAATAAATGATACAAATATTTTATATGAATATTACTCCAAAACGAAACCACATCTTGATAGAGAAGAAATTGCCTTTTTATTAGAAGATAATTTCACTTTCGATGAAGAAGTGGAGGAAGCAAGAGCGATCAAAAAGAAAAAGCTTGCTTTCAAAGAAGAGGTTGCACAAGCCAAAAGCTACTTAGACAGTTCTAAACAAAAATATTACGACGAAATCAAGTTGAGACCGGGCGTAAATCAAGAACAACAAAAAGCTTTAGACTTTTTCAACCGTTACAATGAGCAGCAGGAAATAGCTACAAAACAACACGAAGATTTTAGAACTCGTACTAAAAATCTTTTTTCTGATGAATTCAAAGGTTTTGATTTCAATGTAGGAGAAAAGAAATTTAGATATAAAGTTAATGAACCTTCTAAGGTTGCTGAAAATCAAATTGATGTTAATAATTTTTTAGCCGATTATTTGGATAAAGAAGGTAATATGTCAAATGAAAAAGGTTATCACAAAGCTATGTATGCTGCAATGAATGCTGATAAAATTGCTCATCATTTTTATGAACAAGGAAAGGCCGATGGCATTAAAAATGTTATTGAAACTTCAAAAAACCCATCCACAGACGGACCGAGGCAGGTTGCCGATGGAAACGTTTTTATAGGCGGATTAAAAGTAAAATCGATTAGTGGATTAGATTCAACTAAATTAAAAATAAAAACAAGAAAATTTAACTAATTAAAAATTATAAATTATGGCTTTAAGTCCTCAATTTGGCTCGATCGTACCGAGTCAATCACAATTGGCGCTTCAAACCAACTACCTTAACTTTGCTGGTGCAGCAGGGGTAAATTTTTCTCAACAATATTTACCTGAGTTATACGAGCAAGAAGTTGAAAGATATGGTAACAGAACCTTATCTGGATTCTTAAGAATGGTTGGCGCAGAAATGCCTATGACAAGTGACCAAGTAATCTGGTCCGAACAAAATAGATTACATATCTCTTATGAGAATTGTGCCACCGTATCGGCTACAGGAATAATAACAATTCCTGTTACTGCTGCTGGTGTTACTCCAATAATTGAAAACGTTGTTTCTCCATCTTCAACAATTGTTGTTATGGATGATTTTGGAAACGAATGTAAATGTTTAGTTACTGCTTCTGACACCACTTTAGGAGGTGCTGGAACATCTGGCGAACTTACTGTACAACCGTATACTGCTGCAAATTTAATTGCTGGTGGTATAGCTGATAGTACAGCAGGTGCCAAAATATTCGTTTACGGTTCTGAATTCCAAAAAGGAACATCTACAGGTAATGCTGCAGTTGGACCAAATGCTCTAGCGCAAGCTAATAACCCTATGGTTAGTGTTGATCCTACTCTTACTACATTTACTAATTCACCAATCATTATCAGAAGTACTTATGTCGTTAACGGCTCTGACACAGCTCAGATCGGTTGGGTAGAAGTTGCTACTGAAGATGGTACTGGCGGGTATCTATGGTTCTTGAAAGCTGAGTCTGAAACAAGACTTAGGTTTGAAGATTACCTAGAAATGGCTGTAGTAGAAGGAGAATTGGTAGACGCGCTTAGCCCTATAACTGCCAATATGCTTGGTACTGAAGGTTTATTCGCTGCTATCAATAATGGCGGTAATGTAGAAGTTGGGTTCACAGCTGCGGCTGGAATCGATGCTTTTGACGCAATACTTAAAAACCTTGACACTCAAGGGGCTATTGAAGAAAACATGTTATTCTTGAACAGAAATACTGCTCTTGATTTTGACGATATGTTAGCTTCTATCTCCTCAGGGGTAGCTGGTGGTGTTGCTTACGGGTTATTTGAAAACTCAGAAGAAATGGCTTTAAACTTAGGTTTTAGTGGTTTTAGAAGAGGTTCATATGACTTCTATAAAACAGATTGGAAATACTTAAATGACGCTTCTACAAGAGGCGCTATGACAGGTCCTGCTTCTATTGAAGGAGTTATGGTCCCTGCAGGTACTTCTACTGTTTATGATCAAATCTTAGGTACTAACATTAGACGACCATTTTTACACGTTCGTTATAGAGCTTCACAGGCTGATGACAGACGTATGAAATCTTGGTTAACTGGTTCAGTTGGTGGTGCTTTCACTTCGTCTTTAGACGCAATGGAGGTTAACTTCTTATCTGAAAGATGTTTAGTTACTCAAGCTAGAAACAACTTTGTATTATTCAAAGGAGTTTAATTACTTTTAAAGATACGGGTGCTTCGGCACCCAGTGTCTTTATTTAACTATTTAATTATATTATATTATGATAAAAACAAAAGAAAAAAATGTTCCTTCTGTAGAAAAACAGTGGGAAATAAAAGATAGACATTACTTTATAACAGGCAAAAGTAAACCTTTGACATTAACTATTCCTTCTAGACATACTAGAAAACATCCCTTATTATGGTTTGATGAAGAGTTAAGTTCACAAAGAGAATTAAGATATGCTACTAACCAAGATTCAGTGTTTGTTGATGAACAAAAAGGAGAAGCAACAATGGGCCACATTACGTTTTATGACGGTGTAATGCATGTGCCGAAGCAGCAACAAAACTTACAGAAGATGTTATCTTTATATCACCCATTAAAAGGGCACAAATATTTAGAACATGATGCTATTGCAGTTGCTCAGGATGAATTAATAGATCTCGAGTTAGAGATTATGGCATTAAATGCTGCTAAAGGAATGGAACTTGAACATGCTGAGGCTATTTTAAGAGTAGAAAAAGGAACTAAAGTAAGTGAAATGGAAACTAAAGAAATAAAAAGAGACATTTTATTATTTGCTAAAAAGAATCCTAAATTATTCATTGAATTAGCTAAGGATGATAATGTTCAATTAAGAAACTTTGGTATTAAAGCCACAGAGGCAAAAATTATATATTTAGCCCAAGATCAACGTAGCTTCCATTGGACTACTAATGATAAGAAACTGATGACAGTTCCATTTGATGAAAACCCATATGCTGCTTTTGCTGCATATTTAAAAACTGATGAAGGGGTAGAGGTTTATAAGTCTATTCAAAAGAAAATGAAATAATAAATACTAATAATAGGTAGTCACTTCGGTGGCTACTTCATTATTAACATAATATAAATAACATGGCGATAAACGTAGATAAGGTTTATAAAACAGTCTTATTGATATTTAATAAAGAACAAAGAGGTTATTTAACTCCATATGAGTTTAACAAAATAGCAACTCAAGTTCAATTAGAAATATTTGAAACCTATTTTGAGACATTAAACCAACAATTGCGTGTACCTCAAAACGAAAGTGAATATGGAGATCGTTATAAAACTGTAGAAGAAAAATTAGATATTTTTAAAACTACAGGAACTGCTACCTATGTCAATCCCGCAACGGGAGAAGACTATTTTGATATCCCATCTACTTCGGGCGCTGTAACGCTAACTCAATTATTTTCTAGTGTTTCACTTCAATTAGTATATCCATTAACAACAATAACGCAAGCACAAGTTAATTCAGGTGTTGTAGAAGTCACTAATGCTGGTGTTGCTTTAGCATCAGCTGCTTATACTATTACAAGTGGAAACTTGAATTTGGTTACGGCTATTGCTACAGGCGCAGCAAATAATATTCAAATTAATGTAACACCACAAGATTTTTACAAACTAGGTACAGTATTTTATAAAACTGATAAAGAAGTTCAAGCAGTCCAAAGAAATGAATTGGCCCAAATGAATATGTCTACTATTACTAAACCTAGTAACTTTTTTCCGGTATATGTATATGAGAATAGAAGAATAATAATATATCCTCAAACTATAGTATCAGAAGTAACGTTATCTTATTTAAGACAACCGGTAGATGTAATGTGGAATTTTACTTATGGGGGTGATAATCAATATATATATAATGGGACTACTTCGGTGAATTTTGAATTAGATATATCTGAAACAACTACAGTTATATTAGAAATATTAAAATATGCTGGGGTAACTATTAAAGATATTGGGATAGTACAGGTAGCTGGACAAGAATTAGCTGCTAACGAAATAAACGAAAAACAATAATAAATTATGGCTAGTGTAGTACAACCACCAAACAATGGATTAATAACTGAGACTGCCCAGCAGTATTATGCGGGTGCTCAAGGGTTTAGAGGCGATGGTGTTCAAGTAGACTTTACAACTACATTTAATACAGATTTGTATTTAGGTAGTTGGGATCCCACTAATGTTGATTATTCTTTAAATAACTTTAAAATTTATACTAGCACTAGTGGAACACAAGGATCTTATGCTGAATATTTAACTACATTTACTTTAGCAAATAATATTATAACATTTCCTGCAGCCGCTATACCTGCTAATGGATTATATATAGTAGTCCAATTAACTATTTTAAGTGGTGGAAAATATGGAACAACAGAAGGAGAAAAAGCTTATGGTGAAGCAGTAGAAGATAATTATGGTGGATACCAATATGTTAAACTAAATGATGTAGTTAATAACTTTTTAGTAGGATATGTTGGTCAAGATAAATTATTACCTAATGCAAAAAGAACTGATATTATATTTTTTGCTAAAAGAGCAATGCAAGAATTTAGTTATGATACTTTAAAATCAATTAAATCTTCAGAGCTAACTATACCTGCTGGTTTAACTTTAGTTTTGCCGCAAGATTTTGTAAATTATGTTAGATGTTCATGGATAGATTTTTTAGGTGTTCAACATATCATTTATCCTACTAATAATTTGACTACTAGTCCTTATTATACTCCAGCACAAGACTCTGCGGGTATACCTACTCAAGATAATTTTGGTAATGAAGTCGAAGGAACTTCTATTACTCAAGAAAGATGGCATACTGCTAATGATAAAATGATTAATGGTGCATTTGTATTAAACGACTTTACAAATGATTTATGGGCATATAACTGGGATTATACAGGTAACTGGCTCGGATCAAGTTGGGGGCAATTATATGGTCAAGATGCCCAATATGCACAAGCCAATGGGTGGTTTAACTTAAATGAAAGAGATGGTTTATTATCTTTTTCTAGCAACTTAGTAAATAAATTAGTAGTATTTGAATATTTATCTGATGGACTTGCTTATGATTTAGATAGTAGAGTGCCAAAATTAGCAGAAGATGCTATGTATTCTTATATATTATATGCTCTTATATCTACTAGAATAAACCAACCAGAATATCTTGTACAGAGGCTAAGAAAAGAAAAAAGTTCAAAATTAAGAAATGCAAAAATAAGATTATCTAATATAAAACTTGATGAAATAGTACAAGTTATGAGGGGTAAATCTAAATGGATTAAACATTAATTATGTCGAAACTTTATCCACCTTTATTTAAAAAACGACATGCCAGAAGATCTAGAGATGGCCATACAACTTATGTAACAGGCGATCTTGGAAATTATCAATTTCATGATAAACCCCAATATGAGGGGCACTTACAATCTAGTCACTTAATGGCAGATGATAATACAAGCCAAGCTTGGGCGTCTATATATAGAGACAAAGGCGGTAATTGGTCAAATCAAACTTATGAACAAGCTGTAGAAAGAAACGAAATATATAAATTCCATGGAAAAAAAGCAACAGATCGAATGATTAATTTTGCAAGAAAAGGTAATTGGAAACAATAAAACATTAAATTAAATGGCGGAATCTAAAAATAGTTTTATAAGATCCAAAATGAATAAGGATCTTGATGAAAGATTAATCCCTAATAATGAATATAGAGATGGACAAAATATTGCTGTATCAAGATCTGAGGATAGTGATGTTGGTTCATTAGAGGCTGTTTTAGGTAATAATAATATTTTTTCTATTGCAAATTTAAAGTGTATAGGATCTTTAGCTGATGAAACTAATGGTTATATATACTATATGCTTACAGATTTTCCAACAACAGCTCAAGTAAATTCTGCAACTCCTTTAGCGGATACGACAAATATATGCCAAATATGTAGATATAATCCTAGTAGTAATCAAAATGTAATTTTAGTTGGAGGATCTACTATAGGCGATGGAAAATTTCTAAATTTTTCTACAAATTCTCCTATTCATGGTATAAATTTAGTAGAAGATTTACTATTCTGGACTGATGATAGAAATCAACCAAGAAAAATTAATGTTATAACAGCTGCGGCAAATTCAGGGGCTAATGGATATTATCAAACAGAACAAAGTATTTCTGTATGTAAATATGCTCCTTTTGTACCCCCAGCTGTAATAGATTTAAGAAGTGTTGT
>Ga0209757_10000335_pt1 | contig 11568 bp, 16 predicted proteins | sample ETNvirome_6_1000_FD_185472 | JGI IMG/M metagenome (GOLD analysis project Ga0209757, IMG submission 185472) | Marine viral communities from the Pacific Ocean - ETNP_6_1000 (SPAdes) (version 2) | ecosystem: Environmental > Aquatic > Marine > Oceanic | place: Pacific Ocean | collected 2013-06-19 | reverse complement strand
CGGGGTGGACGACCACTCCCCAGTGCGCTTGAGCGAAGAGACGTTGCGCTGGGCCGATGAGTACAACGCTGTGTATGAGGAGCTGTGCGAATGATGAATTACGGCCTGTTGGCCAATCAGGGCAGGAGAGAAGACAACGCGCTGATGGGCGGTCAGGTGGCTCATATCAGCGCGGCGGAAGCCGAGATGCTTAGGAGAATGGGCGGTGCTGGCACTACCAACCCTGCGACGGGATTGCCTGAGTATTGGGCATTTGGATTTGGTCCAGGGACGGTGGGACAATCTGCGGGGTTAGGGTTTGGCGCTCCAGGTGGCGGAGGTGCTATGGGCGGCCCTGCTCCTCAAGCACCTACCACCTTTTCACCTCCGCCAGCACCTCCGCCATCCCCGGCACCTTTAGCACCTGTACCATCACCACCATCTCCCGTAGGTTTCCAAACAGAAGGCGGCGGTGGTCTGGGTTTCCTCGTGGGAGGAGGAGAGGGTGAAGCTTCTCAGACTGCTCTAGGCGGTAGCGTAGCACCGGGCGATACCTCTTACAACGCAGCAGGAAACTGGGAAGGTGCTCCCACTTTTGGAGAAGCGTACGCTGCTGAAACTTTTGCTCCAAATTCTCCTATGAACACAGGAAACCCGTTTGCAGCATACAGCATGGGATACTCCCCGTTTACAGCAGCACCGCCGTCCCTGACGTTTTCAGAGGCGCTGGGTATACTAGGCCCAATAGCTTTTTCTGCACTGACAGGTGGAGTACCAGGAGCAGTGATGGGCCTATTCGGGACCGTTGCTCAAGCAATGGCAAAAGGAGGAACCTTCGGGAAAACAGCGGCTGCTGTGGCAAACGCTGTAGCGGGTATAACAGGCGCACCCCAAGGAGGACCGTCTGGCCCTGTAAGCTACGCAAAAACCGGAGCGTCTAAGGGCGGCTTAGGCTCAGCAGTTACGGGGTCAATATCGGCTTCACCACCTCTACCTGAACCATACGTAGCTCCTCCTGCTCCTTTCCCCGCCGCCTCTACTGAACCGTTTACCGGGACGTGGTGGGACAACTTCTATAACTTTTACGGAGAAGACGCCGCGCTAGTCTGAGTGATAGTTGCTACTAATCTCGATCCTTAAGCGATCCACGGTGTGCGATAGCTCTGCAACTCTCTTATAAGACTCCTGTAGCTGGCGTTGCAGCTCCTTCACATTTTCTCGCAAGAGAACATTGTTCCTCTTGTGAGCGCACTCTTCAGGCATTGCACACTCCCCCGTGACCCGTGATATTACAGATGTCATGCACCTCTACCCCCTCTTCAAACTCCTCACCTAGCTTGTCCACAGCTTCCGCGTAGGGAACAGTGGTCAGAGGTTGACCCCCCCTGCAGCCATTAGGATATACGGTAAAGCCTCGCAAGCGGTGAGCGTAAGAGGCGAGAGTATTAGCAAACTTGTCCACAGTGTCTTCATTGTTAAGCTTAGACCCCCACGCTGGTAGGTTGATGGTAGACGAGATAGCCATGTCCACGTAGTCTTGCATGTCGGCTTGAAAGGCTATTCGCCGCTCGTAGTTCTCAGCCAAGTCTATGGCCGATTCAATCTTGTCAGGGTTGGTCCCGTACAAGTCTATGATTTCCTGCGCTGCGCTGTCTACCACATACTGATAGTGCCAGCGACTCTGCCCTTTAAGATACCGGCGGCGATAGGATACAGCAAAAATAGGTTCAATCCCAGTACTAGTACCAGCAAGGATACCGATTGAGCCGGTGGGGGCAATCGCTCTAACAGCCACAGGCCTAGAAATACAAAGTTCAGTAGAAAAATCACGGCTAGCACTATCACTAACGCCTCTATAAGTAGAGAGCCACTGGTGAAGCTCAGGTGTAACCTCATACTTGTAACCTCGCTTGATTAGCCACTCGTGTACCCCCATCAAGCCTAAACCTAGCCTGCGGTTCTTCTCCCTGACGGCGTCTATTTTATCATAAGGGAGCTTAGCCTTCAAGGTGCCGCACAGTAAAAACTTAGTGGCCAGCTCGCACACGTTGCTAAACTCTGCCAGGGTTTCTATCCTGCCAAGGTTGATAGAACCTAGGTTACACACATCAGAATCGTCGGCACTGGTGACCTCGGTACACGCGTTGCGAAGAGTCTCGTCTTCCTTGTCAAAGAAGTTAAAGCTGAAACCAGGCTCAGCTGTGGAGAGAGCTTGTTTGATATTCTCGCGAAAGATGTCGCCAACGCTGCCGCTCTGCCAGTACGAGTTGATCCAATCTGTATCGTAGTTCAGGCTGATATTGGTCATGTCCAAGGGGGCGGGGAAGTTAAAGTCCTGCTCCTTAACCTGAGCCAGGTTGAGACCTGTGTTGCCCACCGGCATGTCTTGCCAGTTCTTAGAGTGTAGGAAAATATCAGCATCGCGGTGCTGCCAGTTGAGGCTGGCATAGATAGCGCTGCGGCGGCTACCGCCCTGCATCACCCTGCGGCCTATCTCGTTAATCATCTGCATCTTAGGTATAGGGCCGCTGGCTATGCCGCCCGTCTTCTTCAGACCAGAACCGGACGGCCTGTAGACAGAGTAGTCTACCCCTATGCCGCCGCCGGTCATCAGGCAGCTCTCTGTCTTCCAAGACAGGTCAGCCCAATCTTCTCTGGAATCTTCCTCTGCCTTGAGCAAGTAGCAGTTGTTGAAAAACTTATTAGGTCTACCGGCGTAGTACAAGTATCTACCGCCGGGGATGAACTTAAGGTCTGTTATGATCTGAGTCAGCTCGTCCTGCTCGTCCTTGCTGAAGTCCTCGCCACACACATCCTTGACCAAGGTGCGAGACAAATCTGCCCAAGTGTGGCAATCCTCGTGCGCGTACTTGTGCTTGAAAATGTCTTCGGAGAACTTAGAGCGGAACATAGGGTTTTCGTTAGAGCTGTAAATCATTGCAGTCCACTGGCCTTATTTCAAACTTGGTTATATTTTCCTGAACACGATCTACGAACGCTTGTAAAAGATCAATAGGTTCCAGGTCGAGCAGCTCTATGATCTGCTCTGGAGAGTAGGCTTCTGCTAAATCACTGAGTATTTGATCAGAAATCATTTTTAGAGGTTGCCCTGGTTTTCTTCTCAGCTTTGCCGAGAAACCACACGGGTCGGCCACTTTTGAACTCAAGGACCAGGTCATCGCTCTTCCAGCACTCTGCCTTGTGAGAGCAGTAAGAGCAGTTTATGTTGAGCTTGCGCCTGGTAGACCTGTCGGTCACCGACTTGAACGCTCGCTCAGGAGGCTCATCTTTGGCAAGAGCGCCCTGTACTTCTTTGATACGCTCAGCGGTGTTCTCCATATCCTTGTGCGTGTAGGTGGCTAGCTCGCCGCTACTCTTGTCAAAGGCCAGGAACATGCCCTCTTTGTCTCCCAGAGCGTTGGCGTAGCCGCTCATCTGGGATATGTAGCCAAAGGGGTCGTCGTCGGGCAGCGTACCGTTCTTAAACTTCTTCATGCCGTAGCTGCTGCTGCTCTTCACGTCGGTCAGCATACCGTCTATGCGGGCGTCTATATGCCCCTTGATCCCGTCTATGCTCACCTCTAGCTGCTGGTCTTCCACACTATGCCCAGCTTCCTTGACCAGGTAGAGGACAACGGCTTCCACCACGTCGCCTATCATAAACTTGAGCTTCGTTTGAGGAGTAAGAGGTTCAGGCTGGTGCGTACCTTTGATGTCGTACCACAGAGCGCGAGTACACGGTTTTCCCAGGTTAGACATACGCAGCGCAGACTTGCGACCGCTCCCGCTGCTCCACAGCTGACGCCTGACAGACTCCATGACGCTGCTGGCCATTCCGAATAGGTTACCACGGTCGGGAGTCTTGGTCCCTTCCTCAAGCAGCTTGTAAACGTCGCTAACCAGGTTGTTGATTTGTTTCATCAGTGTACTCCATAGCTATTACTCCGTTATATATTTTGCGTTTTCCGGTTCGTACTTCGTAAAGTCTCTGGTGATTAAACCCGTTATCCTTGCACCACTGCCTGACGGTAGATCCGTTGACCCATTCCTGGTGGCCGCCGTAATAGGTTATCAGGAAAGGACCGCGATAGCTACCAGCATTTACACCTCTAAGTTTTTCTCTCAGCTCCTCAGATAGATAGCTCTTGACAGGGCGGTAAAACCTCATGCCACCTATGTTTGCGTTATAATAATCGTCGCTCTCTAAAACTCCTAGCGCCGCCTGTAATTTCATCTCGTTGTAATACAGGTTTCTCTTATTGTCGCAAAGCATGAGTATTTCAAATTTGAATTTACGCTTACCGTTTGTCTTGATATCAGGTATTAAATACTTGGAACTACTACAGTAATACTTCCACTCGCTAGCCTTTATCCGCTTACCCTTGCTAAATTTCCAAAGGTGCTTACAGCCTATATACTTCTTATCGTTAATTAGATTTGTTATCTTGTAGACAAAGCCAAGGTGGGCATCAGGATCAAACTTCCCAACTTCGGAAATATCCCAATGCCCATACTCGCGGCGCGGCACTAGAACCTCTAAAATTCAGCTGAGTCGGCTCGTTCGCCACCGTCTGGCTTATACTCTATGACATCGAGCAGTTTAACAGCCGTGAAGAAAGTGCTGACGCCTTGACCATACTGGTTGTCGTAGGGCCGCTGAGTGATCTTTACGATCCCGGTGGAACCGTTGGAAATCATGGTTGTGCCTTCGTAAGGCTCACCGTTCTCGTCAAACAGTTCGGGCTTGTAGTTAGAACGGAGCTGCACATAGGGCATCCCGTTATACTTCTCGTCGTCCTGCTTCAGCTTAAGGCCTAGCTTTTTAGCCTTTACTATCTGGTCGCCCGCGAGAAGCACTGCGACACTGTAGTGGTCGTAGCGATCCTTGGTGTCAAAAATATAGGGGTAGTTTAGAATACCCTCTACGTAATCAACGGTAGTCCTCTTAGGTTTCTGAGCCATGTTAGTGTATCTCACTCCAGTTGTTTCCAGAAATAACGTCGCAATCGAGTTTACAGCGTAAATTGTATTCTTTATTTACCAGCTGTAAGCTTAGTTTAGCACACTGACTTACCCTGTCAACGTCTTTCTCCAGGGCTTCGATGACCAGCTCATCGTGGACCATAGCCACGATCTTGGCACCGTCGGGCAGCTTCCCGTCGGTACGCATGAACCAGCTCTTCATAAGAATAGCGCTAGACCCCTGTATAAGGGTATTAAGGCTGGCGTGAGGGTGCCTGACGTGTAAAATCCTGCCGTCTATGCCCTTCAGCCGGTGCCGCTGCGTCCCTTTAAGGATGACAGCTGACCTCAGCTTGGTGAACGCCGGTAGATTCGCCAGGAAGCGCTCTCTGAGAGCCTTACCGTCTGCTGCGGTGCCTTCCACTATGGTGCCTAGCTTGGCATCCCCTGCGCCGTACAGGAGAGCGTATATGAACACCTTTGCAGTGTCCCTGGTGGGCAGTCCAGCCATCTTCTGGTTGGTAGTGTGGATATCCCCCTCAAGCACCTCTCTGGTGTAGGCGGCGTCGTTCATATAGTGAGCCAAAACTCTCAGTTCCAGGGATTTAGCATCTGTATCCACAAGCACATGGCCGGGTTCAGCGACCCATAACTCTCTACACTCGTGGCCTAAAGGCTTTCTCATGGAAGGTATCTGCTGTAAATTTGGGGAGGAGGAGGACATGCGATTTGTCACAGCCCCTAGCGGGTGGAAGTTGCAGTGAACTCTCAGGTCGCTGCTGCAACCCTGTATCCAAGAGTCTAGCATCCCGGTCCTCTTCTGCAGCATGAAATATTCCGCCAGCACCTGAGCTTCGGGTATCTTACAGTCGCTCAAGGTGTTCTCGTCTATCTTGGGAAGCCCTGTTTCGGTGAACATCTTAGGTTTCCACCCGCGCTCCTGCAGACGCTCTCCGATTTGTTTCCTGCTGGCAGGGTTGAACGGGACGAGCTTAACCTTTGTCTTCATCTGCACCACAGAGTCGGGGAAAACGTCTTGCATTTTCAGCGCAATACTTTTTTGCTTCTTTATCAGCTTTGAATAAAGTTTGTAGCCACGCTCCAGATCGAAAGCAAAACCAGCTTTCTCCACCTTGTTTGCTAAAATCTGCATACGGTGTTCGCTACGGATAGACTTGGCGGTAAAGTTTACCGTGTCTCTCAACAAATGTTGATACAACTTGTCGCAGAGCAGCACGTCGGTCTTGCAATACTCTATCAGTTCGGGCGTACACATTGCAAACCCCAGGTCGTACGCTTGCTTAGCCAAACCCAACCGTTCCCCCCAAACTTTCAGGCTGTGACCGCCCTTCCGATCTGGGCGAGACAACCTAGACATGATGAGCGTATCTGTCTGTTTATAAACAGGAATATCGACTCCCCAGAGAGAGGACAGGGCGGGGAAATCGTACGCGCAGCCGTTGTGAGCTATGACTGTGTCGAACTTGGAGAGGAACTCGTCTACACCGCGCGGGGTTAAGAACACCAGCACAGTTCCATCGCCTACTTCTTTAACACAGAGGCAGTGAATTTTAGAAGGGAAGAAACCGTCGGTCTCTATGTCAAGTACGCAGCTTCGCACGCTACAGCGCACCAGTTCTGAGTTTTTCAATGTGTTTGCTGAGCTGGCGCAGCTGCTCACCTACCCAGTTCTCGTCGCCCTTGATAACTCCTGCCAGTATACCGTTGTAGTCGTCGCGCAGCAGGTCGCGCCTCAGCTCCAAACTTTTTATAACGTCGCTCCTGGACATACGATCTGGAAACTTCATTTACCTTGACCTCTTCTTTTCTTACGGCTTCTGCGGTGACACGATTTCGGACCTAGCTTTTTACAGTGGTTCAGGGGGCGCAGGCGCGATCTTCTGCGCGAACGGCGTTCGGAGAAGGGAGACTTCATGCTAAAAATCCTCTGTCAGGGCTAAGTTCTCTAGTCTACCAGAAGTCTTGTCGTAATACAACCTACCGGCCAACCCGGTATCCCCGGTGTACCTACACTTGAGAACACGCATGGTCACGGTGTTTGCCTCGACCGGGTCGTCCGACTGAGTGTTTCTTTCCAGGGCAATAACGGTGTCGGAGATTTGGCTAATTCCGTGAGATCCACGGAGATGCGACAGGTTTATCTCCGCGTCGGAAGACTCGAACGACTTGTCAGAGGACAGGCGGCGAAGGTGGGTCACCAGGTGAATGGCGCAACCTGTCTCTTCCGTAAGCTGGCGCAGCAGGGTCATTGTACGGTCTATGGCCTTGCGCTCGTCCTGTATTTCTAATCCTGAGCATAGTATCGACAGGTGGTCTATGAAGATTAGGTCTACCTGCAAGCCTACAACCATGTAGCGCACGCGCGCCAGCAGCTCCTGGATTTCCATGCTGCCAAAGTGGTCGTAGAGATACACGCGCCCGCTACCCAGAGTGGCGTCGAACAGCTCCCGCACCTTCTCCTTAGGGTATTTCTCAAACACCTCGTTCAGGTGCAGCCGGTCGTTAGCTTCCACGGCCATGATGCCGCGCTTGGTACGGTCCAGCCCCTCTTCCAGAGCTATGATACCGATCTTGCGGTCTGTCGTTCTGAGGTAGTGGTGCTGCAGCTCGCGCAACACGCTACTTTTACCAACTCCGGTGCCAGCGCACCAGGTTACGATGTCGCGACTCTTAATTCCGTAAGTCTTCTCGTTCAACCCTTCCCAGGGGTAGGGGAAAGAGGTGATATTCTGCGCGTCCCACAGCGAGTCAAAGTCGTCAGCTGCGTTCACGATACCGCTAGGCTTGTAAGCGCTAGACTCTAAAACGTGGGTGGTAAACTCCGTGGCTTTCTCAGCAGCGGTGTAGTCGCAAGCGTCCTTAAGCTCAAGCGTGACCACGTAGGCTTTACCGGGAGAGAGCAGCTTGGCACACTTCAGCGCAGCTTCGGCACCGGGCTGGTCAGAGTCGAAGCAGATGTACACCTTCTGGAAAGATTCCAGAAGCTCCAGGTTGTTCCTGAAGTCGCGTTCGGCAGAGGCGCAACCGCTCTTGATAGACAAGGCAGAGACCGTTCTCCGGTTCATGGTGTCTTTGGTCAAGCGCTCAGCAGACGGGTCAACGCGGTTTATCATCTGAAAAGCCGCCAGAGCGTCTGCCTCACCTTCGGTGACTATCACCGCACCGTCCCGCTTGACAGCGTCTTTCTTAAGAGTGTGCGCTCCGAAAAGGGTAGCGCCCTGGAAGTCGCCGCTGGTGTAAAAGCTCTTGTCAATGGAGCGGTGCTTGCTCCCGCTCTCAGAGCCGTCTTTTCTATAGTAGGGGAAAACTACCTCACCGTCGAACTTCACCTGGACGCTGTAGTGGTCGCTGACCGCGCTGCTGATGTTGCGCGCGCTCCACCTGGAGCGTTTCTTGTTCAGGTCCAGCGACTCTTTCCGCACGCTCTCCGTGGCTCGCGCGCTCCCCTTCCACTTAGGATCGTCCAGGGTAGAGCGCGTCTTGCAGCTGAAGCAGTAGGTATGGTCGTCGTACACGGTGAGAGCGTCAGAGCTTCCACAGTCGGGACAGGGTTGGTGCCTAACTTCCATCAGGTGTCCTCCCCCGACAGCTCCGCCCCCAGGCTGGCGTAGCCTGCTATGTCTATGAAGGTGTCGTCGCGGAAGCGGTTGGACAGCCTGCTAACTTTCAGCAGGATCATCATTGCACAAACATCTGAGGGGGTCACCTCAAACTCTGAGTCTGTGAAGCTAAGATAGGCGGTCCAGAACTTGGCTATGCGCGCCATGTTTGCGCGGGCCGGTCCGTGCTGGTGGTCGCGGTCTCCGGTGACCAGCTCTTCAGCCAGGCGTAGTATTTCTCTTCGGTCCATTCTTGTCCTCTTGGCTAGTGTTAGGTCTAGGGTCAGTATGAAGCATTTGGAGGTGTCGGTCAACGACCTTCTCCGCCTCGTTCAGGAGACAGAAGGCGGTGCCTATGAGCGGGGAGAGTATTTTAATCAACATCAGGGTTCCTCCTGGTCAGCGGGGCGGGTGCCAGGTGGGGGTGAGGGGCGTGGTCGGGGTAGCAGGTGTCGTCGATGGCGCTCTGGCACCTGGAGCAAACCGGGTCAGCGCGACGGCGCGGGGAGTAGCGCAGCGGGAGAAGCTGGTCGCAGCAGAGGCACCTCACCTGAGGTTCTCCGCCGCGCTGCTCAGCTGCGAGCGCAAGTGCTGGAGCGTTCGGATGTCGCTCATGGAGATGTCCTGCATCTCCAGGGTGTTGGTGACCACATCGTCTATCCAGCGTTCCCAGTTGTGGAGCGCGTTGATCAGGGGGGTGCGGTGCACCACATTCTCGTGCTTGTGAGTCTTGCCGTTGTACTCCCAGCTGGTCCTGGTGACCACTTCGGGCATGTCCCGCATGACCGCTACTGGTACCTTTTTCTTAGCTGTTTCTCTGGGCATGGGCTTCCTATTCCTCTTCTAGGTGTTTCAGGTGTTTGCGGCGGCGCGAGTAGGTGCGAGCAGAGTTGAGACGCTGCTGTCGGAACTGGCCGTCTTCCAGCGCCTTGGCCTGGCGACAGCGCTTGATCTGGCGGCGCAGCCGGTCTACCAGGCGCTGGCGGTAGAGAGAGTGGTTCTTAGACATGGGTAATTTCCACCTCAGACTCTGTCTCTATCCAGACGTGAGCGCCGCAAGGTAGAGGCTTGTCGGGGCTATAGATTACGCGCGACGGGCCGCTTATGTGGACCTGGTGAGCGTATTCGTTGGTGCGGTAGGTCTTGACAGTGAGGACCGGGGCGCGCTCGCCCAGCTTGCGGTTTCGCTTGATGACGTGTTGGTTGACGTGGATGATCTTTTTCATAGTAAGGCGGCTCACTTTTGTACAAAGTTGAATCATCAAGAGAGAGACATACAGAACGTATAGTGTTAATACCCTTTAGACTCTCTGTGTATACAATATTGAGTATACACTATTTTTAGAGATTTGCAAGCTAATTGAGCTTACGAGTGCGTTTCCACACTGCCAGCGTGTCGTTAAGCTCTCTCACCGGGTCGGTTAGGCTGTCTTCTGCGCCTGCGCCTTCCAGGTAGGCTCGAAAGGTCTCCAGAGCTTCTACCATATAGACTTCGTACGGCTGGTCGTTCAGGAAGCCTAGGTCGCGGAAAAATTCGTAGGTCTCTTGCCGGATCAGCAGCTCTACCACTTGAGCAGAGGGTGGTGCTGTGGGGTCGATCACTGGGCTGTCTCCTCTTTCAGTATCTGGAGCAGGATGGTTTTTTCGTCGGGCGGGAGCAGCGCGGCCAAGCGGCGGAGCGGCGGTAGGCACTCGCGCTGGTGGCTGAAGAGCGAGGAGACAGGTTGCCCCGTCGCCTCGTCTATCAGGAGTATTTCTATGCCCACTTTATAAGCGCTCGTCGCCGCTGCCGCCGTAGTCCTCGTCGGTTCCCCAGCCTACGGAGGCTAGAGCGCTCTCGTGGTCGCCGTCCATGCTGCCTGGGTCAGCGTCGTATACCGCGTGAGCGTCCTGTACATACTCCAGGTGAGTGTGGGTTACGTGCAGCGTCACCGCTTCCAAGGCTTTACCCTCAGGTGGCACGTCGTTTATGCCTAGCGAGAGCAGGAAAGCTTCCCAGGTCATGCCCACTTCGTTTTTGCGAAAATCGTCAGGGTAGAAGGTAAGGGTAATCATAGGTTTTATCCTTTCAGGTTGTACTTATATTTTCTCACAACTGGCGCAGATTTTCAAGAGAATACCCTTGACCCGGTGCGGCGCGCGGTGTAAAAGGGGCTTTCTTCTAACAAACCTTAAGGTTTTTGACATGTCTCAACTAACTAAGCTTAACGAGTTACTGGCCGGTGGCGGTTCGGTCACTCGTGACGATGGCTACCGGCACGGTATCCGTAATTTTTCCGCTCGCATTTCCGAGTATGAGAAGGCCAATGGCAAGCTCAGCCGCGAGGCGGTGCGGGATAACCAGGGTCAGTTTATGTTCGCCTATTCTCGGCCAGCTGCTTAGCCTACAGACTTAACCAGTAAAGGGAAAAAGGCCGTCCTATTGTGGGGCGGCTTTTTTTATAGGTATTGCGTAAGTTTTCTTACGGTGGTAGTAAGAAACCTTACTTTATACAACGTAGAGGTGGTTGAAATGTTAGACGGTTTAGGTACAGCTGAAAAGCTAACGCTTGAAGTGCGCGCCAATTTTCGCGAGTTTATGCTGGCGCAAGTGAAGCTCGCCAGCGAAAGCGATGACAGCGCAGCGTCAGACAATCCGGTGGTTATGGCGTGGGGTATCGTGGCGCTTTGCTGGGTTTCCACGTCGCTGCAGGTATTAGACATGGGGCGCACGCTGGAACTTCTTAAGACTATGGTGGCGTTTACCGGCGAAGCTAACCAGAGCGATCGACAAAACGCGCCCACCAGTGAGGCTATTCAGTAGTGGCTGGTTCGCTCATATACGAAGGTCGTTCTTTGTTGGGTGGTGGTTACATATTTGTAGCCGCTATTCGCTCTAGCCGTAACGCCAAGACCGGCAACATGGTGCAAACCTATATCATGTGCCAGCACCCCGACCCTTTGACCGCCAGTAAGCTAGGTATCGACTTTGATATCTGCGGAAATTGCCGCCACAGGGGCAGTGCGA
>Ga0209757_10000334_pt1 | contig 11582 bp, 12 predicted proteins | sample ETNvirome_6_1000_FD_185472 | JGI IMG/M metagenome (GOLD analysis project Ga0209757, IMG submission 185472) | Marine viral communities from the Pacific Ocean - ETNP_6_1000 (SPAdes) (version 2) | ecosystem: Environmental > Aquatic > Marine > Oceanic | place: Pacific Ocean | collected 2013-06-19 | reverse complement strand
GATTCCACGGCAGCATCTTTCTCTCGTTCTGCTTCTCTCCATTTCTTGGTTAATTTAGCAATCCGCTTTTTAACTGATTCACCGTATTCTTCTAGCTTTTCGTCTTGCGGTTTGCTTTCCTGAACATCAGGCTGCTTATCAGATTCCGCAGGTGCGTCATCGGACTTAGCAGTGTCTTCAGTAGTTTTCTCATCCTTAACCTCCACTTCTGGTTCGGCTTCTATTTTCTTTTCTTCTGGTATATTGACCTCGGCACCCGGACCACTCGTGTCGATGTCTACCAATTTACCTTGTTGTTTTTCTTTGTCGTCTGGCATAGTTCCTCCTATGGTTATATGTCATGCAAGATCTCTTCTGGATCTTGTATTGTTGCTAGGACCTCATCTTCATTTAAGATCCTTATTTCTCCCCCTTCAATTTTAAAACGTGAGCCTGCATAACGTGCAAACATCACCCATTCTCCTTTCTTGCACCATGGTCCACGTGGATATCGCTCTTTATCTCGATAACAATCAGGTCCCACTTCTAACACTAAGCCACATACAGTAGCCACATGTTGTCTTTCTGCTGCTGTATCAGCAATATGTACTCCACCTTTTGTAACTCTCTTCGGTTGAAAAGGTAAAACTAAAATTCTCCATCCTGTCGGGCGAGGAAGTTTATTGCCTTCAGGGGGTTTATTCCTGTTAGCTTCTTCTTCGGCCGCAGCTTGTGTTAATGATTCTTCTAAGGCTAATTTAACCTTTGGTAGGTTTTGGGTCTTTGTCGATTCTGACAACTTTTCCGTCATGTACTTCTTGCTCCTTCTTATTAAGCAGGTTAGAGATTTCCTGTAACACTGATTCCAGTGCACTTATTTGGCCAGTAATATATTTATATTTATCAAAGTTGTCAACCCCTCCAGAGGTGACATTAATTGATAATGCAGCGAGCTGTTGTTTTATAGCCCGCTGTAACTTAAGTACAAAACTAAAATCATCCATTATTTTTTCTTTTTCTTCTTCTTTTTTTTCTTTCCCACTGGCTTACTTCCATAAGCTTTTGTCCATTCTTTCGCAATCTTTGGTTCATTTTTCCAGAGATAACGTCTTTGTTTTTCTGATTTAAAGGGCATTATTTCTTTTTAAATTTTTTCATCTTTATCTTCTTTAAATATTCTTTTGTTAACTTCCTACCTAACGTAGGCTTAATTTTATCAATTACTTTAACGGGTTTCGTCATTTTTTCTTAGGTCCTCCATTTCTGAACACTTGGGTTCCCTTTATTCCAAAGATACTCGCTACCACGGTAATCCACAAAGTTTGGAACCATATCGGCAGTGAGCCAAAATGATGGAAGAAAAGCTCCACCTTCTGCATCATTTGCGCATCGTCTGAAAAAACTCCCCAGGCGAGCACTATGATCGGCGCCGAAATTATCAAAAGGACGAATTCGTCCTTGTAATCGTTATCTCGGGATTCTAAAAGTTTGCCTTGATAAGTTTCCTCACCTCGCGCCATGCGTTCTGCATGCATTAATGCTGCATCCGACATTGCCGCTTTGGTCTTCTGTCTATTTTGATATATATGACTCCCAGTCTTGAGAGCCATTTTTGCTAAACCGAACCACATAAATCTCCTTTATAATGTAGGATATACATATGGCGCGTGCAAAATTAAAACCACTTAACTTTGGATTTTTTACTTGCCAGCATTCTTCTTTGTCCACCAACTTGATCTTCGACAGGAATCTTTTCAGAGACTTTATATTCTTTGCCTCCTTTTAAGTATCCATCTTTGTTGGTAAACTGTTTGAAGTTTACGCCTTTGTAAAAAGGTCTTTGTCCATTTGCCATATTAGCTCCTTATTTTAATTCCACCTGTAAGATAGCCATCGCTATTTAGAAACAATGATTGATCAGGTCTTTTAGTATTCAAGGCCTTGGCTAATTTATTACCGTGAGTTTGAATTCCAACTCCTCCGCCATGAGTCATTTTAACTCTTTTAGCTAGAGGTTGACCTTTTTTATTAATAGTCATCTTATCTAATCTTTTTGTCATTATTTCCATCCTCTTTTCGCTAGTTTAGGTTTGCCTTTAATAAGGCCACCTTTCGATGCCCCAACGAACGTATCAATCTGTTCTCTTTGAGGTTTATCACCTACTACATCTGTGGACCCTACCTTACTTTGATAATGAGATCCATATTTATCTCTTGCCTTGTGTAATTTTTTTCCTTTGTCGCTTAATAAAGTACCTGTGGTACTTTCATATTTATCCCCTATTTTTCTAATTCTTTTGGCACCAGTTTTAGGGTCAAGTCTTTTTGTAAATTTTTCAGCTTTTTGTGCATCTTTTTTGGTAGTAGTAGTATATTCTCTTTTATTCTTGGACCAGGTAAATTTTTTCTTACCCGCTTCTTTAGCTGCAGCAAAAGCTTCTTTAAAACTCTTATGCCCGTGAGCTCCATGTATTGCTACCATTATGATGCTTTCCTTTTCTTAGCCATCTTCTTAAATGTCTTCGCTAATGCTTTAGCTCGACCTGTACATCCTGGTTTTGTAATCGGAGTACATTTTCCTTTAGTGCCTCTTGCTTTAATTGATTTGTTAACTTTCTGAATCCATTTACCATCGCCACCTTTTTTAAGACCTATTCTTCCACCAAATTGACGACCTGTACGTCCACCTTTATTATACATAGCTCCACCACGCATACCCATATCAGGTTGATAGTAGCCTCGTGATTGGTCGAATCTTTGTGTACCAGTAATCGGTTGTGTATTTCCTACGCCACCGAGTTGTTTGCTTATTCGTCCACCATGACGATAAGTCGCTATTTTACTTTTGCCTTTAATTTCTATTCCAGGCATGATTAAGCCTTACTTGCGCCGCGGCTTTCATCTCTTCGAGATTTATAGCTTTGGGTTTTTGTAGACTCTGCCCCACGTCTTTCGCCTAAGGACTCGTCTAATCTGTCGTCAGCGGTTTGCTTCTTGCTTCCCTTTGAATAAGGAAAACGTGGTTTGTAGGGTCTTGTTCCAAAATCATTTCTCATAATTTTTCTCCTTCTATTTTATTACACTAACTTCGAGGGCCTTTCAAGGTCTTTACGTCTTTTCTTTTCATAACATCCGATCGCATCTTAGCCTTGTTAGACATCTCTTGTTTAACCAAAGAAGTTTCAGCTCTAAGTTCAGCTAAATCTTCATTCTGTTCGAGTTTTTGCTCGGTCAGGTCTCTAGCCTGCATTAGCTTAGATTTATCTAAGTTAATTCGTGCGTCCGTTTCTTCTTTTTTCCTAAAGTCATCCTGAGCTTTCAAGTCGAGTTCTTGAGATTTCAGCTTGATTAACGGATCACTATCCAACATGGATGTAATTTCTTTTTCTTGCGTCATAAACTCTTCCGTATATTCAGCTATCAGAACAGCTTTTCTAGCTTCCATTTTGATATTAAGCTGTTGCATTTGTTGTTGAGCTTCTGGACCTTGTAAACCCTGGGCTTGCGCCTGTTTCATTTGCATGATCTGTTGACCAAATTCTAATTCAACATGCTCCTGAGCCATCAAACTAATGTGCTCAAAAATGTTCTTTTCTAAGGCTCCCATGATCGGTGGATTGTTTCTAGCAAAATTCGTTGCCATAAAATTCATATGCGCAGTAATATGGGCTCGATGATCCTGATTACGATAAGCTTGAAAAGGTTTCTGAGCCATGGCATCAATATGCTCCAGCGCTGGATCTTTAGGTTGGGGCGGAGGCGGAGGAGGTAAAAGTTGATCGATGTTTTTAATTCCTAAAGCCGAGTACATATTTCGATACGATGCATAAAGATTATGCATTTGAGGATTAGACATGGCTAATTGTAATTCAGTTTGAGCCAACGTCACTCTTTGTGTCATTGAAAAGATATTAGGGTCTGCGACAGGAATAATATCGATTCGATCGTCAAAATCCATTTGCTTAATCATTCGTTGTCCACCTACGACATCATAAGGATATTCCGCGGGAAGATATTGAGCAAAAACATTAGATAATAATTTAAATTCTTGTTTAAGACCGTTGTACAATCTTTTATGAATTGCACTCATCACCCTTGAACCTCTTTCAAGAAGAGCCACCGTTGTTCCAACAGCAGCATTTTGATTACCATCTCCTACTTGCATATCTGCAATCGAAGCGAATCTTTGTCCAGCTTGAACAACAATTCCCATCAACTGTAATAAAGTAGCAGAAGGTTCTTTGTACGGAAGAGGAAAGAAAGCTTCTTTCAAACTTCCGCCTGGAGCATCCACATCTCTAAATTCTCCTGGTTGTAAAGGTTGTGCATCATCTCTAACTCGAATTCCTCTCATTTTAAATCCAGCAGGAAGATTGGATAATGTTCCTGCATCCAGTAATTGGCGGAGAGCAACCGTTGCTGTTCTACTCAAACCGCCAATCATGTGTATAAGTCCAAAACCGTAGAATCCTAATCCTGGCAGGAATTTAAAATGGACAAAGTATTGGACTTTTTTCTTGAGTGGATCATTGGGTTGAAAGTTTCTTCGAATAGATAAAATTTTTCTAGCCCCTGCTTCAAGAGTCACAATATACGGAAGTTTAATTCCTGAAGGTTCTCCTTCGTCATCGACCTCTTCAAATCCTTCTAAATCTAAATTAATATGAGATTCTAAAATAGTATAAGTCGTATCTCCAGCCGTGGTGCTATATGTTTTTCTAGTTCCTTCAAGCTTACGTTCTTCTTCATGAACACGGTCTTCAGTAAAGTTAGGTCGACCTAAATCAATATCAGAATAAAATCCGGAAACTTGTGCCTTACGAATATCATTTTCCGACATGTACATTCTTTGAAAGATGGCTTCTGCATCTTCCAAGGACGTTGCAGCATAAGGAACGATCAAATCATCGGCTTGCACGAATTTAGAAACGGCTCGGCCAATCATTTCATCGTAGTAAACTTTTTTAAAAGCAGAACCTGCGAGTGGCAGGTAAAATAACATCTGATCAAACTCGGCTTCGTACTCTGGCATTTCATGCATGATTTGATAATTCATGTAGTCTTTAACACGCATCCCTTGATCTTCTTTTTCACGTGTTGCCATTCCTAAAATTTGAGTTCGAACAGGACCATCAGAGGGTAAAAGTTCTTTATAAGCTGTTGCTTGAAACTGTGTAACTGCTTCTGCTAGTACCGGATGCGTGGCGCCCGACGCCCCTTGAAATGGCTGAGATCGATTAACATATTTAAACCCTAAAAGATCTAAACCTTGCGTATAAGTTTGTTCCCAGTCTTTCCTTGAATTTTTATAATCTTCGTAGTTTTGATAAAGCTCGGAAGCGAGTCGAGTAATAACGTCGTCAGGGAGTAGGTCTGCTAAATTTGTAAAATGATCGTCACTTCCTTCCGGAGAAGCTTTTCCAGGTTCGAAGTCTATGTCCGCACTGCCGTCTTCATTTCGAGTGATTTCCACACCCTCGTCATTAACGTCTTGAAGTTTTTGAGTCTCTTCAACGATAGTTTCTTCTGGGGATTCAACGTGAATTTTTTCCTTCACATTTGGAAGGGCTTTGTCTATTTTATCTGCCATATGATTCCTACGATCATGCTATATTAACTCGTTTGGGACTAGAAAACAAGCTTACGATGCCGCTTCCTTGAGGGTCCGGTCCTGATAACGGAGGCACAGCTCCGGGTCGTCTGGCAATGTTGCCAGTTTCAATAATTCCACCTTCAGCTTTTTTCTTCAAATGATCAGGAATTATTCCTTCGATAATTTCGTTATATCCTTCTTCTCCATAAACATCTCCCTTGTCAGATATACCTACACCTTCAGGTTCAGGTATAAGCTGTTCTTCGCCTTCAATGTCTCTAAAAATTTTCTTTTGGAATTCTTTGTCAACAAGTTTTCCCTCTCCAGAAACATCGATAATAGAGCCGTCTTTGGCTACCATCTGTTTTGAAGTTGTCATATCTTCCAAAGCTTTAACGGTGTCATCTCCTTCAGTGAAAATATCCTTAAATTCAAACTCATCTCGCATCGGCTGAGATTGATCCGGATTGCCATAAGTAAATTCCGGTTCCTCCACTTTAACTCTTCTATATTCCTTAATGCCTCTAGCCGCCGCTTCAGCATCATCCACTCCAAATTTCTGATAACCTGCTTGTCCTGGTTTAAAGTTAATTTCTCTTAGCATCTGTCCGTCAAAATCATCGACGTACCAGGACATGTTAATTTCTCCCGTTAATGGATTATCTTCCATCATTACTTTTTGACCGTTCTTCAATACCATTTCATATTTATCTCCATCCACGTAATGCTTGTCCGCCAGCTCGAGCAATTTGCCATGGGTTTTAATCTTGGCTATCGCTCGTGGGAACCACGCCGGCATGCCTTCCACGCCAATAAATTTACTTGGAATGTTTTTAGTCGCTGTGGTCGTTGCCGTCTTCGCTGCTTGTTTAATTCCTTTACCGCTAACCGCGGCTACGCCCGCTGCAATCGAGCCCACCAGCCATTTCAGAAATCCTCTTCTCGTCATAGAGAACGGAGATCCTCCTTTATCCATACCGACTCGGCCGCCTTTGCTAAACCAGTCGAAAAAGTCTTCCTGACGTTCGCCGGCTCTCTGGTATGATGCCTTCTGTTCTCGACCTTCATAAAAATCTTTCATTTTTGCGAGCACTTCTTTTTGTTTCTCTATGTCGGCCAATTCGCCATCAAGCATGAGTTCTTCCGAACCTAGAATCTTGGCTCCGATCGCTGTCGTTCCCAGCCAACCTTGTTTGTAAATCGTATTCATTGATTGCGCGTCTTCTTCACTCACGACACCTTTCGCTCTTAAAGCATCAACGTGATCTCCAACTTTTTTATTAAATTTGTATTTGTCCCAGGCCATCGATCCTGCGAGTAAAGCCATTGGAATTGGACCTAATGGAAGCAGTCTTGCTCCCATACCTAAAGCTCTTGGAAGTCCTCGAGCTGCTAATTTTTTAGGATCACCAAATCCATATTTCTCTGTTCCGAAAGGAAATACTAATCTTGTTCCTCGAGACGCTGGAGCCATGGTTGCTTTTCCAATATTCTTCCAGGTACGAGGGTGAAGTCCTAATTGTTCAGCTTCGATTGCTGCTTTCTCTCCTGCCTTGGTTGCTGCCGCAGCTCCCCAACCTGGTCGTGTCTTAGCTAAATTTTTATAATGCTCCCATTTTATATTTCGACTATCTTTAGTATCCAACGCCATCGCCCATACGGCATCAATCGGATTGGCGAACATCTGTCCCATATCGTCTCCTCGTTTATATTGATGCAGCTTCTCTGCGGCATACGCCGGAGGAAGAATGAACTTCATGCTCTTGAAAAAATTACCTACCTGCTTGGCTCCCATCGCTTCGGCTCCGAGTCCTGCGCCTATGCCAATCGGTATCGGTGCCAGCGCTGAATAGACTGGATGATCGGCGATCCAGTTTAGTATGCCCTCTTGCGTTTCCGGATCTCCTTCCGCATTGTCAAATTCTCCTGTGGTTGAGTTGTAAGTCATTTGTTCCGTGGTCGGTGTTTCTTCAGCCTCCGCTCCACCCATCATGGCCCACGTACCAGCGCCCACGGCTCCTACAGCACCTGCTATCATTCCCAATCTTCCAGTCTTAGGTAATTTACTTAAAGCTCTTCTAACCAAACCTGGATTTTCTTTTGTAGTTTTAATAAAACATCCGTCTGCACAGGCTTCACGCCCAAATTCTGTTTGAGATTGACGATTAATGGCTTTCTCAAGAATGGGTTGTAATCTAATAGTTTCCTGCTCTGATAAAGATTCTCCTAATAAAGATTCTAACCACTTTTGAAAATCAAGCTGGCTTCCTCTAAGAGGGCCTTTTCCCGGTCTTACTGTACTTCTAATTCCTTCAAGACCACTAAGTTCAGTGATCCAGTCTTTATGAATTTTTCGTTGCATCCCAAATCGTCGTGGATCGTTCTTGGGTAATTTAGAAATATTATTCCATGAAGCATTAAATGTTTTTAATGCAGCTGCTTCACCTGTATTCGAAGGTGTCGGAGCTGCTTCCACGTGATAAGCATTAAACCTTCTTTTCTGAGGATGATGAATTTCTGAAGGACCTCGGGGTCCATATTCAGGTTGTCCTAACGCTTTATTTAATTGTGCTCTTAATTCTGGCTTAGCTGAAATAAATTGTCTTTTTTCAAATTCAGCAACGGTCTGGTCAAACGTTAAATCACCGGGTTTATACTTATCAATAAATTCATCGACAGCCATGGTTCCTTTAAGATTACCATCCCTACTAATTAATATTTCTCGTCCTGTAGAATCTTTAACTCCGCTATTAAGCCGAGTACCATTAATAATATTTAAACGAGTAGTATTTGAGTAAACATCCGCAAAGGTCGTAGTTTTGGCCTTCGGATCTATTTGACGATTTAAATTCAGTCGAGCGGTATCATACAGATTTAACCATACTGCGTCTTTAGCAAAAAAGTCTCCACCTCGTGGACTCGGAATTCTGTACATTTTACCCGCTTGTTTTCTTCTTCGTATCTTGTCTCTCTCTTGAAGGTAAGGTTTATTTTCCTGATAATATTCCCTTCTAGCTTTTTTAAAATCTTCATATTTTATTGGATCATCCAGGCCTAACCTTTGACGCTGGGTTAAAGCTCCTCGTTTATTTAGAACTTTCTTTTTTAATCTTCCATAAAGCAGTTCATTCTTTTTATATTTTTGATACTCTTCAGGTATTAACTTTTCGGCGTCTGCTAAAATAACTTCTTTCGATAATTGGGTCGCCATAACACTAGGGATATTTAAACGTAGTCGTTTTTCTACAACATTAGCATAATTAAGCTTAGTCCCAAGCAGAGTAGTTCTATCTTTTATTACTTTAAGAAAATCACGATCTTTCATTGGGCTTTCATTAAACAGTTTCTTAAACTCGTCATCAGGAAGATAAGTTTCAGCATCGAAATTTTCCCCTGCTTGCGCTACTACTGTAAATTTTCCTTTCCCTGCTTTTGCCTCCTTTATTAAAGGATGATCTTCTACACTATCAGGGTTGCTATAACCTATTTCCTTAGCAATTTTTTTTACACTAACTAAAGATCCTTCAGGTATATTTTTTAAATGTTGATCTAAAAGAGAAATTAGGTCTTTATGACCTTTTGCAACTGTGCTCAGTTTTAACTCCGGTACTTCTTTATTGACGGACTCAATAGCTGAGTCAACTGATGCAATCGATCCTCTTTTAGTGTGTGGAAAATATTCTTTGGATAATTTAAATTTCTCTACCCGACTTCCAGGTGGTAGAGTTTTTAAATGCGCCTCTAATGCTAATCTAGCTGGACTTTTAACAGCCATTAAACCCTCCTAAACATAGAGCCTACGCCACCGCCTTGAGCAAAACTATCTTTTCCAGGGAAATCTCCCCAATCAAAATCAGGCATAAATTCTTCGATATCAACACCAGCTTCATCGGCCATTTCACCACGGACCCATGTAAGAGCGTCATCTGGATTCTGTCCTTCTTTTTTCATAACGTCTCTAGCTCTTTTTAGAATACCTATTTCTTGAAGATTATAACCTTCTTTAGCTAAACCAATATCATCAAGCTCTTGATCAAAATTTTTAATTAGACGAATACTCGGTCGATCTATTTTTTTCTTAGGTTTAACCACTTTTAAATCAGCTTTACCTGCTTCCGTAACAGGGAATCCTGGTTTAGCCGTGATGCCTAATTTTTCTGCAATCTCTTTACCTTTTTTACTCTCACCGGAAATAACTTCATACCCCGGATAATCTTGATCCATCGCCATTTTAATCGTGTCTTTACGCGTCTTCACGTCGGCAATTTCTGCAATAACTTCTTCTTGAGACATATCGCCAAACCGTCCTTCGCCCTCGTTAATTGAGCGCAGAACGTCGTCTTCATGGTCCAGTTTCGCTTTGTATTCCCCCTTGGTTAAATAGCCGCCAGGATTATCCGGGCCTACCTTTACAATTGGTTTACCGACTAGTCCTTCAAGAATGGCATTTCTTGTTTCACTGGTCGGTCCATAACCTGACGGTCCCATGCCAAAAGCTTCTTGCTTAGGAATTAAGTCGAACGCATTATCGCCGTAGTGTAGTCTAAAGACTCGAACAGGATCAGCGTCCATAAAATCGCCTCCGCCTTTAAGGTCATCCATATTTTTAAGGGATTTATAAGTATTGTCGGCAAGTTTAATTTTTCCTTTGTCATGTTGTGCAAGTAAAAACGGCCTAACAACGGCTCGGAAAAACCCATCGCTCCGGTCGCCAAAAATGCCGCCGGCGAAGCCTTTGCCTTCATAAGATCTTTTAAGAATATCATTTCGAATGGCTTTTTCCGCCGCCTGTCCTTCAGGAGACATTTTCCAGGCCAGATCGGTTAATTTCTGAGCTTCCTCAAGCAAAGATTTTCCTTCTTTTTCAATGTTATCAAGTTGAGATCCTAAATCTGCAAGTGGATTATCGTCGACTACTTTAAATAAGGAACCTATTCCCTCGTGGGATTCTTTGGCCCAATCAGGAACGCCATGTTTATCTTTCCAAGCCTGTAATTTTTCCCAATCCGAGACTTTCGACATGTCTAAATTCAATCGTTCGGCTAACTTTGTATCGACCTTCGATACGTCCATACTCGCTTTTAAAATAGCGGAATCAAGCTTTTGCCGATCAGCTGCTTTCTTCTCTGCAAACTCATCCGCCGTAAATTTCTTGCCCTCCTTGAGGGAATAAATTCCAGCTTCAGGCTTCGGAGGGGGCTTAACAATCTTGTTGACTGTTTTTAAATTGTTTAAAAGTTGATTTCCTTGCACATCATTGAGTTGTGCTAAATATCGTGCCTCTTCATCAAATAATTTAAGAATTCGGGTTACACCTTTATCATCAAATTCTCTTTGAATGGCAAATTCGTTAATAGCTGTATCTGCCATGTTCTTTTTGTTAATTCGTTTGACGTTGGTCCGTGTTCCAAGCCACTTGGTTGGATTGATTCCTAATTTTTCAAATTCGGCGACAAGAAGTTTAAAAAGTTCTTTTTTCATTAGTAATAAGTCCTATCTGTGTGATCCACTTTGTCCTCTTTGTAGTCTTCTGGGTGAGGAAGGAAACCGCCCTGTCTAAAACGCATGATCGCTTGAGTCGTAGTATCGACTAAGTCATCATGGTCCCCGTACGGAAAAGATGCACACTCCTCGATTACTTCTTCTGCAAACTTTTGATCAGGAGCCCATATCATACCAGATTCAAACATAGGTGCAACCGAATTGACTCTTGCGTGCTTGTCGTTTCCTTTTGACGGCGTGAAATTCACGACTGGAATATCCATGTTGCGAAGTTCATAAGTCAATGGCAGCCCTGAAGCTTTTGCTTCAACGATAACCGTGTCTGGAGTCCAATATTTATAGTCAGCAAGAGCTCTTCGTCTCAAGGCGGGAAATTCCCATCGTCCCCTGACAGCATCCAGCAAAATGAGGTTTGCTGGACTGTCTTCGTTTGGGTAAAATACTCCCCATGTTGTGATTGCCGAGTAATCGGCGCTTTCCTTTTTCAAAAAGGCAGTATCGTAGGACT
>Ga0209757_10000333_pt1 | contig 11583 bp, 15 predicted proteins | sample ETNvirome_6_1000_FD_185472 | JGI IMG/M metagenome (GOLD analysis project Ga0209757, IMG submission 185472) | Marine viral communities from the Pacific Ocean - ETNP_6_1000 (SPAdes) (version 2) | ecosystem: Environmental > Aquatic > Marine > Oceanic | place: Pacific Ocean | collected 2013-06-19 | reverse complement strand
CAGCAGCGATTCATGGAATCGAAGCGGGTCACCCCCACCTACAACGGTGTGAAGGGTGTGCCTGGTCTCGAGGCCGGATTCATTGTGGCTACCTACAACGGTGTCCCACTGATTCCGTCCAAGGATGTAGTGACTGATACGAGCGGAATCTCGAGGATTTACTACTTCGACACGGATTACCTGTGGTTCCAGACTGCTATACCGACCCAATATTTCGAGTCGGGTATCGAAACCGGCGACCCGTTCGCCATCAACAGACTAGGCCAAGAAGGCCTCTACCGCACCATGGGTGAGGTTTGGGATTCCTTCTTCGGCGCGGGGGGCTCTATCCGTGACCTTAAGTGAGGTTTATGGAGTAGATACAGGAGGCGATGAATAATGGCAGCAACTACACACAGAGGAATAACTTACACAGGGACTGGTACTTACACCACTTCCGTGAACATAGACCTGCCCCTTTGGGCAGGTGTAGACCAAGACGAAACCGGATGGCTCGACGGCCAAAGCACTGACGGTTACCCTGGGAATCTATCTGGCTTCCAAGCCACGAATACCCAGGTTGCCGCACGACACAGCATAAGGCTGGTAGCCTTGACGCTGAGCAGTGCTCTGACTGAGGCTAACACGATGACACTAACTGGAGAGTGCAGTAAGATTCTCTCCTGTGTCGCTACGGGCGCAGACGCTACGGCGAATGTGCGCGTTGTGAAGACTAGTGACCTCGTGCTGACCTTCGATGTCGAGTTGTCATCTGACGGAACGACTGACGACACCAGCGGTGCCGAACTTTGGCTGTTGATAGCCTGATTGAGGTGACCCCGAATGCCGACACTACTTTGGAAAGGCCCTAAGCGGGCTGTCCGTACCAAGTACGGATACTACGACAAGCACACACCAGTGCATGTCGAACAAGTATGGTTGGATGAGCGACGCGGAGCCTTTTCAGGTGACCATTGGAGGATTGATGACGACTACCCCGGCGTTCTCTTAGTACAGGATGAAGGTGACGGCCTACCAAACAATGACTGGTTGAAGGCTGACATCAAACTCTGGCTAGAGGGCAATGGGGTGGAAGTCTCGTCTATTCGGACAACGAAGAAGACGATGCTCACAATGGTTGACGAGGTTTTGACGACAGGGGTTACTACCGAGGAGGAATGATAGATGGCAATTGTTTTTGATAATAGACCTATAGTGATAGGCAGCATACTACTACTGACTGGAACATGGGCTAACGGTGACACTAGTGTTGATGCTTCGGCTTATTTGTCGGAGATACTACACTTCGATGTAACCGCTAACAGTGCTACCGAGCAAGCGAACCCAACTGGGTTCGTTACCACTACTGGACACTTTACGGAGTCTGGTAGTGATGGTGGACGGTTCATCATAATGGGCCGCCGGTGATTGGGGGTAAGACCCCATGACGGATACGAAGATTTTCGAGTTCAAGCCTTCCGAGGCAATAGAACTCGGCGCATCTGTGGCCGATGGCATACAGAAGGTCTTAGATGACTATACCAATGGTAAGACAGTAGAGGGAGTTACCAGTTACATAATGCTGGGAAACCTATATGTTGTAGTGGTCACCACTTGAGGTGACTGACTATGTCCATGACACCCGAAGAAGTCCGCCGCTTTTCCAAGCAAGGGTGGGAATACGCAACCGGCGAGAGCGTTCGTACAGAGGCAGGGTCTGACGAGCGCCTCGCTGGCCAAATCGGTGAGCAGAACCTACGCTCACGGAACATAAGAGATGTCATAGACATCGGTAGTGGTACCCGTTGCAAGCACTGTGGTATGCTCCATTTCTGTTACTTGGAGCGTTGTGGTGCTTGTAGCAAACCAATGGAGTATAACCTAGGAAAGGTGGATGTGAAAGTATGAGTATCGGTGTCATTGCCAAGATTGCAGAGCCTATGAAAATCAATGTGGGTGTGATTAGGAAGTTCAACCCCGCTATGAGAGAAGTGGGATTAAACTTGGACAGACGAGCGATGGGTCTAGAAGAAGAGCCCCAAGATGAGCCTCTAGATGAAGCGCCCCAGGATGAGCCTTTGAGCCTAGAAGAGAGGGTGGCAAGGTTGGAAGATGAAAATGCAAACAGGCGTCATAAGCAAATGGGGCAGAGCACTGAGAGTGCTCTCATGGGTTCAGGTGGTTATTGATGCCAGTAGTATTCCAGACAGGTGAACGCGAACCTAGACCTCTGTTTCCCACGGACTTGGTATACTCCACTGCTCAGAAGGTAGCAGACATCCTGCAGATTCCCCTACAAGACCCTGCATATCTCACCGCCGATTCCAATACCAGTGCTACTTCTGCCAAGATAGCCCCTGCTGACCAACGCATAGTTGGGTTCGAGGTAGGGGATAGTGTGGAGATAGCGAGCGATGTAGAGATGGGAGAGACTGTAGTCCTAACCAGTGTGGCTCGGGATGGTACTGATGTGGTGCTCTCGTGGAGTGGTGGGGTGGCAGGAGACTATGACACTGCTGATAACGCCACTATGCAGAACCTTCAGTCATTCACCAATGGCAAGAGGAGAGGAGTAACTCGAGCGGCTGTCGAGACCATGATTCTACGCATGCAAGACAGAATAGACAATCTCTGCAACAACTCATGGAGGCCGATGCTCGCAACAGCGGAGTACCTCACTTTCGACACATACAAGCCCTATAGGAGAAGGTACTACACCGACTATGTAGGCACAGTTCCACTCATGTTCCGCAATGTCCAGCAGATACTCAGGTTGGAGATATGGCAGGGTCAGGAGTACAGGGAGGTAGGGTCTGCAGAGGCTCGACTCGAGATACTCGATAACTCTCTTCTCACCACCAGTGACTATGTGTTCCTTTGCCCTGGTAGTGGCGGAGTAGGCTCTTTACAGGTGGGTAGTGGGACAGGACAATGGAGTAACGCTTTCGATGTCACCACTACTGCACAGGAACTTTCGGACCTCGTTAACAAAGACTTGAGGAAGGGCAAAGCAGGTGTGGTTTTCTCACCTTCATTCACACTCCAAACCGCTAGCACTAGCACTGGGACTATTGAGGTTAATGTGCATCATGAGTTCATGACTACTGCTAATGCTGATTATGGCAATGGAAAAATCAAACTTACCAGTATGCACCGCGGTGAGGGTGGAGAGAACTCTACTGTGGGTATCACCAATCTCACTGGTATGAGCATCACGGGACTGAATGATAGCGTTCATACAGTGACTGGTGTGTCAGGCAGTTCTGGTAGTGCCACCATCACACTAGCAGATACCTCTGGACTAGTTCCCTATGGAATCATCTGTACTGGGACAGGCGCTGCTGTCAAGTGTGCCTACTACACAGCCAAGACTGCTACCACTCTTACTGGGGTCACTGACCTGGCTAGCAGTGGTCTTGTTGCAGCCCTGTCGAATGGGAGCAGCATCTCACAGTACGCACTCCAGATAGACTACTTCGGACAGACTACTGGAGACGAGGCTAGGCTCCGTGACTGGTGGTGTGATTACGACCTCGGAATCATCTACTTCAACAACACATACCCCTACTTCCAGTGGAACTCGGTGAAGGCCACTTACATCTATGGAGAGAGATATGTTGAAAAGGCGATAGAGGACATCTGCACCAAGATGGTGGCTATGGACCTGCTCTTATCCGATGACCGTAGCGTCTTGATGCCAGAGGGTACTCAGAACATAGACTTGGGTGCCAAGTATCAACTATTCAAGAGTCAGATATCAGAGACTCTACCTCGTTACATGGAGGTGATTAACATTGGCTGATGTGAGCACACTGGAAGATATATACTCACCCGAGTCTGTAGCCTATCTGAATTCCATGGCCATCACTCCCAGTGGTCATTGCCTCATTTCTGCTCAGCCTTATTTGAATGCTAATCTTCATTTCTACAATTGTGAGATGCGAGGAGATGTCATCGTCAGGTCGGACACGGGTGCCCCATTGAACCCGGACAATGAAGATGATAGGGCAGACCGTGATGCTATCGTAAGGGATACCAGAAAGCAGTGTGCGTCGCACCCTGGGCTTTTGAGAAGGGATTGATGGGTTATGGCTAGAGAATCTGTAGACTTGATGGTCGAGGCACTGGACAAGGACTGGAATCGTGGCAACACCAAACAGCGAAAGCCGGTGATAATGGACATTACCACATTCGACCCCGGTAGGGGTAAGAGATTCAATCTCAATCGCCATGATGGGGTTTTCATCTACGAGACTGCTCATAACGAGGAGCAGCCTGAGATATTCTATGACTTCGTCCACACTAGAATCAACTTGACGATAGATATCAGAACAGTGAGGGGCAGGGAGCAGTTGATGTTGCTGGAAGACGAGATTCGTCGCCTTGTTCATTTGAAGCGGAAAGGGGATGGTTCCAATTATGACAGGTTGCTGTACAAAACTAGGACCGACTTGTCAGATAGGACCAAGCAACTGCACAGAATGACCTTCCAGGTAGAAATGGTAATATTCAGTGAACTTATCGCGTGAGGTAGAGGGGACATGCCATCAACAATATACAAAGGTGATTTGGCCGAAGTAGCATTCGGTCACGAGACAGGTATAGTGCTATCAGATGGGGCTTTTGGAGGGCTCAATATCAATGCTAGTGCGAATGTTACTGGGAATGACTCAACGGTACTGACATTCAGTGGAGTCGCCCTCAACACTAATGGGAGCCATTCTTCGTATGGTACGATGTTCTTTGAGGCGCAAGAGTTGAAATATCCAAAGGGGCTACTTGCTGGGTCCTTGATGAGAGTAGTTGGTGGGGGAGCCTTCACTGCTGACGACTACAGGAAAGGGATGGTGTATACCATCGTCGCCAACGAGGGCAGCACAATCACAGTAACGCCCGCGATGAAGAGCACAAACAGTGGTGCTGTAAATTCGACCACTGGAGACGAGTTCATCATAGATTCTCTAGGAACTCCTACCATAGATGTGGGAATGGAGTACAAATCAAGTGCTGAAGCAAGTGATGAGCGAGTCCTCACTGACCAATTCGTTGGACTGGCCGCTACCATAGGGCTCCCTGAGACTACAGTTGAGGTCTTCCGTTCCCATGTTGTGGGTGTAGGGAGAGATGTAGTGGTACAGGAACCCCAGCACCTCAAGAATGAGGGTGGTAGTTTGGAGACGATGATGCACAGTGCTCGCTGGCTTTACTACGCTCTAGGCAATGAGGCTATCTCGAATGTTGCCCCAGTTGGTTATTCAGTAGTGGATAGTGGCACCAACACTAGTCCTATTGCTATGGGTGATACCTATGTCTCATTCCTAAGGGTGGATGCTAATGGGACAGTGACTGGCTCTTTCCCTGCTATCGGTGATTACATCACAATCACAGATACTGCTGCTGTCAAGACCCCCTACTCTCAAGAGAAAACCCCCCTTATCCAGTGGACTGGTACCCAAACACAGTTTCACACCAGCAACAGGTCTGAGATAAGGAGGGTAATCGCTACAGACAGTACCAACACTTTCAATCGTATCTATGTCGATGACCCGTTCAATTTCGACCATGAAGCAGGTATGGCTGTGAACAATATAACGATGGCAGATAACAGTGCTACCGGTTCCCCTAATTTCGATGTTGCTTCGGCTACTTATGGGAATATAGAGAATCGACAAGGCAGAGCACTTTGGAGCATGTGGCATCAGCCATCCTTCTCCATAGAAACCAGTATTAGAACTCGTGATGTGGGCTCTTATTCCGGAGAACAGGGTAGTAACGCACCAGGTTCGGCTAGTGACTCCAAGCAACTCACTAGAGTGTACAAGGGGTGCAAGGTGAAGGATTGGACTCTCAGTGCCGATGCCGATGCTGAAGTGAAGATGGAGGTCAACTTCGATGCTCTCATGTGCTATACAGACACTGGGCGGTTGGAAGCCACTAACCCTGGTGACAGATACACTGCTCACAGGATGTTCGAGAACATCGCTAACAGTCCAGCGGCTAGGAAGAATGCTGGGATTGCACCTAATACCGAGAAGCCCTTCTTCTTCTACAATGGGACTATTACCTGTTTCGGTAGTAACATCGCTCAAGTGACCAAGTTCACTTTGAGTGGTAACAATAACATTCAGAATTACCTAACGGTGCGTGGTAACCCTCTTGCCGAGCCCCGCAATACTACATCCGGGCATGTCCATGAAGGTAGTTCTCTTGAGCAGATACCCTTCGCAGGTAGTAGGAACCCCACTCTCATTGCAGAGGGGGCAGTCGAGTATGAGTGCGATATGGAGATTATCCCTACAGACCCACTGCTATGGCATGAGTTCAGGACCAACAGGCAGAAGGGATACGATGACCCTATCACTCTGCACCTAGTGAAGAACGGGGCAGGGTCAGCAAGAGAGGAACTGTATCTCATTGTCGATGACTACATAATCAAAGAGGCCCCTTTACCAATTCCAGAGGACAAGAGCCCTATCAAGAGCGAACTGAAGATTATGCCCAAACACATTAAGGTGATTGCCTTCGATACTCTGTTGCATTGTTGAGGTGAGAAGATGGGACTATGGGACTTACATCCGGGTGGGAAAGACCCACCTTGGAAGAAGAAAATGGCAGCGGCTGTAGAGCCTGAGGAGGAGGAGGATTTCTTCAATCCCGAGGCTGCAGTAACCGACAATAATCCATTCCCAGAAGAACTCATGACAGAGGATGATGCTGTCGCTGTTGCTGAGGCTGTGGTCGAGGAGGTTGTCGAGGCTGCAGTAGAGGAGGTTGTCGAGGCTGAGCCTGAGCCTGAACTTACATACGATTCCATGACTGTAACGCAGTTGCAAGACTTGTTGCGTGAGCGCGAGTTGACTGTTAGCGGAGTCAAGGCGGAACTTGTCGCCCGCTTGGAAGCAGACGATGCTGGCCCCTCGGAAGAGGCTCCGGCTGAGACTGTAGAGGCCCCCTCGGAAGAGGCTGTCTCTAGCGATGAGGTGCCTGAGGAGGGCGAAGTAAGTGAGTATGGAGAAACAGAGTGATAAGATATTACTAGAAGACATAGATAGCCTAATGGTAGGAACAGGGAGCATATTTCATGAAATCCCTGTTGATGATGACAGACCCGAAATCGTGATGCATGTTTGGGTTAAGGAGATGTCCTTCATGGACACCCAAAAGGCTGTGAAAGAGTTCGTCAGTATTGAACAGACTGGAGAGGTGAACATAGACCTCTCATCGTATTGGAAATACATGTTCATGAACTGTATTGAGAGGACTGAGCCGGTACTGAGTAAGGCTCAACTCATGGCTTTGAAGCCTGAAGTGGCTCAAAGAATCACACAGATATTACCCCAACCCCAGGATTTGGTGGTCGGCCCTTTGGAAGATGGGCTGAGCGAATAGAGGATGTGAAGAGGTTTCTGAAGGGGAATACTAGGGATGTTTCGATGTCTTTGGATTCCTCGGTTTACTATGTCATGAAGCACTATTCCCTTAGCCTGTTAGATATCAAGTGTTTGTCTGAGGACGAGTTTTCCCAAATGCTAGTTTGGGCGGTGGCCTCTGATAGTTTCCAGGCTGATGAGATGGATAAGCAACAGGCCAAGTCCCAATCCAAGATGCAAATCGGTAGCACTAACATGGGGGGTCCCATGCCACATAGTGAGGGGTGGTAAACATGGCTAATACCTTCGTGGCAGAACAGAACGACATCGTTCGTAGTATGGGCGAGGTCAAGACAGTCATGATTGCTGGTGTCAGTGCTAAGGAAGACACTTCTCTGGCTAGCAAGGCTCTGACAGTTGACCTTTCTCTTGAGAAGAGGGCTTGGGGCAATCTTTTGGTGGGTGTGAAGGCCACTGGTGCATACATGGGTTTCAGGCTTTTGAAAATGTTGGGTGAAGTAGGGAACGCTCATGCTAGGACAGCCGTAGGGGCAGAGGAACAAGAGCGAGCCTTGCAGAGGCTGTCCCTCACCCAAAAGGCCCTAGGTCATATCCTAATCAAACACTTCCGGGTTGTCGGGTGGGGTAATGAGAAGATGGCGGAGTTGGCTGAAAACTATGTGGCTACAGGCTCTAACCTAAGCAGACTCAAACTGGGTATGCTTAGGTTCATACTGAGCATCATGACTGTCGTGAGTCTGATATTCGCCCTCATCTTCATCTTCACTCTTTGGAGTGCATCTATGGATGGTGCTGCCACTCCGCTGTTGGCTATAACCAAAAACATGGGGTGGTTAAATGATGCTATAGAGGGCATTGTCATGTCTATGTCAGGTGAAGGTGAGGGTAGCATATTCGATGTCTTGGGTGCCTCATTGTTAGCGCTGGCGTTTGTGGCTAGACTCCTCAATTTTCCTCTCGCTTTGGTTATTGGTTCCTTGCTATGGATGTCTGGAGTATTCCACCTGCTTCAGAAGCATGTGTCTGATTTCTGGGCTGCATTGGGTGCTGGTGCTTCTTTGGGTGTCTTCTTTGCGCTAATGACGAAGATACCCATTCTTGGGACCGCGATAATATCACTGCTCGAAGGCCTGATTGGTTACCTGTTGCCTTGGTGGAGAACTTCGACTGTTCTTACAAGCAAGGTAATTCTGAGGGCATTCGGTCTAATTGGTGCAGGGTTTGCTTTGATGTGGTATGGTGCCACTAGAAAAGCCGGCGATTTCTGGGATGAGTTGAGGAATGTGATTATTATTGCGATAGGTGGTGTCTTAGTTTACATGGGTTTGTTAGCGCTTGGTGTAGGTGCCATTGTTGCTGCTCCTATTGCTGCCGTTCTTGCGGTTCTCTTCGTCCTCTACAGATACCGAGATAAAGTGAAGGAAGTAGTGTATGAAATCCTTGGTCTTATCAAGAAGGTCCTGTTCTTTTGGGACTGGGGTAGTGGAGATGACACAACAGTAGATGCTACAATGTCTCGAAACTATAGCGACATCTACTCGGGGGTTCCTACTGGCAACACTTCGGATAGAGGTTATCGCACTAGGGCCTTTGGTGGGCCAGTCACTAGGGGACGACCATATCTAGTAGGTGAGAGAGGGCCCGAGATGTTCACACCTGGTTCCTCAGGGACCATCACTGCTAACGACAAAATGGGTGGGACTGTCAATCATATCAATGTCAAGTTGGATGTCAGTGGGGTCACTGATAGGTCTGATAAGCGAGCGTTGGCTAGAGAGATTAGTGACATGCTGAACCAAGAAATGAGAAGGATAGGCGGCCAACCCACTAGGGGTAGATTCTGATGGCTATACCTATTCGACTAATCAGGAAGGACCTGCAAGTCATCAACCTAGACTGTACGGATTACATGATGACTGTGACTCGTGGTATCTATGTGCAGCCCATTCCTTTGACAGGAGAGAGGGTCGGTGGAGACTTGAACATGGTCACTTCTGCTCTCCGCTTCGATTGCATAGTGAGGGATGATGAAGACTGTACTGGAGCAGACGCTGGGACCGCATCTGATGTGAAGGCTAGTGCCTCAATAGATTTCACAACTGCACAAACATTTGGGACTTTGAGTGGTTATGATACCGCAGTTTACATGAGTGGGGACAGTGTGAATGATGTAGATGGTGAAAACTCTGCCAGTGATTTGGATGGGTGTGGTTTTGAAATCACAAGTACACACACCTCAACCGAGGGAGAAGCCAGTGGTGGCACAGTTTTCACTGTGGTGTTCGATAACGGTTCTGGTAGTGGGGGTAGTGGTACTGGTGGTACTGTAGCGGCCCCCATCATCACCGTGGGCATTTCAGGTGCTAATGATGCTGAGACCCTCGTGACCAGAATCTATGATGCTATGATTGAACATAGTGCAATTGCTTCCATTGCTGATGTAGCAGATGCTAACGAAACAGAGTTAGAAAGCCTCAAGTTAGGAGTATCGAAAGCAATAGGTACTAATCAGTTGGAAGAGCCTGCGGTAGAAGGTGCCTTGTACTTCGAGCAAGTCGTTGCTGGGACCAACGGACACACTGGGACTCCCAAGTTCACTACGCCGTCAGGTAGCACTGTACCCTCCCCCCTTGTCAGTCCGTTCTCAGGTGGGAAACAAGGTGAGTGCTTTTCTGCAGGTGACAAGATTCAGAATCTCCTAGGGAATGTCGTGAGCAACACGGTCTTGGGGGCTATGGGTGGTTTCTACAACTTGAGCGAGTCGTTGGAAGGAGACAGCACCACCAAGCATGGGCAGGATTACATCATCGGGGTACAGGTACCCTACAATTCCTTAGTCAATACGAGTAGTCAAGTCGAAGAAGTCGGTGGAGTGCCACATGGTTATGCTGCTCGCAATTTTATTTATGGGACGGGATTCGGCAATAAGGACAAGGACGCAGTCAGTAACACTAGGGGTGCTAGTGAGCCATTCGATATAGCGAACAGGATGAGTGGTATTCGCGGTACAGTAGTACAGTGTGAAATCAACTATGAGGCTGCTGCTACTGTCTACAAGGCCACAATCACATTCCAACCATTGGATGTCATGATGGGGATATGATGGAGGGGAGGAAGTATGACAGTAATAGGGAAGACTAGTCATGCTCTGTTCTTCAATGGCATAACAGACAGTGTGGTATGTCCCCTCCATGAGTTCCAATCTACTGGCGTGAAAGTCCCTATGGGCTCTGATATCGCCCGTTCTTCTAGACCTATTCTAGGTTCTAGGAGGGAGGAGGGGGGACTAGATAATCCGGGGTTCATCAACTTGAGGAACTTCTCCATCGAGGCTTGGCTGAGACCTGACTGCGGAGGGGTAGTGGCTTTCAAAGAGGGTCTGTTCAAACTCATTATCGGTAATGTGGACAAACCAGCACCAGCAAGTTTCAGTGTCGAGGTTGTGGATAGCAACGGGGACAAGATAAGTCATGTCGCTCGTAGCGGTGATGCCTTATCATCCGGTTTCTCGGGAATCATCTACCCGACACAACCCACTAGTTTCATAGCAAACAACAAGGACACCTCCAAGAACACTCGTGAACTGCTCCATGTCGCTGGTATCTTTGACGGGAACAGAGTGTCTCTAATGGTGAATGGGGAGTTGGTAGCATCTACTAAGACTGCCCCGAATTCCAATGTGCAGATAACGAACTCAGACCTCCTCATTGGTGGTGAAGGGGGGCAGTATCGAGGTCATATCGAGGCCGTGCATTGGCGCAGAGATACAGACCCCAGCAACATCTATGCTTTGCCTTTTGTGAAGGGGCCATCTACTCTAGGACTATGGAGATTCGAGGAACCCGTGGAAGTGGAGGAGACTCTGTTCTATCTCAAAGGGTCCAACAACGCTAACGACACTGTGCTTACACTAGACACGGCACAGGTGCAAGACATGTATGAGATAATCAGTGGCAAGAGCACTGCCATGCCCGCTACCTATACTATACCCTCATTAGGTGATTATCAGGTTGGTGTGACTACACACAGTGGAGGGCACCAAGTGGTAGAGGTGCCTCATACCACAGTGAATCTGCTCATCAACCCCACTGGTACAGACACTGAGACTGGTAAGCCGAACAGTAAACCTCCGGAGAGAGTCAGACTGAAATCCATCTCATCTGGTGGTACTATCACCGTGGAAAGCATCCATTTGGATTTCGATTACAGCCCG
>Ga0209757_10000332_pt1 | contig 11601 bp, 10 predicted proteins | sample ETNvirome_6_1000_FD_185472 | JGI IMG/M metagenome (GOLD analysis project Ga0209757, IMG submission 185472) | Marine viral communities from the Pacific Ocean - ETNP_6_1000 (SPAdes) (version 2) | ecosystem: Environmental > Aquatic > Marine > Oceanic | place: Pacific Ocean | collected 2013-06-19 | reverse complement strand
CTTCGAAAGAAGGTCAGTAAGTTCACGCTCAAGATCAAGGTTATGATAAGCCTTAAGGTCTTGAGAAGCTTCCAGCGTCCACAGGGCTCTCATCTTACGAGTACGAGCCACAACAGCTTGCTGCTGAATGTGGAAGTTCATCTCAGGGATCTGACCATCGACAAGTCTTTCACCAGCCGAGAGCGAGAATCCTAAGATACTGGAGGTTTCAGGCCAAGAGGCGATCTGACCACCGAATGAACCAGAAGGAGAACCAGCACCCGTGATGCCGATACCAGAACCTTCTAAGACATTGGAGGTATCGAAACCACCAGCAGCAGTATCACCGTCAAGACCACCAGAGCCAGCACCATCGAAGGTATTATCACCACCTCCACCAGGAAGCTGACTCTCCTCAGAACCGATGGACTGGTTAGCAAGACCTTTGTAGGTCATGTTAACTTTGCTGAAGATAACTTCTTCGTTGCCAGACCCTCCACCAGCTTTGGCGCGAGAAGCACCGAGGTAGAAGACTTGTGAAACTGGTCCTTGCATGGGCTGCACACCGCAAATCATATTTGCGATCAGTTTTGGGTAGACGCGACGAACGAGAGGGAACGCAAACTTTTGAAAGGTTCCTAACTTACCTGTGGTGGTAGCACCATCAGATATAGCCTCATCCATTCGCTCAGAAACAATGGATTTTGCCTGGTTCTCAAGAAGTTGTGCGGTGACTCGTTTTGTGTAGTCATCGCTAACGCCCTCAAGGACAGGTTCCCATTTGTTTACTAAGGTTTCTTCGTGTTGATACATAATTTTTTTCCTTAGGAGGTGAATGGCATGAATTTCATTACCTCAGGTGTTAAAAACTCATTCCCTTCTTGGGGATCAGCTTTTTGGGGCGCATCTGGAGACATATTCTCTGCAATTACAACTGCTTGTTCAGATGACTTAAAAGGTTTGGTTGAGGACTCTTCTAATGAAGACACCTCTTCGTTGAGAATATTAATATCCTCAACTAACTGGTCATTATCATCAACAACCAGTTGTAATTTATCGTTTAGAATCTTAACGGTTTTCTCTAAACGAGTATATTCATTAACGGCTTTCTGTAATTCGCCAGTTAATACATTAACTTCTTCCTGAAGCTCATCTTGTTGGAGTAAAGATTGTCCAACCGCTCTATCCTCATCATCACCATTTAACTCTAAGGTCATGATATCTCTCACAGCTTCAAATAATCTTGCGTTCTTAAAAGTTTCATTTTCTAATTCTAACTCTCGCAAGGCTTGTTCTTTAATTTCATCAATCTTAAAGCGAATAAAGGAATTAACTTTAGCTTCAAGACTCTTAGCCTTCTCACTAACTTGTTCGGCAATAACGCCTTCCATTAATTCACCAATTTCATTGACCGAACTTTCAGATAATCCTTCTGGAAGCAGTTCAGAGATTTGGTTAATTTTTTCTGTCATAAGTAGTCCTCGTCTATATGTTTATGTATTTAGTACACACCAAATAAAGAAAGAAATTTTAATATTTTTTATTTTTTATTTTTTATTTGGGTTGGGCGTGAGTGCCCACAGTTCTTCTTCTAAATGTTCGTAATTGTGCTAGTCTTTGCCCAGGTGTTAGTTGTCTTTGTTTTATTTGATACCGTCTAGTAGCTGCTCTACCCCATTCTCCACCTTCAACATTACCTCTACCACCTGACTGCCTCAATCTTGCGTGATGCTCTGAGCCCTGCTGCCCTTTAGATAGGAATAGAGGATCTCTCTCAGGCTTAACTACGGTAGGATCTGCCTTTAACTTTTCTGCAAGAATCCCTTTAATTTTGCTGTAAATATTCAAGTCTGAACTCCTCTTGATCCTTCCGTACCCCCAGTTAATGGGTTGGGTCCTGTTGCTTTTCTCCGTCTTTTTGTTAGGGCGCGGAATCCTCTACCTACTTTCTTTGCCGCTCCCCTCCCTAATTGATAGGCGTAGTAGTGTCTAAACGCTTTTGAATATCTTTTTCCTCGTCCTGTGCTTGCAACGGCTGCGGTCGCCGTTACCACAGGGGCATCACTCGCTCTCTCTCCTTTTTCGGATGGTTTAAATCCGCGCTTTCTTTTGCTTGTAGGTTTATCTATGGCTCTTCTTCCCCTTTCTCCTTTGCGCCTTCTAGGAATGGCTCGTTCCTTTCGGCGTGATCCTAAAGGTAATTTCAATTGCCCAGGAGCGTCTTTATGTTTTTTAGGTTTTTTAGTTGGAGTGCGGCGTTTTTGTTTACCCTTGGCTGGCTTCTCTGCTTTTGGCCCCCCCTCAATCGGAAGCGTTAGTTGGATTTCTTTCTCTGCTAAAAATCTTCCCAAAAACCTTAACTTAGAATAATCCGTACTAGCGTTTTCTCTTCCTCTCCTCCTTCTCCTTGCTGCAACAACGGGAGGAACATCGCTAGGTCTAGAGCTTAACCTAGCATATGCCCTAGGTCCTAAAGCCGCTTTTAGCCTAGCTTGAGAGCTTGATGGGTGCCCCTCCATACGAGCAGATAACCAGTCCATAGCAGGGCTTTGAGATCCTTTTGGACCTCTCTTAGGCTGCGTTCCTGGCGTTACCTTCTCGGCATGAGGATCTTTCTTTTTAGCCATTAAATCTTTGTAGGTTCTCATGCAATCGAAGAAGTTGATAATTCTTCTCTGCTTCCCAGTCATGGCTTGAGCGTATTCCATGCCCAAAGGCAAAAGTACCCTGCTTTGCCGCAGGAGTAGCTGCTGCCGCTCTCTTTTTCCGTTCCCGTGCCACTAACCGAGTTTTGAAGGACGGTCGATCCTGTGAGCGACCTTGTTGAGGAACAGTTTTGCCCTGGCCTGAGGAACCCTGGCGTACAACACCGTGTTCTGAGCCTCCACGCTGGCTAGGTGTAGCTTGTACATTCGGATCTTTCCTAATACCGTGAGGATCTCTCACCTGACCCTTACCCGTTGCAGCCTGTGCGTGTGCCTTGGTAGATGCTGCTCCCGCTGCCGCAGCCCCTCTTTCCTGTCCCCCTGCAAATTTACCAGCGGCTTTCTCAACTCTACGACCAGCACCAGCAATACCACCCTTAACTTTCTCAACAGCACCTTTATACAGTCCTTTAAGTTTTTTGCCCACAAATGTCTTTGCCCCCTTAGCCCTACCCACGGTAGCTTTGTGAGCCCAAGTTTTAAGATCTTTTCTACGCTGGACTTTTCTCTGCGTTGCCTTACCTTGCCTTGCCGCTCTCTCATCCCTGAATCTGCTGACCCCAGCAGCGTGTCTTGCTTGCGCGGCTGGGGTTCTTGCCGCTGATCTTCTAGCCCTTTGTATTCTTGCGACTCCTTTATCTCCAAACCCAAACAACTCATTAATAATCTTTTCCTTGTGATCAATAATAAACTGTGCAGCAGCTTCACGATCTTCGTTCTCGGAGATAAACTCACGAATATTTTGTTCAAGCATAGCGAACACTTCTTCATCAGAGTGTTCATGGCTATCTGCCATCTGATACCCTTCTGTGTTCTTCTTCTTACTAGCTTTCTTACCAGTCTTGTGCGTCATTTTGTAACCTTTTCTGCTGTTTTCATTCATTTTATTATCTCCAAACCTATCACTAAGTTCTTGTTTGAGTAGCGTAATATAAGTACGCTCTTTGAGAGCCTGTCTAGAGGTGTCATTAAAATACTCTACAGACTCAGATAGAGTAGGGTATGCACCTTTGGTTGATGGATCAGCAACAAGATCAAATGTTACAAGCTTATAGTCATCATTTACTGTTTTGTATCCCTCAGTATTAGCTTCTTCTGAAAGAGTACCTAATCCCCTAGAGGAAATCCCAACAGAAACCCCATCATTAACTAATGTCTGGGCTACTTTTCCTGCTGGTGTATTTAATAGTTCGGCTCTGCCGAAAACTTCATTATCTTCCATCCATAATTTAGTAATTAAATGGGACGCATTCGATAATTTAACTGTTTCGTTTTTTGGGTGGTCTAGTTCTCCGCAAAGTCTTCTCGCCTCAATTAGCTCTTGTAATCTATCGACCTGGGCAGTAAGAACGGTCTTGGGGTATACTCTTTTATTAGAGTTAGGCTGTTCGGCTCTTTGGAAAGTACCTTCAATCGTCATAGTTCCGTTAGCTCTAGACTCTTCTATAACTTTTAAATTATCAATAAAGAATACATCTGTTAATAAGTTCATTTAGTACCTCTTGATAGCGATTTCGCTCGTCTTTCTAATCTTGCTTCTTTGGCTTTGCCATGCTTCTTTCTAGTCCTAATGGAGTGGGCTTTAATGCTGCCCCAAGATGCGTTAGGTGTTGCGCTTCCTCTAGTAAAACCTTTAGCAATTTTACCTCTCCCACTTTTACTACCCCAAGTTCCTTTCGAAACAACATAAATTCTTCCTGCTCCCTTAGTGGAGAAGATTGATCCATACCCAGCTTTTGATAATGCATCACGAATTGTTTTATATACTTTTACTTTAGATTTAGTAGCTTTAGCTATAGACTTTCTCTTGCCGTAATCGGCTCTATTACCACTACGCCCCTCATTCAAGGGTGTAGCTTCTAAGTCTCTAACTATGTCGCCTATATTCATCGTCTATACCTACTTCTCCTAGCTTTTTTATACCCACCACCTTTTAGATTCTTAATGAAGCTGGTAGCATACTTCGTTTGGTTTCCTGGGCCTACACCTAATAGCCCTGTAGAAGTTAACTCCGTCAAAACGCTATCCAAATTCTTAACTAGTGAATGCAGTTGCTCCATTAAAACAAGAGTCTCTTCATTAAGAGTCTGTGGTTTATCCGCAACCTCAGGTTGTGGCTCTTCTAACACCTCTGGCTCAACTGATTCACCTAAAACTTCTGACATAAAATCTCTAGGAACCCTCACTTTTCTAAGATCAGGCACACCAGCATCAGGAGATTCAGAAGATACAGCCTCTGCGATGTAGGAAGGATCTTCTTGAACCTTACCTAACTCATTAGCAATCAAAGACTCAGCGAAGTCGCCAATAGTAAAAGAAGAATCAGACATTTGACCCTCTTTTACTACTCTTCTTCGGCTGCTAAGTCTTCTAAAGTGTTGTTTACGATAGAATCAACGAGTTCGCCAACTAAAGCTTCGTCCTCATCTTCTTCTTCGTACTCTTCTTCAACAAGATCGCCCTGGCTCTCTTCAAAAGCTTCGTTTAAAACTTCGGCCATTGAAACTGCATGCTCTTCAAGAACATTGTCAGGGAAAACTGACAGAAGAGCTTCAAGATCTTCCAGAGTGAGTTCTTCGTCTTCTTCCAAGACTTCCTCGGACCCCTCAACAGGAGCTTCGGTAGCTTCGGTAGCTTCGTCAATAACTTGAGCTTCCATATTGGTAGGCTTAATGCCAACCTTATCCCAATGAGCATCAGAAATTAAATTCTTAATGTCATTTTCATCTAAATTAATGTGATTCATAATTATACCTTAAAAAGTGTTAAAAGTTCATGGACTTCTACCTTATCTAGCCCATGTGGTTAGAATAAAATCAAAAAGTTTTGATTTTATTCTTATTGTGCAGCAAAAACATTCCTAGATCCTGTTTCGGCTTTGCTTGTTGTCATTTCATTCTTACATTGTACCATATTGCCTACTAGGTGTACTGCCTTACCCTCTACACTAACAGAAGAAGATCCTTCTGCCGCTTTAATATTAGAGTGTTGGTCAGGGACTTGAGTAGGGACAGGAGGATCCCCAGCCAAGATATTCTTCCAGCCTACATGAGGATGATACAAATCCCCTACCCTCATTATAGGTCTTCCGTTTGCAAAAGTTCTACTAGCTCCCTTCTTTGCCCGTGAACCTTCCCACCATGCCCCAGGAGGAACCTCATAGTCTGGGTCTGAATGTGAACTTGATAGGTCTTCTCCTTCTCTTACTACTCCTTTTGAAGCCATTAGTCTACCTCCATATGTTTTAGTATAATAGCCCTAACTTTTGATGCGTCTCCATCAGGTTTTAATTTCCCTATACGGGTAGGTATACGAAACACTCCCTTTAAAACAGGAAACAATTTTACACCCCTGTACCACCCATTATTAACTTCTCTCATTAGTATCCCATGATTATTTTCCGTTATCCAATCTGCATATTCTGAAAAATACATTCTTGAAATTATATCAGATTCATTTAACCCAACATTAAAAGTATAGTTGGTTCCAATATCTCTAATGTTGCTTACTATGGCTCTGAAACCACTTACTTGCCTTGAGCGATCAAAGCCTTCAGGATACTCATCTTGTACTGTAAAAGATACTTTAAGTGCCATCGTCTGTTATTGTAAAAATTTTGGAACTATTAATTGAGGTAATTAATGCTCTGTCTATGTGAAGTGCAAACTGCATTCTTCTACCTATTTTGTTACCACTCATATATAGATTAGAATATACATTAAATGGATTATTAGCACTTAATGCTGTTGGAATTACAATTATATATGGGAATTCAGATCCCGTTAGAATAGGCATGTCTTTATTATCTAATTGCCCAAAGTTCTTCAAAGTAAAGTCTACCCAACTATAAGCAAGCTCACCACTCTCTTCAATATGATCTAGCATATGATCATCATGCCAAAGATACACAATTTTGCCTCCTAACTGATTTTCTATAATACTTTTTTGCGTATCTGTATTCGTTTCTAATTCATATGTTCTGTTAGTAAGTGTTAAAAAGGGTGAAGTATCATGATATTCTATTACATCTGTTGTATCATACTTTGGCTTAAAGAAATAGTACGGCTGTCTATCAGCATCACCTGTTAGGTTCAAATCATAATCAAGCTCAACATTCGCCTTCTTTGTAGTTTCTGAACTCATGTACTCTGATATCTGAACTCCCATTAAAGCCAATACCTTTTCCCTAACAATCATATTTAATCTAAACGAGTGATCAACCTCTTCTGAAACAGTTAAGGATTTGGTGCAACCCACAGCAGTAATTGTCGTAGTGTTGCTATCTTCAGTAACCGTCCCAAAAGATAAACCTTTAGTTGATCCGTCTGCACATGTTATAGACACTTGATTTCTAGCATTTAATAATACTGAATAATCATCACTACAAGCAACGACAGGTATGTTAGAATTTTTATCATCCTTTCTTGTGCGATACATACTCGATAGTTTAGCAGTTCTTCCTTGGCTATCAGTATCATTTAACGCTCTAGCGTAAGACATAGCCATTTGAATTGCTAACTGCTTATTCCCTTCTATTGTCCCATTGGTAACATTAACAGAAAACCTATGTTGTCCAGCCTGACTACTTACAAACATCTCGTAAAAACTTATATCAAATTGATGTAATGTATTTTTTAATAAATGAGTTTTAATTGCTTTTAGGAAATGAATTTTTGTAAAACCATAAAGATTATTTCTTCTTAAATCCCTAGCAATAGCAAGACACCTATCATTTAAACTTCTATTGATATGAGATAGGCTCAAATTCTCTGTATAAAACTCATCCCAAGTTTCTGTAGAATCTAAATGATAAAGAACCTTTGCTACCCCTTCATCAACCGTCTCAGCAAATACGGTTAACCATTTACTATTAGGAGTAGCTTTAAATCCACCTCTTTTAGGGATACCAAAAATATTTAATGCGTCATCATAAATATTAAAACTACCGTGCTTTCTTTGTTCTCTTGGGGTTCTATGTGTGTTTTGGAATACAGATTTAAACGGCTGGTGTACAATCTCAGTCTCTATTGATCGTATGTGCATACCTTTTTTAACGACAACATCCTTTGTTCTCATCCGTCCTTGTAAATCAAAATCAAGACCACCCTCATAAGATACTTTGTTTTTCCTTGCTGCCTTGTTTATAGCTAGTAAATTAACCTGAAATGGAGAAGACATTAGCTGAGATTTATCTACAATCCTCTTCTCATTAGTTTTTGCCTCATTAAAAGCATCATACTCTTCAACACGCGCATCATTTGGTTTATACCCTGGCTCTGGGTCCTCACCACTATCACGATACTGCTGTTGTACTGAATCCCAAACACGGGTATCTCCCCCTACTTCGTGATTTCCGTCTCCTCCTCCCCCTTGGGATCCGTCTCCTCCTCCCCCTTGGGGTCCACCTGACTCTCCCGCACCAGACCCCACATCGGTACTATCTGCATCACAAGGACCACCCTTATCTACATTATCGTCGCCGCCAGATGTGGGTTTGCAGTCTTTTGTAGCATATGCAGGATCGGCTGCACATTGATCATCACCTTTACTACAATCGCACGGAGTCTCAGGAGGCAATTTTAGGTCACAATATGCCTCTACATCAAGATCAACGCCTCCCGCACTAGCTTTATCTAGGCATTTTCTTTCAAAATCAACCATGACCTTCCCCGTGCCTTTACAATCTTCTCCTTCTTGAGGTTCAGGGTCGCAACAGTCCTTAGGACAATCCACACCTGGATTTCCTCCACCGCTATCTGAAACATTTGTTGTTACACATACACATTCAGGGGGATCATCAATTGGTGGAACAATTGGTGGGTCAACGGGTGGCTCTTTTGTTGTCTTCCACTCACAATAAATTTCATCCCAGCAGCATTCAAAAAGTGCGTCAGGACAAACACCCAGACCAGTATTCCCAGGGCGTGAGGCAGTCGTTCTGTCACCAATCGTTGTCCCACCAGGGGTGGATGCAGTCTTCCCCGCACCAGAAGTAGCTGCATCATCGCAATCACAACTCCCACCTGGAGGAGGGTTCCAACTACAGTCAGGCTCAGTACATTCATAACAAAAACCATCAATATCTTTTTTTCCCTCTTCGGCTTCTTTAGCCTCTTTGGCACAAGCAGATATTAGCGGTCCCTGACCTTTTCCACAAGACTCCTGTTTTGCCTTATTTTCTGCCCAATTTTCAGCATCGCCTTTACCAGCATCACCCTTCTCACCATGATTCTCGGAGTCGGAACCAATTAACACGCATCTTTGCTTATAAGTAAAGATGATCTTACATTCACAACAAGTACAATTTGTTTCAGTCGTTGTACCACCACCACCATAATCTTTACCAGGAGCAGGAGGAGGGAGATCACCACCATCACCATCATCACCACCACCAGACCCAGGCCCACAACCATTTATAGTACCACCTTCCTCCTCCCCACACTCAATAGTTTTGCAAAACCCTTTTATTCTGCCGCTTTTAATCCCGTCTGCGTCTCCCTTATCGCCACCACTTCCATCACCATATCCTTTGGAAAAACTGCCCGCTATTTCACATACACACACAGGGTCATCAATTGGTGGATCAGGATCTGGTGGGCCTTTGTCATCATCTCCAGCGTCAAAAGGCTTACACCCAGGACAAACATCTTCTTCGTGTGGGAATCGCGTGGTACATTCTTTTTCGCAATCATCAGGACAACACTTAGTAATAAACTCATCAGGACAATGTGTTCCCGCATTAATATTATCTGTAATTCCTTTAGCGATTGCCGATGCTGATCCATCTCCTTGATCAGGCTCTACGCACTCAGGCTTACATTCCTCAGGATCCTCAATTTTCCAACAAGGACATACTTCACACACCAGCGGCTGATCTCCCTTGGAGGGGTCTATAACATCTTCCTCCGTACACCCTCCCCCTGCCTCTCCTTCTGGACCACCTAAAATAACAACCTTACATTCTTCATCACCTTGGCCTTCTCCTTCATCTCCACTTTCTTTGTAGTCCATTACCTCCTTAACTAATGCTGCGCCAACATATGTTATACACTCACCAGTCGCTGCTTCACCTTCGACTTCACAAGGACATAATTTAATGCAAATCTCGCCTCCTCCTCCCCCAGGTGGACCAATCGGTGGATCAATTGGTGGGTCAATTGGGGGGTCAATTGGTGGATCAATTGGTGGATCAATTGGTGGATCAATTGGTGGATCAACAGGTCCACACCCCTCACCATTTTCGTCAGGAATACAACAATCAGGACACGGACCACAAGTTATACAAGTGGGGTGCCTAATGTCTATATCATCACAATCCCCTGGAACTAAAGGGTTACAAGGCTGATCATCTGGCCCGTGCCCAGGAGCCCACTCTCCACAGGGGAATTGAATGAAAGGTGTATTAGCCATATCACGCTAAAGATATAGACGGATTATTTGACCCTAAGTTTGTATAAACAGCATCGTAGTCTTTGGGGTATCCTGTAATTTTAAATTGAATTGTTGGTAAACTACATGCACCAAATCCGATACTATTTAATTGAGAAGTTTGTGATGTTAATATATCTTCAGTTAACACAACAAAATTTCCATAAGGTTTTAATCTTTCGCTGTTTATTCCTGCTGTGGTGTTTGAACTTCCTGTTGGCGAAGCTATTAACATATCCTTATGCCCTGGGAATGCCACATAAATAGTGAAGAATTCTGCTGCTTTTTCTACCCACATGTGGCTAACCGCTCCCCTTGGCCTCTCATTTACAGCCTTTTTATCATTATAATCACTTCCAAGATAGGTGTTTGGTTGACCATATTCAGAAAGATCAGAAAGAGGAGAACAATTCCATAACTGCACATCAACATGGTAATCGTTAATCCAAGGAGTAGCCCCCTTATTTATGTAAATCCTTTTCTTAATTACGAAGAATCTCATAGACTCTTCGTTACCTACAGTTGTTAATTTTTTAGTTAGATCAGTTCCGTCATAATTACTTCCATACGGTACTGTGGTTGGCTCTAAATCTACCTCCCCATTGGCAACATCATAAGAATCAGCTTGTCCTAACAAAGCTTGATTAACATAATCAGCAGAATGCATTCCATAAGTTTCACCAATTGATGTACCTTTTGCAGTCCAATCTGCCAAGTCCCAGTCAGGAAGAATAGGGAATGAAAAACTAGCAGGGAACCCATACTTAGATCTAATTGCTCCTTGAGCAGTAACCTCATCATATCCTTGAGCTTTGTAGTAATAATCAATCATAGTAGCCTCAGGACCAAACCTGGAGCCACCAAAAACATAACCAGCACCTACTAACCTAGGCTGGCTATTTGTGGACTCCCCCACCCAAGGTAAGTTAAGATTTTCGTACACTCTTTTAAGCTCACGATTCATAGCTGCTTTACCTACCGCAGGGTTGGCTAAGGAGAGTTGAGGAACCGCACCAGCAATACCTGATCGTTCATTGTAAGTTAATTCAGCAGTCCTAAAGAATGGTCTAATATCAATAATATCAGAACTTGTTACAGGTATCAACCCGTTTATTATACTTCCCGTTTTATTAGTTACAATATATGCTATAGGGAGAATTGATTGACCTAAAAGAGCATACTCCGTACCAGCCAAACCGTCAGCTAATAATGGAGCCAAGTTTAACAGATCATCAGGGGCTGGGAACGATCCATGAACATCTAAGGATTTAAAGCCATTAGTATTTAATGCGTTACTAGCTTGATCAGATACATGAGGCAACATTAATAAGTTTCCATCAGTATCATAACCTAATTTAGGTGTATAGGATGCTTTTATATTAGATGTCCCTTCAAAATCTATGCCAAGTCCTGCGCCTTTAACTAAACCTAATTCGGCTTTTGTGATCTCCTTAGGAGATCCACCAGTACTTACAGATCTTGTAAACTT
>Ga0209757_10000331_pt1 | contig 11617 bp, 25 predicted proteins | sample ETNvirome_6_1000_FD_185472 | JGI IMG/M metagenome (GOLD analysis project Ga0209757, IMG submission 185472) | Marine viral communities from the Pacific Ocean - ETNP_6_1000 (SPAdes) (version 2) | ecosystem: Environmental > Aquatic > Marine > Oceanic | place: Pacific Ocean | collected 2013-06-19 | reverse complement strand
TTTAAATTCATATAAAAATTTTATAAAATTTTTTGCATCATAATATGATGTTCAATAAGTTTTTAACAGCCTTGTCTCTCTAAATCAAGCAATTCAACCTGAAGTAGTGGGACCCCTTTTTAAAAAAGGGGGATCGACTTTTAAGGGGGGAAAAAATTTGGGATTGAGGTTGGTACCTCTATTGGATCGTGGTGCGGGGTTCACCCCCCGTGAGGGGGGTGAACCAAGAGCCAACGCGCGTTAGCGCGTTGACCATTCGTCATGGACTAACGAAACTTTCATCATTGTATTGTTGTTCTGTAATTGGTCTGCGTTCGCCGAGTAAATCATTGATGATGTAATAATCATTATTGTCATAACCTCGCCAATTTCTATGCTTATACCATGCGCCGCTTGCGTCTTGTCTTTTAGACTCATGTAATCTGCCGAAGTGATCAATGGCATTGTTACCAAACTTTCGGAACCAATCATTCTGACAATTTAAAGAACAGAAATTATCTTGACCATAATAAAAAGATGAGCGCTTGCGCGTTTCATAATGCTTATCGCCTTTGCTACCTCTTATTCGGTCCTTTGTTTTATACTCGTGACACTCAGGACCTTGACAGTATTTCATTTCTTCTCCTTTTTATAAGTCAGGTTAAATGTTTCATTAACTTGGTTAGCTGCATAATTAAGACCGAAGAAAAAACCCATATATAAAAGTCTTTTTTCTTCAGGGATATGCATATCAATATAATCAATCGCCTCTTTTTGTGTCTTGAAAGTGCGAAACAATTTGTTTGTTTCTAATTTTACTTTAGCCATTATAATATCTCCCAATTAGTTGCATAACGATATCCTTTTTTATCTAAATCATAGTAATGTAAAAAAGGTCGATTGTCTTTTTGTCTATTCCCAAATCCACGACAATCCTCTGTTAAAATGCCGAAACGTCTAACTGTTTCGCCATCTTGTTTTGTGTATTTGATTTTAAACTTTTGATTGTTTTTTATTTGTGTGTCCATTGTGGGATAATGGACTATTATCCCACAAATGTCAATGGCTATTTTGCTTGTTGTTGATCGTATATTTGACGTGCCAATATTTTATCTTCTCTTGTCTTGGTCTTGTTTTTAAGACTAGCTAAGTGATTTAATATATCTGTATTTGAAACCACAATCCCCTTTGATGTAGTTGCAAGGATATCGGTTTCACTAATTGTGATACCCATTTTCTTTGCCATATCAATCGATTGTTCTAAATAGGTATGATCTCTTAAACCCGCTTTTAAAACTTTGCATTGTTCTAAAATAGTTTCAACCCATTTAGTATGTGCCATGATTAGTTTTTGTTTTGCACTTTGCCAAGTCATCAAGATTGCAAACTCTTTTTGATCGCAACCAATTTGTCTATCTCGGCAATATTCTCTACCAATCAAATCAAGTTCATAATCATTATTCCATTCTCTTGAATATGAAGTTTGATTTGATCTACCACCACTCAATCCAAGTTCTCTTGAATTGGCACTATCAACTTGTGTCCAATGAGGATTAGAGTGATTTTCTTCGCCACTACCATCTCCCCATTTTTGTTCAATGTTAATATCAGGATTACACTTATCTCCTTTATTAACTTTACCCTTTAGTTCATCACGAAAATAAGCATAAGCAAAATCATTTTGCTTTCCATATTCTTGACCATTTATATTTCCATTTAAACGAAAATCAAAATGCTTTGTGATGTACTTGTCGTCTTGCTCGTTATGTTCGCCATCATAGTCCTCTTGTTCATACTCATTCGCTTCGGCATCTTTTTTAGCCATGTAGCCAAAATGGAAGCAACTATCTTTAGCAATAGTATTTACATTATCAAACTTATTTTGCAGATGATAAGCCATCTTAATATCTTCTGGTGTATAATGTCGGCTTACTATTTCTTTAGCAAGTTGCCAAGTTTTATCTTGCAAAGGTTTTACAGTTTCCCTTGCTTGAAGATATGCCTCACGTTCCTGAGTGTCCTCTTGTTCTAAATAAGGTTTCATAAAAATATTAAGCACTTTATTTCTATGTCCTTGATTGTTTCTTATTCTAGCCATTTATTTCTCCTTTATTAAGTTAAAGATATATTTATAAGCTATTGACTTTTAAAAGTCAAAGGTTTATATAGGAGAATATATGATAGATTATAACTTAATACTGTGGGTTGGACTTGGTTTAATAGTTGGTGGTTTTTGCCTGTTCTTATATTCTGAAATGAGATTAGCACAATTAGATAGAGAACAATGGAAAAATGAACAATCAATTAAATCATTTAATAAAGGTAAAAAATGATACTCGAAAGCATTTGGTTTTATGTAATTATAATCGCACTTGGTTTTGTGTGGATATATTTAACTGAATAAACTTGAGCCCCGATCTATTGGGTTGAAATAACTGTACTAGTCTGTGGACGCACGGGCTCAATGGATCGGGGGTCAAGTGGCTGCGTGCGTTAAATTATTAAGCCGCTTGGCCAAAAAATTAAAAAGAAAATAAAAGCTGCAAGCTGCAAGCTCCAAGCTTCAAGCTTGACAGGTGATCTGGGACAATGTAGGATACAGTTATGAATGAAAAACAACTAAAAAGAATCGCGGATGCTATCGAAGAGATCCTGCGACTTGTTAAAAAAGACATGGAAAATATGAAAGAGGCGGCAAAATGAAGGAAATAATATATAAAGAAAAAAAAATAAAACTACCATTTCCCGATGCTGATTATAGTGAACAGCCCCTGGAGCTGGAGGAAGTCAAGAACCCATTCAGTGGTGAGTCAATTGCAATGCCAAAATTTGCTGTTGCAGTTTACGACGTCACGATGGGAGCTAATCACCTGGCTGAAGCGCAGGACGCTAAGCTAGGTATGGGCGCCAGTAAACATTGGCCCACGGTCCGCAAAGGTTTGGACTGGTTCAGACAGTACTTTGCCAAAGAATATATGGTGCTGCTTGACTAATCTTAATTTATTAAGATATTTTACTAGCCGGGACGAAGAGCTCCCGGCTAGCTACCTGAAGCGCTGCCGGGCCTTCCTGAAGAAGGTCCAAGCTTCAAGCTTCAAGCGCCAAGCTGCAAGCTCCAAGCGCCATGAAACAGCCACAATTAAATAATATAAAATGTTATGTTAAAGAAAGAAGCAATCAGAATCACCGGAGGCCTATCAGCTCCAGGCAAGATGCCTGAGGGCTCGTATAACCTACCTGCTACGGCCTGTCAGACGGGCGCCAAGCTCCGGCTGGTCCCTGATACACCATGCTATAAATGCTATGCATTCAAAGGCCGCTATAATTTCCCCGATGTTAAGAATGCGCTGCAACGCCGGCTGAAGAGCTTGAACCATCCAGACTGGGTGGAGGCTATGACAACGCTAGTCAAAAAGAAGAAGCATTTCCGCTGGCATGACTCAGGAGACATCCAGAGCGTCTGGCATCTAATCAATATTTTTAAAGTATGTAGAAGGACCCCGAACACGAAGCACTGGCTGCCAACTCAGGAGCGCAAGTACTTGCCGCTGGGCTCATACCCGGACAACCTGGTCATAAGATTAAGCAACGCGAAGAACAACACCAAGCCCGGCAACGGCTGGACCCATTGGTCCACGGTTGTTGATTCCGGTGGTGATTGCCCGGCCTCGAAGCAAGGCAACGTATGCGGCAGCTGTAGACGCTGCTGGTCTAGAGAGGTGAAGCATGTTACATACCCCAAACATTAATATTATGCCCGCGGTATCTCAACTGGCTTTTAAAAAATTGTGCCAACTTGAAATATTTCCTACACCAGGGAAACCTGGTGGCGGGCGCCAAGCTCCAAGCCTCAAGCCCCAAGCCCCAAGCTGAAGTTACAAGCTCCAAGCTCCAAGCCTAAGTTACAAGCTCAAAAGATTTCTGGATAAAAATCCAATCAACTGAAGGCCAAGGACCATGGCCCTTGGACAATAGTTCCTGGATCATGGATCCTGGAACAAGTTTCAAGCACCTCTGACCGAGGGGCTTGAGAAGGATAAATGTATTCTCTGGATGTGACTTATGAAATGAAATTTGGTGTGGTGAGAATCTGACTTTGTTCCCTCTTGCGACTTTTAATTCAACAGTGAAAAAGTGCCTAGAATTATTATACCCCAATACATCAGGCATGCCGAGTAAGCTAAGGTTTTCAATACGATTCCAGATGATGGAGCATGTATTTTTCTTAAGATCTTGGTATAATTTCCGTTCAGGTGCAACTGCATTTTTCAAAGTAACTTCTGCTTACAGTTTAAACCCAGACTCTGGGTCAGTGGGTGATACAATTCGTTTCTCTCTCATTGGTTTTAAAACTATTCTCATTGAGTTTGCACCAATAATTGTACTCTCTTGGACTTCTATTTTTTTTAAGTCTTCTAGGTGAGAACCAACTTGCATAAAGACAGAAGCATCACCGAGTGATCCTTTTTGTCCCTTACCTTTGTTGTCCATAAATTCTTGTAGAAAACCCATTAACTCTCTTAATCTCATTACATTCCTGACTTTCGAGCATTCTCGACTTGTTTATTTAAATGTTCGTGCAACGTCTTATTCTCTTCTTCTATCTCAGTCAAGCGAACTTGTAATTTTCCATTAATTTCCTGGTGACGTTCGTTCACTTCACACAGCTCAGCGATCCTATTAAATGAATCATTATTTTCTTGCTTAACTCGATCAAGTTCTTTTTGCATCTCTTGAATCTTTCTAAAGCCCTCCTCTACTATCTTCTTAGTTCCATTCAAAATAACTTCGGTCTCACTTAGTTTAGTTTTCATGGCACGCATTTCTGGTGATGAATCGATGGTGATTGTTTTAACAATACTTAACTCACCTTCTAGTTCTTGGCGAAGTTTATGTTCTTTCTCCCAGGCTTCTTTACTATCCTCAGCAGCCTTCTCTAATAATTTTTTATAATCCTCGTCAGCGTTATAGGATTTTTCTCCTCTATCTTTTCTCATTTCTCCCATAATACATTTACCTTCTTTCATATTGACTTTTTATCAATGTTACCCTAAATTGTCAATATGATGATCACCAAAGGAATGGGAGCTATTAAAAGCGTATATAGGGCTGTTAAGAAAAGTCACGCTAGACGCAAAGCCAAAAAGGGCTCGCTAGAGGGTAGGTTTTATTCTGACCACAAAAAAACAGTCAAAGATATATCCAAACAAATACCCAAAAAAGAAAGAGTAATATTAAAATCTGATTTAAGTAAAAAGCAACATAACGTCGGGAAGAAAATGTTTATGAAATTTGTACCTGAAAAATTTGGTAAATTTGGAGGAGGAAAACCTGCCAGACATGGAAGGATAGTTCTACCCAAAGGAGCTCAGGTTAAAGTAGACAGAAAACTAACTAAAGAAGTGAGAAAAAAATAATGGGAGTTCCTAAAAGATTAACTGAAATGCAAATGAGATTCTCCGAATTCGTAGTATTTGGAGGACCAGATGGACCTATGACTCAATCAGAAGCAGCGACCGCTGCCGGGTACTCACCCAAGAGAGCTAGACAAGAAGGATCAGAACTCATGAACCCTAGACTCAGTCCATTAGTTGCTCATTATATTGGAAAACTTAAAGAAGAGAGATTAAAGAAATTTGAAGTTAACTATGAAGGCCACGTCGCTGAACTCGCTCGGATAAAAGAGATGGCTTTAAAGAAGGGTAGCTTTTCCTCTGCAGTAAACGCAGAAACAAATCGAGGCAAGGCAGCAGGACTATACATAGAACGAAAAATAATAAAACATGGGAAACTAGAAGACATGTCAGAGCTAGAACTAGAAAACAAAATGAAACAAATTTTAGACGATTACGCACCAATTTTAAACGTTACTCCCAATTCAGAGCTCCCCAAACCAACAAAAAAAACAAAACGAAACAAATCCAAAAAGCTAGCATCTAATAAAGATTCAAGACAAGGCAATAAACCCCCACTACAGTCAGTAGTAGTAAAGATATAGTTATTACCTTATCCGGATTAAACATTATCTTTTCTTTTTCTTCTTAGCTTTTTTCTTTTTCTTCTTAACTTTTTTCTTTTTCTTAGGCATTAAATCCTCCTTCCATATATTATATTTCTCTTCACTTAACCAATCATCTTTAGACATTGATCTTCTGCATACCAGTTATGACCCCGGCAGGAAAGACATTCCTATCTGAATATGCCTCATCCTTCGAGTCAAAGCTCGCAAAAGTCCAAAGGAATTTTTTAGTACGTTTATAAACATATGCAAACGTAACCATCTTTGAGCATTCGAACTTATCGAACTCATCAGGGGTAGCATGCCCTGCGTCCCCAACAATGTCAAGCCAAGAAATCTTGTAAAAATAATACCTCTTCTTGTTGATCACGATATGTTTATATTTAGTTTTTTTCCGTTTCTTTGCCATAATGTTGCCATAATTCAAAAATGCGACACCTTATTATACATTTTATTTTTTTTTACGTCGCGCTCAAAAAAACTTTAGGGTGTCGCAAAATCATTTCAAATCCTCTATTAGTGTTGGTAGAGTAAGAGAATAACCGAAATAGGGGGGGTGTCGCAAGGGTGTCGCGGGGGTGTCGCGAGGTGTCGCGTGCGACATGCTAATCTGTAGGATAATGCTCAAATTCATGGTTTGTTCTCAAAAATGCGACACTCTGCGACACCTGTGCGACACCCGCGCGACACCCTAGGTGTCGCAAATCTATGCCTTATTTCTGCCACATTGTTGCCACAATCTGCCTTAATTGGTACTATAAAATTTTCTTAATAGAGCTAGTCTTTCACTAGCTGTAGCCGCTCTGGCTAGGTACTTATTTATTTCCCCGGTAATGTCTGTATGGTTTACCATGACAGCATTACTTCCTGCATTAGCCATAAGCATATCTATTTTTAATAATGCATCTTCAATCTCTGAAGTATAACGTTGCACCATTGTCTTGTAGATTCTTTCCTTCATTTGGTGGCCTCCTTTTCAAATTCTTTGAGTAATTCGTTAGTGTTTATGTGGGTTTCTTCTTTATAATCATTTTTTAGGTAATAATAGCTGTCCAATCTTTTCAAAAACTGATGTTTCCAGCGCCTTAATTCACTATCTTTAAACTTAAATTCTTGGTAGTAGCAATCTGGAGTACAGACCATTATAATACCTTGCCTTATTTTAGATTTATATACATAGTCATGAGCCATGGCATAGGCTGCTATTTGTAAATAATAGTCTTCTATCCATTCTTCTCTTTTAGGTCTATTGGATTGTTTAAAGTCTACAATTGTATCTAACCCATTGTGTTCACATACTAGATCCGTTGCGCCTGCATAGAGGCCAGGATAATGCAGCATGACTTCTGAACCGTAATAATAACTAATGGGTGTGAATCCTATCTCAATAATTTTTTGAGCCATCGGCTTAGCTTGGACACCAATCTCAGTAAGATCTTCATATCCTTCGCCTGTGATGTGTTTTTCAATGAACTTGTGCATGCTAGTCCCACGCTTGCTACTAAGATTCTTGATTCGCTCTGCTTCTTCATGACCAACCTTTTGTTTCCACTTGGTCAAATACTCTTGATCTTTTGTTTTGGCAAGGATAGTCGTGACGCTTGGTAATTTAAATCCAGCGATGTCGTAGGTCCGTGTTCCTTGGTCCGTGGTCCTTGTGCCTTGGTGATAGCTATATTTATCGTTTCGCTTCATCTTTAAACTCCTTTTTAAACCAGTCGGGCCACTTCGTCTTCGCTTCTTCAACGGTACAGACGTAGTAGTCTCGGGGATTCACGCCATGACGCATACAGGCATAACCGTCATTTTCCCAGTGCTCATAGAGCTTTTTATCTTTAATATGGTACCAGGTCTCATACTGCGAGCTCATTTCCAACCTCCGAAGATCGCATCATAAATCCATAGGAAGAATATAACCACGCACCATAGAACAGCAAAGATTAAAAAGCCTATTAAGAGGACAATCCGCAACGTACCATCCCATATAGGATTTTTTATTTTTTTTTCTTCCATTCGTTATACCCTTTAATCCAGGCGTGGTGGTCTTGGTACTTCCAACGCTTGTCCCAGGCCCAGGAATTAATACGACTCGACCATCGTTCAATAAAAGCTAAGATGATATCTTTCAATGCAATCTCACTTTCTCGATGTTATAAGGTCGAACCGGAGCGTTTTTAATGACGTCCATAATCTTTTCATACTCCTCGGCATTGAGTGCCGTCCTATAAAGTCGTTGAGCGATTGCCATCATCGTACCGGCCACCAGCTCCACGGGGTGAGAGTGATCATTCAACAGATGCATCGCATGGTCTAATAGATCCTCGTAAACTTTGTTAGTATCTTCCACCTTATTTTTCTCCAAATTTTGAGTGTTCATAAATTTCTTTAACGTTCGTATAAATATGACCCTTGATGCCTTTGTTGGTCCTCATAATCGTAAGAACGTCTACACTATTGTACGCTCTCACATAAGCATTCTGACTAATAGCAATACTCGAGCCACTCATAATGAGTGCAATCTCAGTGCAACCGCTTGCGCAAGTAAGTATTATAAATAAAATCATCAACCTTAGCTTGAGCCCATTTAATTTCTCCTTCAGACTCGCACATCCAACATTGATGAGTATTTGTCTTCCCTTTGTTATCAGTGACTTGTTCATAGCCATTTCCTTTACAGTTTGGACAGATGCCTTTATATCCCATTATATAACCTCGGTCGACCCCCTAATTTTCCCATCTTAACGTAGTAGGGATCTTTCTTACGTTTAGCGGCGTAATAGGCATTACCTGTTAAATGTTTTCTTTTTTTATAGACTCCCCTCGGTGAATGAGGTTTGTAATTTAATCGAGAGCCTCGATAGTGGGTATGATAAACTTTTCCTCCCCTTGGTAAACCTTGATTATCTTTAACATAATAACGCTGTCCGGTTTTGATCCACTCCATGTGAGCTTCTCGTTCTTCAAGAGGTTTTTGCATTTTAAGATAAACATATTCGGGGTTTCTCCCTGCCATTCGACACACTTCTTTAAAGTCTGCTCGATTAGCTTTAAACCATTCAATTGCTCTTCTTGATTCAAACCAATCTGAACTATAGATAGCGTCGTGAGCGGCTTTACTTAAGACGCTCGTCCACAGATCTTGTTCTGGAGTCTTGCTTTGATTAGACTCAGTCTGCTCGTACTTTTGCTGGAACTTTGCCATTTAATTTTTCTTTCTTTTCTTTTGCTAATGCACTCACTGTTTTACTAATTGAGAGTGTTTCGTGTGGTAATAATTGCTTTGATAACTTTACTAAGATATTATACGTATCATGTGTTAAAGATACGTTTCGATATTTACTAATGTCTGTCATGTGTTTTTTCCTTTTTAATTGAGAATATAGGATTTTAATTCAAAGATGTCAACATGAAAATCATCATTTTGAGTGTTATTATTTGCTCGGCTTTGTATAATGAGTGCCAACAACCCTATGATAAAAACATAGAGTTTACCACCTGGGCCGATTGTATGAGAGAAGGTACCAACGATACCTTAACGTTATATAACGTTATGGGAGACAAATATATTAATAAAAATAAAATTTTTATTAAATTTTCATGTAGAGAAAAGATAATAAAACTGGATGAAAAGACTTAATTGACAATGTGGCAGAAATGTGGTAAGCCACAATCTTCTCACCTTTAAACCCTATCCTTACTCCCTTTTTAGGATAGGTCTATTTACAATACCATCCTGCTACTCCAATAGGGATACGCGCGTTCTTTAGGACCCAGCCCTGATCTTCACCTTTTTCTTGTGGTCCGTGGTACGTGGCTATATTTTTAAGAATCTGATGACCCTGACTAAAACAGTCGGGCTTAATGTTTTCCATCGTAGGGAAAGTAAGAAAACTTCCCGTTGCTAGAATCATTATCACTTTCATGGGGCGTTATTATATCAGAATGACCACCCCAGTCAAAGGTATCATCGTGTACTACGCAATTTGAATCTGGGTATTGATCTTCCATATAATTTACATACGTTACAACCAGCAACGATGCAAGAAAAATGTTGGTATTCCTTGTTAATTTGTAATGTTTTGTAAAGAAATAATTTACTATTTGTAAAGGTTGTTAACCCTGACCACGCGATTTCTTACGTCTGGGGATACGCTTGGAGGAGTGTTTTGCATGGCGACCGGGTCTTTTAATCTGAGTTCTTTTCTTGTAATTAGAGACGCCAAATAGAGGTTTACGACGACCCATCTTGAGTGGTCTTTAAGGTAGGGAGAGGTCCGCCTGAAATAGACATAGGAATATAACTAATGACTCCATTAACTTTTTGCTCTAATGAATTACCACAGGACGTGCATTTATAAAGTGCTTCATAGAGCGAAATAAGAACAGTCGGTTGATCACAGGTTGGACATATTCCATTAACAATTTCAGCGCTAATGTTCATTCCACCCCCGAAGGGTCCTCTTCCAAAATTTGCCATCTTGTTTCCTATTATATTTAGTCTTATCTTTAAATCGTTTAGGTGTAAAGTATTTTAAAATCCGGGCTATAGGATTTCTATTTGATGATGATTTTCGTGATGTATCTTGAGCCATCATTATTTGTTTTTACTTCAGCCTGAGTTTTAATACATTTATAAGAGACCGTATCAGAATACGTTCTTTCCGCTTCACGTTTTCCACGAAGGCATGCCCCCATTGTGGGCTGGATACGATGTTCCTTGATTTCAAAATTTATGAACATGAGAAGAGCTACTACTGTTTCCATTAAGGTGCTCCATTAGAAAAAGTTCTTTGTTTATCTTTGAGCTTTTCAATATCAGCTTGAACTTTATTCATTTGTTTAGTTAAAAAATCTATGTTTACTTTATTGTGCATTCCATCCTCGATAGCTTTCGAGATCCGATCGGTGGTCTTGTAAAGATCCTCCAACATCATGTACTGCTCCTGGTCTGCGGGCAAACTGCCCAGCATTCCCCTGGGCCACTTGATCCTAAATTCTGTGTTCATTTCTAAATCTTTATTCATAATTTCAAATTGAGTTGTGATACGATTTTGGGTCTCAATGATACCGAAGTAAGCCCAGGTCCCGATCGCGACGAGGGCGATCAAAGAGACTACGGTTTTCATCGGCATTTGAACTTTAGCTTCGTCTGAAATTTTAAGTGTCATAATTATTCCTTTTGCTCTCGATCTCCAAAGATGATTTTATATTTTAATTTTCCACCATCATCGCCTGAAGTATGATCTGTTGGTTCTTCGATTTGTATAATATGTTTAACACCATCACATCCAATAGTAAAAAGAAACAAGAAACCAATTATAAGAGACGATATTAGATATTTCATCCATCTAGTTTCGTTGTTTCTTTTTTTTCTTGCGATTCTTCTTGCCTTTAAAATTTTTAAAGTTCTGTACCTCATCTTCTATTATCTCCACTTTAGTTTTAATTAAAACCATATCTTGTGAAAGAGAGAATGTACGTTGAAGTGTCCATCCTCCGAGCGCTAATAAAATAGCGAGTAAGGCCGTGATTAATTTTTCGTTCATCCTAGTTACAATTGTTTTTGTCTAAATCAATTGGCTTGTCACCACTATAAAACCATACATAAGATGAGAGTTT
>Ga0209757_10000330_pt1 | contig 11627 bp, 12 predicted proteins | sample ETNvirome_6_1000_FD_185472 | JGI IMG/M metagenome (GOLD analysis project Ga0209757, IMG submission 185472) | Marine viral communities from the Pacific Ocean - ETNP_6_1000 (SPAdes) (version 2) | ecosystem: Environmental > Aquatic > Marine > Oceanic | place: Pacific Ocean | collected 2013-06-19 | reverse complement strand
CTTGTTGTGTTTGAATCTTTGCAAAATCTGTTAAAGCTTCAGCGCTGTTTGTTATAAGACGAATAATATCATCAGTAACTTCTGCCGGTAATCTAGATCTTAGTTCTTGAAAAGAAAGTTGATCAGGCATTGCACCTTCTTCAACTGTTTCTTGCATAGACACATCACCTTGTGGTGTCATTATATTTACATCTTCTTGCTCAACTAATTCTCCACCTTGATAGCCTATTCTTCCGCCTTTAGCACGTGCTGTCCATCCGCTTTTTTCATCTTCCATCTTTTGTTGCATTTCGTGGATTTCTCTTCCAGTCATCTCCAGTATTCTTAGTTGAAGATCGCCAGCATTAACTGGGTCTAAATAATATTCTGAAATTGTTAGCTGGGTAGTAAGATCGTCGGGATCCATTACTGGTTTACCATCTTTGAACATAAGCTCTTCATTCTGTTCTAATTCTTTCTTGTATTTACCCATTATATCTTCTATTTTTCCACCACTCTGTTGAATAATAAACTCTAAATCTATACCAGTATTCGTTTCAAAATTGTCCATCTGTATATCAATTCTCTTTTTCTCTCGGTCCCATGCCTTTTTCTCTTCTGGTGTGAAGTCATCTCTCCACGTATCATCATGGGCAAATATTCGATTTTGCATTTCCAATGCTTTCAATGCTTTATCACCATGTTTGTAACTAGCAGCACCTGCTTCACCACCTTTCAGTGTTGCTTGTGCAGCAAGGTATGTATTAAGGAAATCTTTTGACTCTTCTCTCTCACCGTGTCTTTCCATAGCTTTTTGTTGTTGAAGTTGTGCTAAAGGTTCTTTAGCTGCTGTACCTAAGGTTTGCAGTATAGGTCTTCCGCCAGGTTGAGCTAAAATATTTGTTCCAAAGTTTAACCAAAAATCAGCACCTGATGTACCTTTTGGATATTCTCCCACTGTTTTTTTATATTCTTCCCAAGCTTCAGGATGACCTTTATAAAGATCAAAGAAGTCTTCGTTGCCTTCATACCCACCAGGTTCCACTACTCTTCCTCTTTTATATTCTTGTCTCAGTCCAGATGTAATACCTCCTTCGGCACTGCCACCTGTCCTAAACATTGGTCTGTGAAAAATTCTACTCATTATGTAAACGATTTATACGCTCCGATTCCTGTTCCTAGTATTCCCATCGCCTGCTGCAACGCTGATTGGTTAGGGGATACGGTTGTTGAATACTGACCTCCCATTCCTCCTAGAATATTTCCAAGGCCTGCTCCCATATATCCTAGTCGTTCGTAAGGTTCGTATGCTGCCATTCTATTTGCTTCTCTTTGCGCATCTAAAGTAGCTTGTGTTTGTGCTTGTTGAATCGCGCCCGCTGATCCTAAAGTTGCAATATCTCTGCCTTGCATTCCTGGTACAGCACCAGCCATTTGCATTTGTTGTCCGTATGCTTGTTGTCTTCCCTGCTGTGCTTGACCGAATCCTTGTTGTTGCATTTGAGCTTGTAACATTGCTCTATTTAAATCTGATTGACTTTGATACTCTGATCTCATAACACCTTCACGTCCTCCACCTAAGTTTCCGGACTGTGCTGCCAGTAATCCTATTCCTGACATACCTTTTTGTGCTTGAACATCATACTGATCCATAGTGGCATCTATAACTTGTTGTTGATATGGAGACATGAAACTGCCTGGAGCTAACTGAGGTGTAATAGTTTGACCTTGTGGGCCAATAGTCGCCAGTTGAGCACCGGTCATAGGACCTGTGTATGCTCCAGCTTGAGTAATGTAAGGTTGGTAAGCGCCGATACCTTGACCAGCAGTTGTTGCTTTTGTGTAAGCGTCTAATTGTGCTTGATCTTGTGCTGCAACCGTAGGTGCATAGCCAGCCGTTGGCATTGCCTTTCCGGTTAATGCTGTGAGATCCTGTCCGTACCGTTGACCTAGGGCCTCTATATAAGGGGCCTGTCTAGTTATTGATGTTTCGGTTGCCATTATTTTCTCCCTTTTGCTCTTCTTTTTGTAGTTTTAATTTTTTTTGTGCCTTGTGGCTTTATGCCTTGTAGCAATGCTTTTAATTCAGCTTCATGCTTCATTTTTTTGTTTACTCTTATTGGAGATACTTTGAAGTCAGGATCATCAGGACCTTCAGACCGAGAATCTGTATCCCATGGCGCAGCATAATTTGTTAGCCATTTGGTAAGTTTATTTCCTTTTAATGCTTTATCACCCATTAAATTACTCCTCCTAGTCTCTGTGCGGTAGCAAACATATTTTGTGCTCCTTTTAATCCTTGAGACTCTTCGGATATATTACCACCTTCTTCTAAATTTTCCATAACATTCTCCATAATCTCTGCGCCAGCATCGATGTCTCCACCGCCGGCTGCGCGTACGGCATCAGCCGTAAATACAAATTCGTTTTTACTTAATCTTGCTGGAACGTCATCAGCTTTTTCTTCTCCACCTATAGGTACAAAACCTCCGTCGTTTCTATAATCTTTTTCCATACCACCTAGATCCATTAAGCCACCTTCTTGGGCCATCATTCTAGGCGTTCCTTTACCCATCGGATTCATTCCTCCCATCATAGGATTCATTCCTCTCATCATAGGGTTTCCTCTCATCATAGGATTCATTCCTGGTGGAGGCATTCCTCCTGGCATTCCTGCCATTCGATTCGGTTGTGGTGCGGGCATAGGCGTTGGAGGAGGTGCTCCTGCCATTTGATTTGGTTGTGGTGCTTGTGGTGCGGGTGGTACTTGTCCCATTGTTATTGGGGGACGACCTGTGTGACCTTCTGAATATCTAATTCTTCCGCCTTGAGCATAATTAGGATTTCTTAATGTATATAAAAGACCTTTTCCTTTATCTTTCCATGTTGCCACTTCTTTAGGATCATATTTAAATTCTTTTAATAGAATTAAATCATCTTGAGTAAAAATATTTGAGAAATCACCACCATCTTGAAACCCAATTCTTCCACCATCAGCTTTCCATTTTATTCGTGGAAGTGGTGAGTGCTCTCCATAATTAGGTTCTCCTACCGATTTTCCTGTTTGAGGGCCTTCCGCCCAATGCTCTTCACCTGGTATCCAGTAGCCAGGTCCATACTCATCCTCCCAATCAATTTTTTTGTACCACTTTCGATATTTTTTTGGAGTTCCTTTCTTACCATCTTTATACCCAATTCTTCCACCATCAGCTGCATACATTTGACCTACTTCTCCTTTACGGAAAAGATCAGCGTGTTTCATTACATCTGAAATACCACCTAGTTTGTCTTGAGTGCTGCTCATCACTGCATCTTCAATAGTATAGTCTGATGGAACGGATTTACCTGTATAGTAACCAGTTCTTCCACCTTGAGCTTGACCTGCTCTAGCTTGTGCTTCAAATTCTTCAAATGATATCGGTTGAAGTCCCATTTCTTCCATTTCAAAAACATATTTATCATATTCTTCTCTTAGGAAAGGATCACCTCCATCACTTAATCTTGCTCTTCCACCTTCAGCTCCGGTGTATGTATAATTTGATGGTAAGTAACTAAATTCATTTGGATTTAAACTTCCCGCCATAACTCCTGCTTTAATATTCATAAGTTTTTGTGCGTATGCATCTCTTTCTTTATTGTAATCGAAACCATCATCATCATCGTCATCTCCACCCCAGTTACCCATTAAGAATGGTAGAGCTGTAGCTGCACCGATTCCTATTTTCCAAGGGTTCCATTGCTCGGCACCATATTTTCCACCACCTTTGAAGAGTCCACCTGCAATTCTACTAAAGAGACCTGGGTTTCGTCCTGCTATAGCTGCTGGTAATCTTTGACCACCTGCTGCACCTGAAGCTAAAAATTTCCCAACTCCTGTTCTACCCATTCCCAGACCTTTAAGCCAACCTGCACCTCCTGCGCCTGCAAATTTTCCACCTGCAGCCCATGGACCCATTCCCATACCCCACATACCTAAACCACCTAACAAAGCAGTCTTACCAATCGGACTCTTAATAATTTTCTTCGCTGCTTTTCCTATACTTTTAAAAAAACTTCCGATACCATAAGCTCTTCTTCCTGTTGTAGTATCCATGATACCACCAAACGCTGCTGGTATTCTTCCACCTTCAGCTGCCCACGTAGGGAAACCAAATTGGTTCTGGTTATAAATACCCATGGTTCTTGGGTCGACGCCCGCTTGTTTTCCCCATGCTATGTTTGATGCCAGTGGATTTTCTCCCACATAATAATCAGGAGTATCTGCCGTACCTGTAAGTGATGCTTGAAATGCTGATGGAGTTGTAGTTGTAGCTGCTGTAGCTCCGCCTCCGCCGCCTCCACCTTGGGCCGCTTGCCATGCTGCGTAACTAGGATAACCTAGTTTTGACCATTCGGGTTGATCATCTCTACCTTGTGGTATTTTATTCATGTTAGGAAAAAAATCTTCAAAAGCAAATTCACCTTCACCTTTTTTTGTTTGTCCAACCCAATCTTGTCCAAGTGCTGATTTTAAATTTTGTAATGTTGTTAAATCTTTTTCACCTATGTCTCCATGTAAAGATGATCCTACAGGACTCCAACTTAAATAGTCTTCTTCATCCCAGTCTGCTTTTCTAGCTAGTGAACCCATCACACTTGGCATTTGAAATTTTCTTCCCTTTTGAATATAATCAAATAATTTTCTTAGTTCATTTTTTCTAAATTTATTTTGCCAAGAGTCTTTTCGCTTAGCTTCTTTTCTTCTTTCCTTAACTATTTTTTTTTGTGCTTTTATAGTTTGTTCTGGTCTATCGCGGTCAGGTGTAATTTTTACTTTTGGTTTTACAGATGTATCGACCCCTGGATGATGAGAAATTCCTGTGCCTGTTGCTGTTTTTCGATGGTGCGCTCCTCCTCTATCATGGCTACCATTGCTACTTACTGAGGATGAAGTGCTTGCTGCTGGTTTTTGATCTGGATGATGTCCTCCTTGTGGTGCTTGTGGTGTCCCAGGGTTGTAAGTAGCTTGTCCTCTAGCACCTTGTCCTCCTGGACCTGGGCCACTACTACTTTTACGTCTATCAATTTTCTTTCTACCACGATATCCAGGTCTCCCTGGTCCTGATTTAACTAGCTGTGTAATCCCACCATCATCTTTCTTAATTCTACTTCCATAGGTATCGGCCCAGTCTCTTGCGATTTCTGGTTCGTTAGCCCATAGGTATCTTCTTTGTGCTTCTGATTTAAAAGGCATTAGATGCCTCCTCTTAAACTCTCAATTCCTTCTCCCACAGGTATTCCATAAGCATCTTCAACTTCTGTGTCTGTTGTAGCTTGACTCATAATACTAGGGGAACCTTGATTAGGTCTTTGTCCGAGGCTCTCGATTCCTTGTGGTCCTTGTGCTTCGTCCTGTTGTGCTTGTTGAAGTATTTGTTTCCAAATTCCACTTGCAAAGAATTCTTCAAAGTTTGAGAATTGTCCTCGTTCTTCATCACCCATAGCTTCCCATATTTGTTTAGCTATCATCATTTCTTCTTGAGATTGCATCGAGGGTCGCGGACCTTCTTTACCTGTATATTTAATAGAAGGAGCTCCTGTCTCTAATGTATCTGTAATTTGTTCTTCGAATAGTGCCATAATTTTCCCGTGTGTTTAAGATTAAAGAGCAGGTATTTCTCCTGGTGATTTTATACTACTTTGTTTTTGCAAACAAATCAAGGGGTGGCATGATTACTCTTACATCTCTTCGCACATCCTCCTCTGGGATATTAGCCGCTTTTAAAGCTGCTTCATCCTTATACTTTTCTCCAGTTTTTTTATTAGAAATAGTTGTAATTATTTCTTTGGGTTCTAGTAATTGCATTATGTTGTTACCTCTTTTTTGATGTTTAGATAGCTAACTCCAAAATCAAAAGAGTCTGCGCTACCTGCTTTAATGGTAAGGGTCGTACCCCCTACTACTATTAACGGTTGGGTTAATAATTCCACTGTTGTATTTGCTGTTAAAGCTGCTGTTTTAATAGCAGTAAAAGCATTATTAGTAACGGTTACACTGGGAGTACCAGCTGAAGTAACCAGGATAGATTTAATAACATAGGTTTCACTTACCAAGGGAGACCCTGCACCAAAAGGATTAAGTTCCGTATTGGTAGTATCATTATCTATTCCTACAAAGTCGTATTGGTTTACTACTGCCATTAATCTAAAAAGAAGCTTCTAGCTTCTATCTCCTGTTTTATTTCTTGTTGAAAGGTAGTGTTTAATTTTTCCAGCACAGCATCTAAATCTCTTACTAAAGAGTGAGCTACATCTGCGTTATACTCATCGCTTGCTCTGGTTAATGATTGTACTATCTTGGCCATTATCTTCTTCCTCCTGCATGTACATCTAACCTAAAAGTTCCTAACTTCCAATTAGAATCTACTGCAGTGTTTGATATTTTTACTGCAACCGATCGACCTCGTGCCCTGCACGATTGATAGTTAGTGCTTGAGGTAATAGTAAAAGGTCCTAGACTAGAGCTAGCCGCAGTTTGATTAGGAAAATTTCTTAAATCTAATTCAACTATAGTGTTGCCAGCTTGAGTTATAAAGTCTGGTAAAAATCTACTGACTCTCATCATTAATTCTCCGTCCCCTCTAAATGTAATTCCTCGTTGTGCATCCTGTGTAATATCAAAATCGCCTGAAAGAATATTAGCTGCAATAGCCGTGGTTGCTCCTCCCTTAATTTGATTAACTCCTTTTTCATGTTCATAGTAAGTTGAAATTCCATCTGTATTTCCTACGGTATCACAGGTATCTGTACCTGCATCATAGAATGTAGCATGAGGTAAACCAAAAACAGCTGAGTCCACCCAAGTAGTTCTTGGAAATATTGAACTAGCGTTTGTAAACCAAATAGGTCTTTCTGGACTTGAATCTAAATAACTATACACCACACATCTGTCTATTACATTAGAACCAGCGGTTGGATAAAACCACATCACCTCTCCAAACAAGTTATTAATTCCACAATAGATAAATTGATTTGAAGTTGTGTTAAGATCATCATAAACATAATCTTCTACTAAACAGTCCATCGATTCTAGTTTACCAGTAAATTTAAAGAAACCATTATCAGACATCCAGTAAGCTGAACCATCCACTTCGACAGCTGCATTCTTTCCTATCAATCCACAGTTGGTTCCCACTTGTTCATAGGCAAAAGTAAAAGGTGTTCCTACAAAACGCATGGTGAATAATGAGGTATCCGTCCATACGTAAATTGCATTTCTACCTAGTGTAGCTCCCATGATCCGTGAGCCGGCAGCCAGTCTTTGTGTGCCAGCGCTATTGATTGCAGTAGGTGCCCAGTCAGTTATATCTTCTTGAGAAGAGAATCTTATAAACATATCATCTTGGGTAGATGTTGTTCCAATAGTTGTTTCTGTTCCAAATAAAACTAAGTGACGATCAGGTGTTGATACTAACATATCTCTAGATGCTGTTGGTGCGCCACTAACAATGGTTGCTCTTGTTGCTGTGGCATTACTTAAATCTGAATCCCACTCAAATACTGCTCCATTAAAAATTAAAGCCAACAAAGTACTTCCTAAATTATCCAAGGCCCATAGTCCGGGCTCTGCGACTTTGTCGGTTGTAGAAGAGGCTTGTCCCCATCCACTGTAGTCAGTAATATTTGTAATGGTTACCCCGTCTAAATGAGTAGCGGCTGTTGTTCCATTAACTCCTCGAATGACTCCACTTAATACATTTGAACTAATTCCGGTATAACTAAGATCCTCTGTGCCTATTCTTATTTCACTAGTCCCACTAGTAGGAAAACCTGTTGAACTAGTTAATGTAATACCAGCCGTTGCAGCAGCATCCGTGATAGCTCCATTTAAAGTTGTCGTTTGGGGAGCTGTTACTGTTCCTGAATATTGAGATATACCCCATCCATAAACACCAACCTGTTCAGCCGGTCCTACAGGATAGTACCATTTAACAGAAAGGTCTCCATCCGTAGCAGTTGCGCTTGCATTGGAGCCCATAGTAATAGTAACTGAAGTAGCATCTACTACTTCAGTTATCATAAAAGTTTTGTCATCAAAATCAGAAGCTGAATAACCTGAACCTGTTGGAGGAGTTACATTTTCAAGTAATAAAATATCTCCTGCTGTCATTCCTGCGGTAGAAGATAAAGTAATTGTAAGAATAGCAGACCCACTAGTAGAAGCTAGCTTGTCGGTTAAGGCTCCGAAGTCAGTTTTAATTGGGTGAATATCATAATAGGCTTCACCTGTATAAGCATATAAAATTCTATTAGTTCCAATAATGGCATATTTAATACCTTCCTTATTAACCATCTGATGAAGAGCTCTTGCCGACCCTGTTAAAGCCTTGTCTCCTAACTGAGACCACCCTCCTATTTTTTCTGGTGTGCCATATCTAAAACGAACATTCTCTCCGTCCGTCCATTGTGCTTCGGCTCCTGTAGGGGTAATTTGTTTATTGAATCCTGGTAAAAATCCTATTTTTTGTAGCATATAAAATCCTGTTTATCATGACTTATACCAGATTATAGGGGATTTCAATATGTTTAAAGTAAGGGGAATCTGTGGTGGATCATCCCCTCACCAGTCTATTTTGTATATTATTTTTTAGGTTCTGTAAACCTATTTTTTGTAGCATATAGAATCCTTATAAAGGAGGCAGTAGGTATGATGGAGTACTGCCTCCATTATAGAGATACTATCATCGTTTATACTGTGTATTCTTCCAACTAAACCAAGAAGGAAGTCCTAAATGAGGTCTCTTATCAAACATATTATCTTTAGCTCCCGGTGTCTTATGATTATTATAATGTAAAAAAGCTTGAATACATTCTTTACCATTAAATTTATTTCTCCAATGTTCTAGTTCACAGCCCCTATAAACTAGCATATCTCCTGGTTTTAAATCTACTTTAATTCCTTTAGTGTTCTCAGATTTATAACTTTCACCCGGAACCACTCTTCCTTTAGCAGCATCCGGCTCTAAATATAAAGCCCATGGATCTCCTGCAAGATTCATCGTTGTAGATATCTCACAACTAAACCTATCCTTATGTCTTTTTAAAACATCCCCATTTTTATAAATTCTGGCAAAAGTATAAGCAGGGTTTAATTTTAATCCTGTCGTCTTTTCCATAATGGATTGACACTTCAACATTAAAGTTTCCATAGCGATATCTGAATAACTTGAATAGGTATGTGGAATCTGACCGTCGTCGGCCTCATATTCACCTAATAATGTTTCATAAGGAGAAATAAATCGGCGTTGTCGACAGGTATCATAAACCTGTTTTTTTATTGAAAAGTAATTAGCTATAAAAGCTGCCAGGTCTTTTGAGATTGCCTGACGAATAATACAATATTTTTTTATTTTAAAACTCATAGTTTATATTTAAAGTTAATCTACATAATTTATCTGTACAAGTTGTACTTTTATGTTCTTTCAATCCATTAAAAATAACACATTTATTTTCTTCAGATTTTATCTTTTTAAAAGGTTTTTTAAAAATAGTAAATCCATTATTTTCATTAATAAAAAAAAGTGCTGTTGTATGGGGTTTTTGAAAATCTATGTGATAATGATGCCCAATTATTTTATGTGTTTGAGTATATAAATTTAATTTAACTCTTAATAACTTTTTTATTTTTAACTTTTCAATAAATTCCGGTACTATATTCTTATAGAATTGACTGTTTATTTTATCAAAAGAATATAGAATATGAGTAAAGTAACACTTCTTATCATTTTTTGTTGTTACACCATCGTGAAAATACCAAGGAAAATCTTTATTAGTCGCTAAAGAATTTATTTGTTTTAAAAGATTCGAAGAAATAAGGTTCTTTTGTGTTTTAAACATTTCTTGCCATCTCTTTAGGAATAGCAGTAATGTTCCAATGTATAAATCTGAAAGGCGCTTTACCGTGATCAACTGCATACTCGTGTTCTAAATATCCTGGAAAAATAATTAAACTTCCAGGTTTAGGTCTAAAATGAACTAGCTCTGTACCATGAAAGATACCTTTTAATTCTGGTTTCATTTTTAATTTAGTAGTTCTTGCACCTGTTCTTGGTTCATGGAAAATAGGAAAAGAAGTTTTTTCACTGCATTTTAAAAAATAGAATCCTGAAACATGTTGGTTCCAATGTACATGAGCGGAGTGGTGGCCACCACCGTTCTTACTAAATTCTTGTACCCACATTTCAGAAAACATCGTTTGATATTGTTGCATATCATAACCATGATGGTCTAAAAATTCCCAAGACTTTTGACCTACATAATTTCTTAAATCTATAAAATCATTATCTTTTGTTAATGGGGTTGAATGCCATGATCTACCAAAATCACCAAGTTGTTTTAGATATGTCTTACTCTCCGGCATTTTTTTTGATGCCTTAATATATTTATCACTAGCTTTATTTAATGATTTAACAAATTCAGGTTTGTCTTCCATCCATATTGGTGTTTGAAAAAATTCAGTCTTATTCATATTATTTAAATGGATATCCTAAATGCCATAAGACAAGTGAATATCGCGTTCCTTTCGTTATTGGTTTAACTCTATGCCACAGAAAACTAGGAAAAACAATAATACTTCCTTTAGGTAATATCTCCGTTGCTTTTCTTAAGTGTGTAGCTTCATCTCTTTGATGGGGTTCATAGTTTCTAAAATCAAATTCTAGTTCGCCACCAGAATATTCTGAACCATCGGTGAGTTGACAAGTCATAGATAGCTTTCTAATCTTACCATTATCAGGAGAATTTTTATCTTTTCGTTGATAAGGTTTATCCCAGCTGTCACAATGCCAATTATAATATTGATTGAGTTTATATTTTGTAAACTGACAGGGCTCTGACCAATTCCATTCAAAATTCCAGCCAGCATTTTTATTAGCTTGATGGACAAAGGGGTGTATTTCTTTATAAATCCAAGTGTCGTCTAGCCAAACTAGATCAGAATTTCTTTTTCTCTTTAAGTCTTGAACCTCTTCTTTATTTAAAGGTTTTTTATTTAAATCTCTATCTCGCCCATAAGCCCCTGTAATAGCCATTGTTTCTTTTTTTTCTAAAGCATATTTAATAACTTCATCACAGAATCGTGGTGTCAGTGCAGATTTAAAATACCAGAAATAATTAGATAAATTCATAAGTAATCGTTTGTATAAAATTAAGGGAATCCTTTTGATTGTTAGTGATATAATACATTTGCATAGAGGGGAACATGATAAATTTATTATTCGTTAAGGGCACATCCCAATTTCTTCCTGCTCGTCTATTATCATCATAATGAATCCTAACACTACAGTCTTTAACCTTTACACCATATAACAATGTGTAATCAGGAGAGTTTCTTAAATCTAGTGGATCTATATTAAGTAAAGGAAGGGTAGTTTCGTGAGGGGAATAGATATTACCCCACGTTTTTTTATTTATTAATCGAATATTATATTCAAGTCTAATGTGTTCACGGATATAGGTATTCAACTTATCCCAAGTTCTTGAAAATTGAAATTCTTCATTTGTTAAGTTAGAATGTAAAATGTGATGAGAGAGCTCAATTGGATCTATCTCCCAATCTTTTGGCATTGCCACATCGCCGTAATATAATCCTATTTCTGATAGTACTTTCT
>Ga0209757_10000329_pt1 | contig 11630 bp, 21 predicted proteins | sample ETNvirome_6_1000_FD_185472 | JGI IMG/M metagenome (GOLD analysis project Ga0209757, IMG submission 185472) | Marine viral communities from the Pacific Ocean - ETNP_6_1000 (SPAdes) (version 2) | ecosystem: Environmental > Aquatic > Marine > Oceanic | place: Pacific Ocean | collected 2013-06-19 | reverse complement strand
AACTGGAGGTTACAGAGCTCCCATTCAAATTGTAAATGTATTGCCTCCAATGATTAAACCACGTTACAGAGAAAGCAATGAGATGAATCCTCTGGAACAAAAGGAGAAAAACTTTGCAATGGAAAAAATACAAACTCCAGACCCAAGAATCAATAAAACTGGAGAATATGTTAAGACTGGAAAGAGACTTGAAAATATGGATATACAAATTACTCCGTTTAATTATACAGCCATTGCTGGAGTAATTGGAATTTTAGTTGCTATTGCATTAATTGTTTTTATCACTAAGAGAGGAAAATAATGGCTACTAGAGGGAGAGGAGTTCAGACTCAGCCAACTCCAAAAGGACAAACTTCTCCTCCTCCAACTCAATCGAATGGAGGAATCTTTGGATGGTTATGGGGAGACTTTGGTTCTCCAACTGTAAAAAAAACTCCAACTCCAACTCCTCAAACTCCTCCTCGAATAACAACAGTTCCAACTGCAACTTACACTCCAACTGGAACAATGCAGATGCAAGGAGGCACTAGAGGACAGCCAACAACAACTCAATCTTCTCAAAAAACTTACTGCATGATGGTTTATGGTCAAAAAATGCAATTAACATCAGATGCAATTAACTGGTATATTGATAATGGAGTTGATGTGAGACCATGTGCTGAAACTCCAACTTCCAATGGAAATCTTGAAGCTAGAGTTGCAAAGCTGGAACAATATCCTCAAGCAGTTGGAACAGCCTCTCAAAGAAGTGATCAAGACATTTGGAATCACTTAGATGAGCATGTCTGGAGCAATCCTCCATACAATAATCCTAATGCAATTAACGTTAAACTGGATAAGGCAATCGCAGAGCATGGAGAGTTTCACAATAAACTGCAAAGTTTGGGTGATTCGTTACAGTCTGCTTATGAGCATAGAACTTCCATTGAAGGCAAACTTGAAACTCAAATAACAGAACATGGAGATTTTCACACTAAACTGCAAAATTTGGGAGATACAGATGTTGAAGCTAAAGCTCACAGAGATTCACTTGAGAAAAAACTTGAGGAACAAAGAAAGCATACTCATAATTCTCCTCCAGATGATGAGGACTGCGGATGGTTCGGAGAAAAATGTTGGTTTAAAGGACTTCCAGATTTATCATGGTTAAAATGGGTTTTACTTGCAGTAGGAATTGGAGTTTTGCTTTGGCTACTCAGACCAATATTCAATCTCATAGGAGTTTTCAAAGGAGGAGCAGTATAATGGGAGCAAAAAGATTACAACCAAAAATTGCAATCCAACTTAGGAGAGCAAGATCCAAAGTTAGTATAGCTAAAACAAAAGCTCGCAAAGCAAATAGAGTTCTCAAAAAATGGGAAGATAGGATAAATATACAGCAGAATAAAATAAGACGTTTAAAGAGGAGGAGAGCATAATGGGTTCAATGATGGGAGTTCCAAACTGGTTATCATTGTTAGTTGCTTTTGGAGCTTTCCTCTATATTTCCAGAAATTCTTGGACTGGACACTTTGAAAAATGGAGAGGTAAAATTGGGATTTAACGGAGACCTATATCAAGAATCTGGAGCAGATGTGGTCATGAGTACCACCGGAGATTTGGTTCGTTACGATTCTGAGAGAGAAAGATATGGAATCGGATCAACAAATCAAGTTCTCACAGTTGTTGCTGGATTACCAGCATGGGCTAACGCTGGACACGTTACACAGACTAGAGCATTGGAAGTTGCATGTGGAGATGAAACAACAGCAATTACAGTAGCAGATAACCTCATAAAATTTCGCATGCCATTCGCTATGACTCTCGCAACTGGAGAGGATGGTGTCAGAGGTAGTTTGTCAACTGCTGGAGGAACATCAGGAACAACTACAATAGATATTACAATGAATGGAGCTTCCATTTTTACAACTAATTTGTTAACCATTGATGATGGTGATACAACATCCGTTGGAGCTACAACTGAACCAAATACAACTACATTAGCATTGACAGACAATGCAGAGATAATCGTAAATTGTGATGTTATCACGGGAAGTGGAGCTGAAGCTGGCTTGAAAATTCAGCTCATTGGCACGTTGGCATGAGTTATCTAACTAATCCTTATCGTTATGCGATTGCACATAATTTTGATTTGGATCAAATGAAATGTTATTACCGATGTGAACAAACTACTGGAAATTTGGAAAATACAGCATCTGACGTAGGAAGTTCTGATGCTATAGCCAATTCTGATTTAGTGGTTAGCAATGCCACGCAAGGTGCAACAGGTAAGATTGATTATGGCGTAACATTCGCTTCAGATTCAGAAACACTAAAAGCTAGCAGTATGTCTCCGGCGGATTTAGGTTTTTTTTCAAATGCTGATGCACTATGGACTATTTGCGGATGGGTTAAGGCTACCGATTTAGCCAGTGAAAAAGCCATTATAGCCTCATCTGATTTTCTAGCCAACGAAAATGGCGTGTTGATTCGAACTAGAACAAATGGCACAATTAATTTAATATGTGGCACACAAGGTGACGATCTGTTTCAAGCTACGTCATCTTCAGTAGCAATTACTGACACAAACTGGAATTTTTTAATGGTTCAATATAATAATTCTACTAATAGTATTAAGATGAGTATAAATGATGGAACAGTTGAAACCGTATCAAAAAGCGAAGGTGGGGCATTAACTAATTCCACTACGCCATCAACTTATCTGTATATGGGTAATGTTCCCGAGTTAAGTAACGATTGGATCGGTTCATTAGATGAGTTTGTGATCTTTAATAGAATTTTGGGTACTGATGAAATTACAAATTTGTATAATTCGGGCGATGGCTTGGTAATAATATAATTAATTAAAAACACAGTGAAATAATAGTATGAATGATGGGCTTAAATGATGGATGACTTTGCTGTCTTAGTTGGAGTTTTAGCCAGTTCGAGTTTTGCAATCAATCTATACTTGATTAAATCGGTGGCTACATTATGCGAGAAAGTTGCTAGGCTTGAAGGCAAGCTCTCTCGTAAGTGAGAGAGACCTTTCAAGCTCGAGTTAGATATACTAGATTAAATCGCTGTGTCTCATGGAGACAGAAGTTCTAGCGTTAGTTGCCATAGTCATTGTTGGCTTTGGTGGACTGATTAAGATTGGTTCAGTAGGATCAAATCGCTAAAAAAAAAACGAGACTTAACTAACTCCCCTCTATTTTTTTTCTCTTGAAGTCGCTATGCCTAAAATTATAGAGTGTTCTGAAGTAATCTTAAATCCAATTAGATGATGAGTATCAGTTCGCCTATCAATTTAGAAGGGGAGTTTTTGTATTGTGAAGGCGTGTGAGTATGTTTTAAGGCATACTCAAGTGATATTCAGCTCCAGATTTCATTTAGGAAGCATATTTTCCTCATAAGACATGCATACACATGGAAGTTACAGACATATCAGTATATGAAAAGTGCATACAAAATAGCAGTTAGACCCTGATTTCCTATGTAATTTAAGCTCCCAACGATGTTTTGTGCATACGGATTTCCATGAATGACATGATAAGCTGAGGGAAAAAAAGCCATGTTTGAGGGCTTTCTGATCATTGTCAAGTCAAAAAATGGTCAAAAAATGGAAGATTTATCAGAAATCTTTAGCTCCTCCTTTCTTAAACATAAGACTACGGAGGGCTTTTTTTACTACTGGATCATTGCTTTCTCTAATTCTAGCTCGAAAAATGGCATTAAGCTCTTTCTCTCGTGCTTTCTGATTTTTGTCTCCAAATTTCTCAGGCTTTCCAGACTTGAGTTTTGTTGCAAGTTTTGTTTCTAATTGCTTTGAGGACTTCTTGAACTTTCCAGCTTTGCTCATTCTAGCAAACTTCTTTCTCCATGCGATTTGCTTTGCAGATGCCATTATTTTTTCCTCCTCTTAGTTGCATCTCTGAGACGTTTCAATATAGTATGTTTCTCTTTGAGGAGTTTTTTATTTAATTTTCCAGTTTTAATATAGATTTTATCATTTTGCTTACTTACTATATTCAAGCGTTTTTTCAATGCTGACATATTATAGGTTTTATCAAATCCAGCTCGAGATGGCATAAAGTCAGTTATCCTAGTAGTATTTTTCTTCTTTCTTTTGTCAATTTTCATCAAATAGGCAAAGTTAAAAGGAAATTTTGTAGTGTCAAAACTATGGCAAAATCCAAAAAGATTGTCAGAACATGGGGATCAGCAATGGCAACAACAAAAGCGTTTTTTGTTGATATTCCAGCTCTGACAAAAAAGGCACTCCTCTCTGATCAGATGAGTGAACTGGAACTGGCAAGAATGAGGAATTTCTTGAGACAGCAAATCGCCTATCCTTTCAAAAAGCAAGATTGGGGTCATATCAATGTGATACCAATCAAACATGAACTGGAGGATAAGTAGATGCCTTTCAAGAATGAAAAAAACTATCTTCAAACTGGGAGAAAGTGTGAGATGTGCAATGAGCAGATGATTTGCACAAAAGCAACAAAACACAGAATGGAGAAATATGACATTTACTGGCAATGTGAAAATTGCAAGTTCCAACTACGAGAACTCGATAGGAGGATCGATTAATTGCCTCCTTTCCTTTTTTTTCTGAGGTGTGAGATTTGAGTAGCCAAGAAGATTTTATGGTTTTTGAAATTGATGATTTTAAAGTTAAAGTACCAATCCAATTAGGCGATCCTCCAACAACTAAGAAAGGAGAACCAAGATGGGTTGTTCCCGACTATTGGAAAAATAGCAATGACTTACTGATTGACTATGCAGATGGGAAAGGTTACATCAAAGTTGTTGGAAAACCCAAACCATTAGGAACTTTCTTGAATAGAGATTTTCCTATTGAAGTAAATGAAGAACCAACTGTTAAGGAATTAAAGGGAAAAGGCATTATTGATGAAGGATGGGAAATTGCTCCAAAGAGTAATCCAAAACAAAGATTCGTTGACGTTGTTATGGCATTTAATGACATTTACAATCGAACTGGAAAAATGGAAGGCATGGAACAATATGACAATTTTGCAAATATCAAATTAGGAACTCGAATCCAACAAAACAAATTTATCAAGTTTGCAAAATCCATTGGTCTTTTCGAGGAGCAAGGCAAAAAAAGACAAGCAAGAAAAATAATAACAAAACTTGAAGCTGATCTGTTAGCCTTCTCCGAGCAAGATGAGATCCAAAAGTGGCAAGAATATACAACATTGGCAACTGACAAAGATCCACAAACAATGAGAGAATTAAAAAAAGCATTGCATATTCTGGATCTGACTCCAGCAGAGTTTTTGAAGGGAGATCCAAAAGATCCAGATATGCAAAATCCACTTACTAGAATGTTTGCCTTTGAATCATGGATCGATAAGATGAGAGACACACCAACTTTTCATGGGAGAAGGGAGAAAGACGGTGAAGATGATCCTCATGTTTGGTCATTGAATGAATGGGCAATGGCACAAAAAAGACCATTCTTTACTGGAGAAGGTATGTCAGCCACAAAAGCTGGAGTTAGAATTGCATCAAAAAAACGTGCTGGAGCAAAAGCTGAAAGGGGAAATCAGAAAAAAGAATTTACGGAAGCATTGAAACATTTTGCAGTTACTATGGGAGTTATGGCAGGAGGCAAAAAGGTTGGAAGTAAATGGGAACTCCCAACTCCAACTTTGCATTATAACACATTAAGAATGACAGCAAAAGAAATGTTAGCAGTTGAAAAATGCTTGAGAAATCCAACTTTGAAATTTGCTGAAAAATCGCTTGATCTTACATATCCAGAAACAGTAACGGATGGAGATGTAACAACTCCTCATCCATTTGCTGGAGAAAAAATGGATGTTGAATATGAAACATCATATGCTGATTGGGAGGACACATTATTGTATTATCTCCTTGCTTTGGATGTTGGATGGAGAGCTAATGAAGGATTAACAGCTACGGCAAATTATCTTGATGTATCAGAGGAAGCTACCTATTCAACTGGCATCTATTTTGATGAAAAAGGAAATCCAGATCTTCCAGAGGGAATTATGATGATTAAATTTTTAACTCGAAAATCATGGACTCATAGAGATCCAAAAGGAAAATTAAGAACTTCTCACTCAGAGATGATTTTAACTCCAGAAACTAGAAAGGCAGTTCAAGATAAAGTGAATAAAGTTGAAGCTGGGATGAAATTGATTGGTAAAATTTCAGATGATAAATTATTCAAAACTTATGGACTAAAGAGATGGACTATAAACAAAGAAGGAAATAAAATTAAAAATATTCATCATTCATTAATTGGACATGATGGAAAATATATTGATCCAGCTACAATGAAATTTCCCACAAAAAGCAAAATATCTCCGAGAGAAAAGCATGACATTGAGAAAGCTGGAGGGATAAATCCACAACTAAAAGAAACAAACGATACAAAAAAACTCCATGCAATATTGAGAAAGTGTTTTGTAGATTCTGGAGTTAACCTTGAGGAAATTGTTGATGGAGTTCCCATTGGTCAATATTGGCTACGTGATACAACTCATGCTCTTAGGCACGTTTTTGCTCAAAAGTGGTTGATGCAAAGCAACTGGAATTACACTCATGTTGCAATAAAAGGTCATTGGGCTTCAACAAAAATTCTGGAGGATGCTTATGGAGGTCAATTTGAAAAAACCTACATACTTGACAGCGTGAAATTTGCTCAAGTTAAATTAGAAACTGTGGAGGAGGAGATGAATAAAGAAGTTGGAGAAGGATTAAGGACATTCGCCAAAAACCAAAAGGAAGAACAAAAATCGGGTATAAAGAAAGGAGAAACATGAGTTATAGAACTAAGCATCCAACGTTTTCTTTTCGCATTAGCTTTAAAGAAAAAATAAAACTTGACAAACTTGCAATCATTAAAAAAATTTCAACAAACGAATTTGCTAGACAAATTATTACAAAATATATCAATAATGAGTTAGTTGAAAATACTGAGGATTTGCAAAAAGAGAAAATAAAATTGCAGATTGAAAAATTAAAGGCTGAAATAAAATATGCACAAATCAAAAACAACTACTTTGAAACTTTCAATCAGCCAATGTCAAGAAGAGCTGAAATTGCAATAAAGCCTCAAATCATTGAACAAAAGCAAGTCTTTCAACATCCTCAATCTCCATATGATGAATCAAACAAAAGACTTCAATGTGTTGACTGTGGAAGTTTATTTTGCTGGTATTCGGAGCAAGAATTTGAATCTCAGATGCGAGAATTTCAAAGACATTTAGTTTCAAAGCATGACAGAGCAAAAACAGAAATTGAGAGAGATGTCTTAATTGATTTGAAGTATGAGGGAGACTCAAGATGAAAAAAGATGATGTGATTATTATTTCTTGCAATGTCTGTGGAGCTATGAGTCATGCAATCAAAACAAAAATTCTCAAAGGATATTATGTTAAGGATGAATTTGTAGTCTGCAAGATTTGTTTTGGTGAATTAAAATGATTTGCATGAAGTGTGGCAAAGTCTTAAACTTTGAAAAAATTATTACGCCAAAAGGCAATGCGTATCACGTAAAATGTTTTGGGAAAAATTATGATGACTTATGAAACTAAAACTCGATTTATCGAGTGTGCAATTTGCAAAAGATTAACATCAGATACTCATGCAGAGCAGTTTCTTGATATTTGGATTTGTTGCTGGTGTGGTCAATGACAGCAACTTTCAATCTCTCAAAAGATAATATTTGGGAGACTCCTCCAGATATTTTTGAGTTTGGATGCAAGTTGTATAATTTTACTCCAGAGATTGATGTTTGTGCAACTGCTCAAGATACAAAATGCCATGTATTTTATGGAGAAAATAAAAAATGGAATATGAGTTCATTAAACCAAAGCTGTGAATGGTACAAAGATTTCTGGATGAATCCTCCATATCAAGATGTCAAAGAATGGATAAGAAAAGCATATTATTCTCACATTAAATTTAATGTCTCAGGGTTAGCATTGCTATTTGCAAAAACTGACACAAAAGTTTGGCATGAATGTATTTTGCATGGCAAAGCAGAGATTTATTTTATTGAAGGTAGAATTAAATTTTTCAAGAATGGAATTGAATCAAAAAATCCAGCTCCATATCCAAGTGCTTTTGTTTTCTGGAGAGCAAGATGAAACAAAAAAAATGGGAGGAGCATCTGAAAAGAATACTTCCAGAGAGTGAAGAAGTCGAGTGCAAAAATTGTGGATTAAAATTTACTGATGATTATAACTTAATCTGTTTGGGAGCATTGGATCTTTGTCTTTTGTGTGCGAATCGAAATCTTGATAAACCGACAATAGAGAGGGCATACAATGTCAAGCAATAATGAACCTGAGGAAATTCAACCAAAAGGAGAATCTCTAGTAAAGTATTGTGCAATTTGTGGAGTTGAGTTGGAAGATACAGTTCTTACAAACAGATATTGGAAATGTTTGTCATGTGAAAGTATTTTCCAAGTCAAAGTACGAGCTGAAAACTAGATGAACAAATCGAGAGTTGCAAGAGACCTATGGAGGAAAGTGTTCAATGATAATATCATTGACTTGAAAGATAGCGATGCAAGAAAGCAAGTAGTATCTGAATTTCTTGCTGACCCAGTAAATATCAAAGCTGGCTGGAAAAAAAAAGATGCTCGTTTCATGCGTCTGGGATTCCAGAAAATTGCAAAGGAGCAAGGGGTCAACGTTATGAATTTAGGTCTCAGCCCAACTCCGATTCGTTCAAAAACTCAAAAGGGTTCATTGAATATCAATGTAAAATCAAAACAAAAAAACCCAGCTCCAATGGGAGAGCAAATAAAAAAACCTGAGGAAGTGAAAGGACTCGGAGCATTGCCAACAACTCCTCAACTGGAAGGACAGCAAGCTCAAGCTGTTCAATACTCTGCTCAAAGTGTTGGTCAAATTTTTAACACTCTATTCAATATTATTTCAGCAAGAACTGGATGCTCTCCTCTAAGTCAAAACGAAATGATTGCACTTGGGGAAGTTTGGTCTCCTTTGTTTAATATTTATTTTACTGGTCATAGCCTTTGGGTCATGCCAGTTGTTGTCTCTGCTCCAATTATCTTGAGCAGAGTTGCAGAGATTTCAAAACTGAAAAAAGAGAAGGAAGTCAAAGAGAGATATGGCATGGAGGATGTTCCAACAAAAGAGGAGGTTAAACAGAAATCAAACTGGGAGGATATGAGCTTTGGAAAAACAAAAACTAACAAAAGATGAATATCTGGATTCGCTTGATCCAGATAATTTGAATCTTGAAAAAAAAGACTTGATTAATTTCTGTCATAGTTGCATTGATGAATGGAAAGAAAACAGAATTGGTAATTTCAAATTTATCGTGAGCATGGAACTAATTGTTGCTGGTGTGAAAATTACACCTGAGGATGTTCTCAAAGCAGTTTGGAAAAAAATTCTAGTTTGGTTTTGGGATTTACAATTTAAAAATGCACTTGCAGAGAAAGAAGGGATGTTAAGGAAGTTGAGGGAAATTGGATCAGGCTAAAATTAATAATGTTATCAATGCGTTTTTCAACTCTCTCAAAATGGATGAAGATAAAATGCTTGATACTGGTTTAACTAACAATGCAACAGTTGAATTATTGCATCAAGCAACTTTGCAACTGGTTCAAGAACATCCAGAAAGATTTGAACAGTATGTAAAATTCTTTGAGTTTGGATGCATGTATTTGCAAGATGAGACAGAGGATGTTCCAGAGATATGAAAGAAGATGATAGTTCTCCAGATAAATCAGAGGATGAGGATCTTGCCATTGACAATGATGATCATACAACTGAATTATCCAAGTCAGAAAAGCCAGCTCGCTTTGATACATCTGGAGGACTTCAAACTCTTGACTTTGATTTTGTAGCGTATGATCAAGATATTTGTATCTTAGGGAGCAAAGGATCTGGAAAGTCATATCTTGCAAATCAAATAATGAAAAGTCTTAGTGGAATTTCTGTTTGGGTCTATGACTTTAATTTTCAGTTTCATTCATCTAAGGCTATGGTTTTCCATGACATGAATGAGTTGCTAAAAGTCTATGACTCTGCAAAGAGAGGACATTATATTTTACAACCACATAATAATTCTGTGGAGACTTTCTCTCGTTTTTGTGAGGAGGCATTTAAGAGAGGAAATCTTGCAATTTTTTGGGATGAAGCACATTCATTTCTGTCCAAGCAAAAAATGTTGAAAGAATTTAATAATTGTATTTTATCAGGGAGACCTAGAGGAATTTCTTGCATAACAATTTCCAGCAGACCAGCTAGCCTTCCAAATAATGTTCTCACCAATGCAAAACACGTTTTTGCTTTCAAATTAAATTTGGAAAGTGATGTCAAATTTCTTGAAGGATATTTGGGAGATGATGTCTGGATTCTCATGCCAAAAGATAAGAGAAATAAATTAAAGGAAGAAGCAGAGCTCCCTGAGCATACGTTTTTTTATCGAGATATGGATAAGCAATCTGGAGTAATTGGGAAAGCATGAAAAGAAAAGTTTGGACATGTCCAGAATGTAAGTTCAGAAAATTTGAAACATTAAATGCTGTGAATGTGCATATTGGAAAATCGCATATTGTGGATTACAAAATATCAATCGTTAATAACAAAGTAGTTTTCAAAAAAAAGACTAGAGGAAAGGCAGTTCAGTTTAATGAATAAAATCGAGAGATTAGATATTCAATACGATACAGCTCAGAGCACTTCTCGATATTGACAGTCTAATCTCTCTAAGGATTTGATTATTCACTAAAGAATCGCTTTCAAGTTCACACCAACGTAATTTGGTATTCTTATGGACTAGAACTCTCAAGCAATCAAATCCCATAGACTTAGGTAAAATCAGTTAGTTTATGAATATTACTCAAAGGTCAGTCAGGCTTAGGCACGACCATTAGCTGATCAGTCTTATCTATTCAGACCAGCTCAGATTTGACATATGACATGGAATGGAGGCAAAGTTTCAGCTAAAATAACTGGAATAGTTACAGACCGAGCTATCGTGGCAGTTCTCTCTGCAAGTTTAATTGCTCCATTTTTTGTTCCGAGAATTAACTCAGTATTAGACTCAGTTCCTTTCCTCAGAGACCATAAGTCTCTCTCATCAATAGTTGCTGGAATAGTTGTATTCGGAGTTGCAAAAACTCCAAGAATACCAAATATTATTTCAGCAGTTATTGTTGGTATAGCTGGCGTTTTTATCCTCGCTGGAATTTTACCTTTGTATACACAAATCACAAATCGGAGTGCATCTTAGTTGGTTTTGAAGAACTATCGTACACTGGCAAATCAGCAAGTTTGGGATGGAACTAGCCAGACCATAATTACTCAACTTCCAAGAGACTTTCTTGCTCAGCGTTACATCTTAGACTTAAACTCATCAGGAATTGCATGTGCTGGAACTTCAACTCTAGTTACAGATGCTTTGCTAAAATGTATCACTAACATAAAATTAGTGGCAGTCGGAGAAGGCAGTTCAAGAACTATTGTAGAAATTTCTGGACAGGACTTATGGCATATGAATAACTGGGATTATGGTTCTCCAATTTCATTCTTATTAGTTCCAGCAACAACTGGAGCAACTCAAGCTCACGTTGGATGGGTTATCGATATACGCCAAAATAAACT
>Ga0209757_10000328_pt1 | contig 11639 bp, 15 predicted proteins | sample ETNvirome_6_1000_FD_185472 | JGI IMG/M metagenome (GOLD analysis project Ga0209757, IMG submission 185472) | Marine viral communities from the Pacific Ocean - ETNP_6_1000 (SPAdes) (version 2) | ecosystem: Environmental > Aquatic > Marine > Oceanic | place: Pacific Ocean | collected 2013-06-19 | reverse complement strand
AATTAGCACCACGTGTGTTGGTTTTGTAAGATGCTGCTGGTAACAATGATTGGGTTCCCCAATTACCAAAAGTTGATGCAGAATCGGCACCATTTGCATCAGCATCTACTGTATTCTTAGTAGCGGAACCACCTGCTGTTGTAATACCAGATGTTAAAGTTAGCGCGCTATCACTTACTGTACCAAGAGCTGTAACTTGACCTTTATTCAAACCAACAATTGTTAAATACGCTGCTTCTTGTGATCCTGTGCTACTCTCATATACCCGATTTATTAAACCGTCATTTAAGATCCTTACTTTTCTTGTTGGTTCACCGGTATCATTAAGTGATGCCCCGGAATATTTACCAGACATAAAAGGGTTAATTTTCATTGCTGTGTTAACACTCTTATTAGATAATTTTTGAGGTAAGTAATAACTGATTGGCTGGCCACCCTGTTCACTATTGATTTGCCTATAATAATCAATACTACCAAAATAACCTTCTTCTAAGAAAAAGTCTAACTTAGTAACTTCAGGTGAAAATACCGATGAACGTAATCTGAACAATCCTGATACCAACGTATCATCGAAAGCACTTGTTGCAACGTTAAATGTTGCGATTTTTTCAGCAACTTCTGAAATATTTTGTTCAACCGTTTCGGTTGTAAAAGCAGCGCTCAAAGAGAAATTTAATCTATCTACAGGTACGTTTGTTAAGCTACCATATGATTGTGTGTAGTTTGTTTCGTCTTTAGAAACTTTAATAACTTCAACATCATTATAATTTGTCGTGGCATATAAGTTTGTGTTATCTAATAACGCTGCGTAATAACCTTCAAATGAATTATTAATAGTTGTTTTGGCTGTGTTCAAAGTAATAACAGCCGCACCAGCTAAGGAAGCTAACTGAGCCGCATTTCCTGTTTCGTCGTTTTGAGCACTAAAAGCTGTACCTGTTGTCCAGTTTGGTGTATCAGACCATGATATGGCAGAATCATCTAATATTGAATTATATTGTGCCTGCGTTAAACTTAAGAACGTTGGTTTACCAATATAATAATAAACCATATTACCAGCAGATGCTGGTGAGAACTGAACTGTTGCTGCAGCGTCAACACCATATGCCGGTTCGGCAATATTAGCTGATAAAGGTGCGTATAACCCGGCATTAATAGCCTGTTGGTTAACAGGCACGGCTGGATATACTGTAGCCCAATATTTGTTAGTGAAACCATCACCTAAACTTGGACCGTATGGTAATCTATTTACCATGATGTTTGCTCTACTATTAAATGATTGCGCTACTGTGTGGTAAAAATACCTTTCAGCTGAATTTGTTGGTTGCCCGTAAATTGTTTCAAATTCAGACAAACTTGATACCTGTACGATTTCGTCGCTCGGTCCTTGAGGTGAAAATCCTGTAACAAAAATCGTTGTGCCAATTTTGTTAACAGACCCTAACGATAAGTCGACTTCATTGATTTCTACACCCGGACTTTGAATAGTTCTTTGTGCCATATGTATATTTATGTTTTTTTGAAAAAAGATTTGTAGAAACTAGTTTTTATATAAATATCACTCTGGTGATAATAATTTCACGTAGAATTGACTATAAGCAAAACTGAATTGTGTTTCTATTTCCCCCGGGTCCCTGTAAGAATATTCTACACCACCTAAAAAAGTAGGAAACCCTTTTGTGAAATCAAATTGTGCAACCCTTTTATTGTATTCATCTAATGCGTAAATTGTAAAGTCGGACATGTATTGATCTTCAATTACAGCACCTTTTTGATAGTTTTTGTCCGGGTTAAAAAAACCTGCATAATCATCTTGCATTTTATCTAACCACTTATAGATAAACCAATAGTTATTGAATCTGTTATCTATTGTGAACTTTACGTTTACAGGCGGGTAAGCAGGCCTGTTATGACTTGTAACATTTAATGTTTGACCAGAATATCTCACCTCAACATTTGGTATTGTAATAGGTGGTACAACACTACCATATACGGAAAACTGCATACTGTCGGGGTTAACCAAACTATTTTTACGAGAATATTTGTTTACATCTTCTTTTAAAACTTTAGGCGTAGGAACAACCAAGATAAATTTATCTTTTCTTTCCTTGTTTAATGCTGCTTGGTTATATGTCGTAGCCATTTAAATTATTTAATGTAACCCTAAATCACTAACAGGTGCATATGATTTTTGAGATTGAAAATCGCCAACATTCACCCAACCACGGGTTTTCATTACAGATAATTCTGCATTATTTTCTTTGTCAGTTTTTTCTGTAAAAACAATAGTATCTAATTTAGATTCTTCGTTATCTTCGTCCCATAATCCTTTTCCTAACGGGGTATGAAAATCGTAATCATATCTCTTTAATTCAGCAGGTCTATTATTGTCGTCATACCTTAATACCTCAAAATATCTTTGTATTATTTCGTTTTCTAATATAATTAATGCCCAACCCATTGACATTACCCTATCATCTAGCGTATTAATACCTGGTTTTGCAGCCCATTTACCGTTTGGGTATTTTACAAAGTTTTTTATTTCAGTTAGTGTTTCTATATCTCTTATATTCACTGATCTCAATTCATTCATAAAATATCTCATATTTGTAACCATTCGATATTTTGTATTTGTATGAGCTAAAACACCAACTTTATTATTTTTTTGTTTTCCGGCACCGGCAGCATATGTTACTATATTTCCATACCGGTAATTAAAATATAATTGTTCTACTACTTGAGCTCCGCAATTATTTCTTTCAATTAATGCAGGGGGTGATCCCCATTGTAATAAAATTTCTTGAAGTTTTTGCGTAAAATGAAATGGGTTTATTTCTCTATTATGATAAACAGCAACTTGTTCTATGTTAGTAAGGTCTTTCAAATCTAAAATTTGTATGACGCTAGCATTTTGATTAACCCCTTCAGCTATATCGACACCTGCAACGTATAACCCGAATTCATCCGGTTCTCTGAAGATTTTATAGTTTCCAGCTTCCATAACCATTTTAGGTTTTACACAATTTACTTTTAATATTTCAAATAACTCTTCATTTATAGCCATTTCCCCTGTAGAAACAAATTGACACCCAAATTCTTGATTAAATGCTTCTTCGCTACCAATAGTGCGCAATGTTTCGTGTCTCCATTTTTCGTCTCTACCAGGTATTTCGTCCCATAAAATTTTATCGTACCCCCAACCATTAGTTTCTTCTATGGCACCATTCCATATTTTGTAAAAAAGGTTATCGGTTCCGTTAGCAGTTGATGCGATAAAAATTTTAGATTTTTTAGAAGATGAAATTACAGGGTATACAGATTTCCAAAATGAATCAACTAAATGAGATTCAATAAACGCCAACTCATCTAAGATTAACACGTTAATAGCTTGACCACGTGCTGCTGTACCGGTGGTGGTGCTTATACCAATAGTGGACCCGTTAGTAAATTTTAATGACTCTTTTCCATATTCAGATACACCTGGTTTTATCCAGTTAGGTAATTCTTCATATGCCATTCTTATTCTTGAAAATATTTCTTTCGCTGTACCTTCCTTGTTTGCTACAATTAACATTTTTTGATCAGTATTAAAACAGGCATGCCAAAGTGTGTAAATTGTCATCATAGTAGTTTTACCGATTTGTCTTGATGCTAATAATATAAAAAATCGATTATCTCTCATTTTTCTAAGAGATCTTTTTTGACAAGAATGTAATGTAATTTTTTCTCTTCCTCTATCAAGGTTTACTATATAGAAATAATGTTCCGCGAAATATAAAAGGTTTTGTTTTGCTTTTTTAAGCTCCGCCAACATTTTTGGCGTCCACTCAAATTTAGACTTATCTGTAGGAAGATTAGGATTTCCAAGATAGTAATCTCTTTTATTTTGCATTATATTATTATTTAAACCAGTATCGAATAAATAATATTATGAACGCAGGAAAAAACCGAAAAAGAGACTTAGTTCAGTTATGTGAAGTTTATTCTTCACACTTATTAGGAGAGGGTCTGAAGGATTATGATCCAGCACAACAACAAGGTGGATCCCAACAGGCAAGAATGGCACCTAATATGGGAACTGAGACGCACACAGGTGCTGTACAGGCTGGTTTAAATAAAGACCCTTTACTAAATCCTGAAGGAGAGAGTGAAGAGACATACGAAGGTGAAGAAGAGACTTTACAAGAAAGATCTGGTAGAATGTTGACAAGACAGGGCTGGAAAAAAGGCGAAGTTACACCAAAAGGTAATTGGGTATATACCAAAGCTGATCAACCTGATGCTCATGTAGGAACAGATGGTCTTATTAATGGTCAAGATCCTAAACAGTTCCTCGGGACTACAGGAGTTGATGCCGGAAGTGAATCCGAAGAAAACGATCAATCGTTACCTGAACCGGAAGATACTGGTATTAACGCTGATGAAAATAGGGGCTCTTGGGGAAGCGCAGCGTTCGGAAATGAATCAGAAGAGGGTCACGAAGATCATGAAATGTTAGTTGGTCGCAGTGATGGTTGTCCAGGCTCAAAAACCGATCACGGTGCTGGTGATCCTACACACAATCGGCATGCTTTAGGTGGTGCGGTAGATATTATAGCAAAAGCTATAGCAGATCAAAAAATGAGCGAAGATGAAAACGAAAACAATGGTACTTCGAATACTGATGATGATTATTTGTTAAAAACACATATGGGTAAAGTTCATGGTCGTGACACAGATGAAGTAGATCAAAGATATTTTAAAGCGCGCAATAAACAAATAGATGCCGCTGCTAAAAAGCAAGGATTTAAGCCATTCCCTCCTGATGAAAATGCAGAAGATGGTGCTGCAGCGGCAATGAGAGCTGACGAAACAGAAAATAGAAAAAATCTTCGCGCTCAAAATAGAGTTGCTAAAGAATATGGTTTTAATCGAGATGAGAATTCAGAAGGTTTTGATGATTTTGTTGATGCTGAAGATACAGATGCATCAGTTAAAAGGTTTTTTAAAGAAATCGATCCTGAACAATGGCGCGCAGCTAAGGAAGCTGGTTGGTCAGGTGGAGCTACAGAAGATGAAGAATATCCTGATGTAGATGATGATGATTTTTGTGGACCTGATAGATCATTCCCTGTTAATAATTCAAGGAGAGCTGAAAAAGCTTTGAAATTAGCTTTTCATGCTAAGAATCCGGGGAAAGTTAAAGATTGTGTACACAAGAAATGGCCTGATTTAGATGAGGAAGAAAAGAAAGAGTCTTATTTTAAATCAAAAGGCGATAAAGCAATGACCCAATTAATGGAGTCGTATCAAAGTGTAGTTAAAGGTAATCATGGACAAATATTATAAATCAAAAGGCGATAGAGCAATGACTCAATTGTCCGAAGTATATGGGCAAATTGTCGATGAGCGAGAACTTTTAAACGAAAGAACGATTGCATCCTATAGAGGTGGTACCGAACGTCCGGTAGTTCAAGAAATTATTGGTGCTTTAGCTGGTGCAGCAGCAAAGGGTGCTGCTTCAGCTTTGGGTGGTAAGGCTGTTAATGCTGTTATAGGAAATGAAGACCAAGAAAGTGAAGGGCAGGGAGGCCCAGCGCAAGAATTTGTTGTTGGTTCAATTGTTGATATTGATGAATCACAGGGTGGGGGGTCTGGAGAGATAGTTGACACTTCCGGTACCAAACCGGGATTTTTTTGGGTAGAAACCGAAGACGGTGATAGTATGCAGATACATCCAGATTATCTTATCATCTCACCACAGGAACAAAGTGTCAACACAGAAGAAGAAACTGTAAAGACATGGGATGCAGGTAGAGGTGGTACCGAATTATACAAAGGCGAAAACACATAAATAATATTATGCAAGCAGGAAAAAATAGAAAAAGAGATCTAACTCAAATAGAAGAAGCGTACGAGGCCGTCGTCGGCGTACCTCCTGGTAAAGCTGCACACAAACAGCAACTTAAACCAGGTAAACCAATAAAGAGAACGTGGGAGCGCGCTGGAAAAAAAGTTAAGGTAAAGGGTGGTAACACCGATATACCTGCAGCGAACCCTGACGAGTTTCAAGGGTTTGCCCACGATAACTCTGGACCCAACGGTGCAGACAATTTTAAAAGCACAGAATTAGATCCCGACAACCCAAAAATGAAGTTAGACAACACTTATGACGTTAAGCAGCTGTCTGGTACCGACGCGTCTGATTATTTTAAAGCTGAGAACGAAAAAATTAACAAAGAGAGTATAAATACTAATATGGCTAAGAACAAAAGATCTATTTTTGACCGCTTATACGAAGAAGTAATGGACGATGAGCAAATTGATGCTCGCGAGCTCGGTATTGACGAAGTCGAAGACGTTGATGTTGAAGAGACCGACACAATAACAATTACAATTCCTAAAGAAGTTGCACATCACTTACATGACGCTTTAATGGACGTTATGGATGCTGCTGATGATATCGAAGACGTCGAGGACGCCCTCGGTGACGAAGATGATTGGGATGACGAAGATGAGTCCGAAAAAGAGAAGACTTGGGGCGGCAACAAGGGTGACGATCCTCGGAGATTTTCTCGAGGACGTAAGCGTGAAGTCAAAGATTTCGATGAAGAAGAAGGAGAAGAAGAGAATTTCAATTACTTTGGTGAAGAGATCGAAGCCGAGGTTCTTGGAACACCGTTAGTTAACCAGAAAGAGGGTAATCCAACACCCGTAACAGGTAATGCTAATGTTGTTCACACTCAGTATACATCCAAAGTCGGAAGTAAAGAGGGTGACGGCAAAATTAAAGATGGAATTGATGGTGAAGGTACTGATGAAGGAACACCGTTAGTTAATCAGAGAACAGGTAAACCAACGTCAGTTAAGGGGAGAGCTAATGTTGTTAAGAGCAAGATTAAGGGTGGCGGTAAAGGCGACCAAGAGTTCTTCCAGAAAAACGGTTAATAAAAAAATAGATAGCTAATAAAGCCCCTGTGAAGGGGCTTTTTTTTGATTAAATATAAATGTGAGTTTTTTGAAGTTTTTTCAACAGCTAAATGAACGGATCCAACCAGGTATGAGTAACAATTTAATGGGGGTTAATCATAGACACCAACACCCTGTTGTTAGAGATCCAGGTTTAAGAAAAAATCCAGATACGGTTCCGAATTATTTACAATCAGATTCATCATTACCTACAGCCTATAAACTACTTCAACAAAGAGTTGGTCCGAGATATGTTAAAATATCAGCTAAAGATGCGTATATGTTAACGAAAAAGTTTGGAGTTAACAGATTAAAACCAGGGAGACCAAAAGGATTAAAGAAAAGTGGTATTGCTATTGAAATAAAACCTAATGGACAGTATTATTTGCTAAAAACAAAAAAAGAACAACCACAGGAACCTAGTGTAATACAGAATAATGGCAATTGAAATGGACAGATATAGGGGTATGAATCAAATCATGCCTAAGTTTTTGCCTGGTACAACAACTCCTGATCCAAGTGAACCGGGTTCTATATATCCAGGTCCAAAACCCTATAATCAATGTTTTAGATTTACTAATAAAACAAATAATGCATGTGAAAGAATTGTTATTGACAATTGGTGGGAAGAGATAATTGCCTTATTTGGACAAGAAGTTACGTATTGGCAAAATCCATATCAAACATTATCTGCTGATGGTTTACCTCCAGGTGAAATTAATGATCTTGGTGGTGGTCCCGGTAATTTTTATGGTGAAGAACCAACTAAAGTATTTAAAGATCCTAAAAAAATAATTATAGCATTAGAATTGAATGAAAATGCAGTTATATTACAAAAATATGGATTTGATTCAGATGATGAATTAACAGCATATGTTCATATCAGTAGTTTTTATACTTCGTTTGGTTACCCACAAGAACCTAAAGCTGGGGATGTATTTGAGTTAACAGAATATGGTGATGATAGACCTTGGCCTAGAACTGGCAAAAAGTTTGAAATTACCGAAAGACTTGATGAAGATGTAGCAAGAACAAATCAATTAGCTGGTCATTATGTTTGGTTGATAAAAGCTAAACGTTATGATTATAGTTTTGAGCCGGGATTGAGTGCTGAAGGTGGTAGCCAACAAGTGTACGATGATAAATTTTCTGGTCGTTTGGCTGACGGAGAAAACCCAAGATCATCACCTAAGAGTTATGAAGGTAATGTAGAAGAATTATCCAAAGCAATATTTGACTACTCAGGATTTGGTTATGATGACGTGTATGGTGGTTATGGAAACACAGAAGAGCCAGAAGCCGGGCCTTTTGGACCTTAAGATCTTAATTTACTGTAAAAGTCTTCATAATTGGGAATTGATTCATTTTTTAAACCAGCAATAAACAGATCGGCTTGTTCACAATTTTTAAAAGTTTCTACAATTACATCCCCGTCACTACCTTTAAAAGTATAATCCACTCCGGTATCGTTCTTTTTTATATATGTAAGTGTATACAATATCCCTGGTTTTAAATTTCTTCGACTTACGTTTCTAACCACCCGTTTGTTTTGTTGACTGGGAATAGTAGGCCCCACCGTAGAGGGCCTGCTATTATCCGTAGGAATTTGTATATCTGTATTAAGAATGTAGTGCATCTTCTTGATATATAAATTCATTTACATTTCTAGCTGGTACCTTTATGTCTCCCATTGTATAATTAATAAAAGTAGATTCATACATTTCAGAAATGTAATTTTTAAAAGCTAAAGGCTTAATCCACGAATTGTTTTTAACAACATCAATACCTAATTTTTCTGCTTTTGCGGCAACATAATTTACTGCGTCAAATAGACACAGCCATCTTGAAATTTCTTCGTCAGACATTTCGTTAACTGTTTTTTTGTTCGATAACTTTTGCATACCCTTCTATTATAGCTGCTATCCTCTCAGCGTCAAAGACAAAATTACTTAGCTTAGTATTTTTTATTGCATTTTCTATAACTTGAAGATTTAATTTTAATATATTTCGATTACTTTCAATTTTTCCAGAATTTTGATCAAGTATATCATCAAATACAACTTTGATAAGATTTTCTAGAATTCTATCTTTGTTTTTTACATCCAGTGTACTAGTTGCAGCCATTTTTCCTCTAACATATGACTCTCTTAATAAGGTACCGTTATATCTTCCCGTATCTTTTACTGGAGGTATTGGTTGTATAGTAGAACTGCTCTGTTCATTAAAAGTTAAACTATTATTATTCTTGTTCATAATCGATATTTGTTACAAAATTGTGTTTTTCGAATGGATCCCCTTCCACAGGAGTTGTTTTTAGAAAACATTTTGTGCCAATATATACTTTTATTTCAGCTTTACATGTAGGGCATTCATATTCATTGTCATAATTTACAATTATTGGTACAAATGTTACTGCATTACAACTTTCCACCGGACATGTAACGTCTAATCCTTGTTCAGAAAAAGCTTTTATTCTTTCGTTTTCTAATTGTCTAAATTCTATTTCAATTTTAGATCTTCTCCATCGCGAAAATAGGTCATACAGTATAAATTGTGTTAGTACAGATAAGCCAAAAACAGGCCAAAAGGGAAAACTCAATAAATAACAACACCCGCCCATAAATCCGCTTATTATAAAAACAATGGATAGGGATTTTACAATTTGTAACACGTAATTATTATATGAAGAAAGTCTAAGATGTCAACTTTGTTGTTTGGACATTGCATCATCATATGCGTTTGTTCTGTACCCGTTGTCATGTGCGATATTCCATATATACTGTCTAGTATGCCCGAAATGTCTCGCAATATTAGATTGTGATTCACCTGCTGCAAGTCTTCTCAGTATTTCATCATATTTTGATTGGTTTACTCGTTTGCGCGGGCCGTAAACTTTTGATTTTGAACCTGCCGGTCGTCCTGGCGGACTTGACATCTCATTAAAGTAAATTTGAAATGACATTACTTGGGTAATTTGTTTATTGCTTGAGAACCACCGGAATCCGTTGGTGCAGATGGTACATCGTCACTATTATCATCTGGTTCAGATTCATCGCTTTGATATTTTTTCCTCTGAACAATAATATCTAAATCATCAGTCATCTTTTCGATAATATATTTTATTCTTCTGCATTTTTTAATAAAACCGTTTAAACTTTCAGTTGCATTATCACTTTCTGTCACAACTGGGTTGTTTTTTGCCTGATCTGCTTTTGCTTGAATATTATCTGCAGCAAGAAACAAACTTCCCATATCTTCTACTATATGAGTTAATGGGTAAGGTAATTGTAAAGGAGCTCTATTATTATCATTTCTTCCTGATGCTTGAAGTAGGTCTCCCACTGTTACATGTGACGGTTTTTGTTCACGGGTAGCAATGCCTCGAACCCACTTATTATACATTTTTATTTGGTCTTCGTTTAAAAGTTTTCTACTACCCATATTATTATTTATAGTGAAGCATAAATATATACATGAGCTTTTTTGGTAAACATTTTGTAAGGCTATTAGAACAAGACGAGACGGTAACTGTGACAGATACAGAAGCCATGGCAACGCAGTTAGATCCTGGAACGGAAGTGGCTGATTATGAAGTAGATGCCCCCACATTAGACGGTGGTGAAGTTACAGCACAGAGTAATGCACACCAAGCACAGGAATTAATAGGGATTATTGGTAGGATGGAAGAGTTTACTAATTATCTCAATAGTGAAGATGCACAGTCTGTTCAATCTGTTTTACATGCAGCTAGTTGTGATACACTTTTTGATAAAATTGCAGGTGCTGAAACGAAGAAGATTGCGAGAGTTGCAATGGAGTTAAGTTCACTAATTGAAAACCTTAAAGGTTATCTACATACAGTAGAAACTGGGCCAGGCGCTGGGCCGGCTCGGATTTAGAGTTAATTGATTTGAGATATAAATGAAAGATAAAGACGCACATTCAATAATGGAAGCGTATATACGCGAACAAGTGCCAGCTGAATCTGGTTATCCTTCACAACATACATTAGGGCAAAAGTCATATCGTGATGCGACACCACCGGCACCAGCTCCTGGCGGTGCAGCAGATGCCGCCGCGGCGGCGGCAGCAGATCCTGCGGCGTATTCGGAACCAGCTACGGATGTTGTGAGCATTCTTACTGATTTTCTGGCAGCTTTAAAACAAGGACAAGTTCAAGGTTTCCGAATAGATCAGTTTAATCAAAATACTGGAGAAAAAATCAATCCTCAAGTTATAGAAGGAATGAAGCCAATTTTGGATCAAATAATCAATCTAGGCGTCAGCCATCGAGGAGGCGCACAAACTGCCCGGCGAGCCTAATTTATTTGAGAAAGCATAACCCGTCCTTTTAATCCTTTGTGAGAATGTTCGTCTATAAAAGTAGAAGGCATTCTATTTGTTTTTAATGCCATAACCACATCATTAAGATCTTTATAAAGTGTCCCGAGTTTTTTAGGCCACAAAAATACTTCATAATCGGCATCTAATAAAATTTTTGTTTTGTTTAGAGATGTTTTATCTTTCCATTGTGAATCTAATACAATGATTTTTTTATGTAATGGAAATTTGTTAAGTTGTTCTGATTGAAGTTTAGTAAATAAACTACTACTATTTTCAGTAATACCTGCTACTGCAACCCCGTTTTCAACAAAGCATGCATCAATTGGACCTTCAAAAATATATATTCT
>Ga0209757_10000327_pt1 | contig 11652 bp, 10 predicted proteins | sample ETNvirome_6_1000_FD_185472 | JGI IMG/M metagenome (GOLD analysis project Ga0209757, IMG submission 185472) | Marine viral communities from the Pacific Ocean - ETNP_6_1000 (SPAdes) (version 2) | ecosystem: Environmental > Aquatic > Marine > Oceanic | place: Pacific Ocean | collected 2013-06-19 | reverse complement strand
AAGGAGGTTACAGTATAATGGAACTCAAGGCCGCTAAAGTCACGACAACAATCAGTAATTTAAAAACAAAGGAAAAATATAAGACCGAAGAAGAGTGGAAAGCTAAAGGAATCCCGGAAAAAGACATCCGAAGAGATGTCCATGTCCTGATGCCGAAGCTTGATTTGTTCGGTAAAACAAAGTAGGTTCAAAATTTAGGCTAAATTATGACACAATACCAAGAAAAAATTGTAGGTAAACCAGGAGGTCTGGTTGAACCAGGCGTTAAACAGTATGGTATCTTCAAGAAAATATTCAAACCCGTCAAAAAAATAGCCAAGAAAGTATGGAAAAGCCCACTAGGAAAAGCTGCTGTATTAGGAGGCGGTCTCTATGGCCTTGGTTCTTTAGCCGGAGGGCAAGGTGGTTGGAGTAATTTTAAAGCACTCGGAAAGATGTTTGGAGAAAAGAGACTATTAGGTCAGCTCGTTAGAAATAAAGAAGGGGGACTCTCTCTAGGTAAAATGGCACTCACGGGTTTAGGTACACTAGGACTCACTCTTCCTTTTTTAGGGGACGATGATGACGACGAACAAGTTGCAGAAACTCCATGGGAAACCACGCCCGCAAGTATTGCAAACATTACAGCTATGGCAAAGAATCGAGATCCAAGTTTAAATTTTTTATCTCCATATGCTCAATCAGGATTCTATAACGCAGCTCATGGAGGCTTAGCAAGGTTGGCTAATGGTGGCGGAGTAGCAGAAGCCCAAGCAGAACAAATGTTAAAAATGCAATATCAAAAATATCGTAATCAAGGGGGCACCATGTCCTATCAACAATTTAAAATGACTGTATTAAAACAAGCTCAAGGTCAAGGACCCATGGCTCAGGAACACCTTCAAACGGCTCAGCCACGAATGGCAGCTAAAAAAGGCGGAAGGATGGGGTACTTATTCGGTAAGAAAGTAGGAGTTGCATATTCAAATCCTAATATGGCCCGAAGCGGAAACCTTAAAGATAATATGTTAAATGTTTTTTCAAGAAAATTTTCTGGTAGAAATGTAGCATCACCTGGTCGTCCCGTTGCTACAAGCAATAGTTTTATGGGAAATATGATTCCTCAAGCTTTTAAGGATCACGACGCAGACTATCAAGCTTATTTAGCAAGTGGTAGTGAATTACCCTATCAAAGCTGGAAAGCATCTCGAGTAACTGCAGCTAAAGGCGGACTGCTGAGTCTCGGTGGTATGGAAAAAGATTATAGACAAGAAGGTGGCTTTGTGCCATTAGGTAAAGAGGAGAAGGCTGATGACGTTCCAGCTAGACTCAGTAAAAACGAATTTGTATTTACGGCCGATGCCGTGAAAGCTGCAGGCGGCGGGGACATTGATGCCGGCGCTGAGGTCATGCAGAATATGATGACCAATTTAGAAGAGGGCGGACAGATTTCAGAAGAATCTCAAGGCGCTCAAGGCATGTATAACAATATGAAACAATTAGAAACAAGGGTAGCATAATGGCATTACCAACTTATTTAGAAGACACAGCAAAAGATTACGCCAAACAGGCAACGGCCGCATACAAAGTACCGATTGAAACAAGTGCATTTACTGGTGGTTTAGATGCATCAGGTCAAAGGGCTGCGGGACCAGGTATAACAGGAATAAATCCATACGTTGCACAAATGGATCCATTGCAAACATCCGCGATTGGAATGGCGCAAGCAGGTGTAGGAAGTTATCAACCTTATTTAACAGCAGCTCAAGCCAATCTCGGAGCAGCAGGAACTGCGCAAGCAGGTCTGGGAGCTTTAAGCGGGGCTCAGGCATATCAGCCTTTCATGTCTCCTTATCAACAAGAGGTGATTGATACATCGTTAGGTGAATTTGACAGACAATCACAAATGAAACAACAACAATTAAGAGATCAAACATTATTAGGAGTACCGGGTGCCTTTGGCGGAGGACGTGAAGGCGTTCAGCTCGGTGAATATCAAGCAGGTAGCGATCGAAATCGAGCTATGCTTCAAGCAGGATTATTACAACAAGGCTATGGCCAAGCACAAACCGCAGCTCAACAAGCTTTCACTAATCAACAAGCTATTGCCTCGGGTCAACTTGGATTAGGCACCGCACAAATGGGTCTTTCTAATTTTCAAAGAACAGGCTTAGGTGGAGACATCGGAGCCTATGGTCAACTTGGATCTATGCGACAAGCCCAAGAACAAGCGAATTTAACAGCGAATCAACAAGCGGCGCAGACAGCAGCCTACGAACCTTATGGAAGACTCAATCAGTATGGTCAAGGAATCACAGGACTTGCAGGTGGTATGGCATCAGGTCAATACCAAGACCCAGCTCCATCAAACCCTTGGGCTTCAGCTCTAGGCACAATGATGGGTGTGGGTGGACTGTTCGGTAAAATTTACGGAACGTAATTATGAGAACACTTAGTAGACCAATGTTCAATATGGGAGGCCCTATTAAACAGGGGATCATGAACGGTATCAGAGAACCTTATGCCGGCGGTGGTCCTACTGGAACAGGATTAGTTGGTGATCAAAGATATCCTAAAACAAGTGGTAGAGAACATCACGCAGTTATGATTCCTCCAATATTAATGGGCATAGCTACCGCAGCAAGAGCTGCAGCACCATGGGCAGCAAGAATGGGAGCAAGATATCTTCCTAAAATTAAAAGACTGTTTGGTACAACAACACCTGCTTCAATGACAAGAGGAACAGAGTACTTCGGAAAAGGAATAAGAGGAAAAAAAGCTTTAAAAGCTATAAAAAAAGGTGATCCTAAAATCTGGGGAGCTCATCAGGAGGTAACTATGAATCCAGCTACATTTAACCCTAACTGGTTGGGTAGAGACCCAATAGTGAAAGGTATAGGATTGGCTGGAAAATCTATATTTAATCCAACCGTAGGAGGATGGGTAGGCAAGGGAGTAAGACTTGCAACATCTCCATCTACTATAGTCATAGGTGGTTTATATTATGCTAATGGTAGATGGTTTAATAAACAAGGTGAAGAACTAGATCCTAAGAGTAATGAAGTAGTGAAAGCTAAAGCTGGAGCCAAAGATTATGGTCCTCATACAAAAGGTGACGCGATTATCACAGCTTCTGCGAGAGACGCAAAAGCTAAAGCAGATAAAGAGAAAAGAATTAACGAGCTTTTAGACACTATGGGCTATGACAAATCTAGAAAAAATGCAGCCTATGAGGCGTTGATGGATGCCGGAAGACTGGTCAGCGAAAGAGGAACGCTTCGTAAGAAAGATATTGGCAGAGAATTAATTGATCCAATCGTTGCAGCAACAAGTGCACGATTCGACAAACCTCAACAGATTAGAGAAGCAGTAGGCTTAATGAAAGTTAAAGCTGATATCGCAGAACAGATGGAAGATCCGCAGGTTAAAGAGCTTAGAACAAAACAACTGGCAATAGCAGATAAAACAATAGCGGGAAAAGGTTTTAGCGAAGTTATTACTGATAGAATTACAAGAGGTGATGAACCAACAGGGTCAACTCTGGCAAGTATACTTCGTGCAACCGAAGGAATAGATGCTAAAGTTATAGACACAGCAAAAAAACCTCAAGGAAAAGATGCCTTAGACTGGGTAACAGCAATAGTAAAAAAATCTCACGAAGAAGGTACTCCCCATCCTGCAGGAACATTTGTTGTATCTAATAGAGTGCTTATAATTGACGAACAAGGTAACATTACACCTTACCATTAGGAGGTAAATGGCGAAAGATTATTCATCTTATTATGGTAGCGCTGAATCAAATAACAAGATCGGAACATTTGAATCTGTAATCTCGGGTATAGGTTCAGGTTTTATTCAAATCCCTAAAGGTTTATTTTCATTAGGCGCAACGCTTCTAGATCTAGGTGTCGACTCAGGTAAAGCAGCCAAGGTTGAACAATGGTTTGATGATCTAACCGAGTGGGACGAGAAAGCAGAAGCCACAGCAGCAGGAAAAATTACAGAACTCCTAGTTAACATTGGAATTCCAGGAGGAGTCGGTTTTAAAGTAGCAGGTGGCATCGCTAAGAAGGCGATGCTCAATGCTAAAGCTGGCACGTATTTGAAAGCGACCAATACTTCTCTACAAAAAGGAATTAAACAAGCCGCAGCTCTCAATGCCAAAGGAAGAACCAATCAATTCATCGTGGGTGCCTTAGGCGGAGGTGTCGCTGAAGGAGTCTTTGTTGGCGATGTAGAAAAGATTGGAAGCCTTGGAGACTTAATGGGTGGACCTACTAAAATTGATAGAGGTGAAGGTGAAGATGCCGTCAGAGATTTATTAAACCGAGTTAAGTTTGGAACGGAAGGAGCGCTATTCACGGGAGTAATCGGAGGCCTAGGCTCCACGATTAAGAGACTAGCCGGGCGAGGAAGAAAATTAGACATTGCCAATAGTAAAATAGACAGATTGATTGATAAGGTTGGAGAAAAATTTAGAGCAAGAAGCGGAAAGACTGCAGAGTTTTTTGAAATAGAAAGAGCATCCACAGGACAACGAGGTGCGGACACCGTCCTCGCTAAAAATATATCCAGAGACACTGACAGATTTATAGATAGTATTTTCCCTGCTGTGAGAACGATGTGGAATAAAACAAAAGATGCAGGAGGAAAGACAGCAGCTCAAAACAGAGACGTCTTATTAAGAGAAATTAATGACCTTTTGCTTTCAGGTAATCCAAGACTCGTTGATGAAGTTATAAAAGGTAAACGCACAGGACAGATGGTGTCGAAGTGGGGTAAGATGGATGAAAAAGGATGGACAGCCCTAACTAGAAAGCTCGTAAATCTAGGCGCTAAGGATGACGATATCATGAAACTTAAAGTGGGGCTCGGACAAATTAGACAGCGATGGGATGATCTTTTCTCAGCGATTGGTCGAACCTTAGAGCCAGAGGAGCTTAGAGCTTTTAAAAACGAATTCGGAAATAAATTTAAAAACTATTTAGGGGCAACTTATGATGTCATGCAAAACAAAAGCATGATCCCATGGCTTAGATATAGACCAACCGAAGAAGCTATTACTGAGGTTAAGGATATTTTTAAAAAAACTTATTCACAAGTAAATAAAGGTAAAGTTTTAGATGATCTGGAAGCAGAGCAGGCGGTACAGAGAGTACTAGATACCGCGGACCTTCCTAAAGGAATGAGAATGGACAAACCTTCTGATCCTTATTTTGCTATCCCTGAATTCTTTTTAGGTAAGACTGTCATGGATGACGTGGTGAAAGCTAGAATGGGTCGTCCGACAGCTAACATTAGACAAATTGTTAAAGAATTTCAGCCCGCTTTTGAAAGACTCTTAGGTAAGCAACAAAACCCCATGCAGACGATCTTAGGGGGTATGTCCAAACTTTCTCTGGTAGCTCAAAGAAATATCTTCTTCAGAAATATTTTTGATAAGAACGAGGAGCTTTTAAAACTCGCACAAAAAGAAATGAAAGCGACAGGCAAGACGGATGTCATGCCGATGTTTGCCAAAAGTGAAGATGAAGCTCGTGCTTTTTTTGGCAACGACTACAGACCCATTGCGGTTTTAGATGAAGGTCAAAGAGGAAGAGTGGGTCTGGGATCAGGCGCCAGTAATCCTTTTGGTCAAATCGGAAAAACTTATTATGCACGGAAAGGAATAGCGGAAGCGCTTGAGGCTCAAGGCATTAACTCTAAAGGCTTTACTTTAATGGGAAGTGAAATCTTAGGAGACATGTACACCGGACTTCTTTTATACCCTAAAGCCACATCACAGATTGCAAAAACTATTCTATCCCCTGTGACTCACATGAGAAATTTTATTAGTGCAGCATCATTTGCTTTAGCGAATGGAATTTTGCCTGCTAACTTTTCAAAAGTAAACGTGACTGTTGCCGGAAAAGAATTAGTCGAGAACCCTATGAAGCTAGCGTATCAAGCATTACAGACCGGGCTCAAGGGAACACGACAACAGAATGAATTGTACGATAAATTAATTAAGCTGGGTGTTGTAAATAGTAACGTAAGACTAGGAGACCTTACCAGACTTTTGGAAGATATAAACTTTGGCGCAACGATGAGCTACCAAAAAGGTGCGAAAGGTTTAATGAAACAACTTTCTAAAGTAAAATCAATTGGTCAAGATCTATACACAGCTGAAGATGATTTCTGGAAAATTTATTCATGGGCTATAGAAAAATCTAGACTCACTAGAGCTCTTGAAAAAAACGGGGTTACAAGAGGGACTAAAGATGCCTGGATTAAAAATGCTAAAGGAGAATCGATTGAAGTTACGGAAGAATGGTTAGAAAAAGAAGCGGCCGACATTGTTAAGAATAATATTCCTAACTACGATTACGTTCCTGATTTTATTAAAGGCTTACGTAAACTTCCAGTTGGAAACTTCGTATCCTTCCCAGCAGAGATTGCACGAACAGGAGCGAACATCGTTCAAAGAGCTTTAAGAGAAATTAATACCACGTTTACGTTAGCGAATGGTAAAGTCATCAAACCTTTTCAAGGCATAGGGTATACAAGACTCTTCGGTTTCACGACAACGGTAGCTGCCATCCCTTATGCAACTCAAAAAATGTTTCAAACTATCTACGACGTTACGGATGATGAACGAGAAGCCATCAGAAGATACGTAGCGAAGTGGTCTAAGAACTCTACCATCCTTCCTATGAAGGATGAGAATGGAGACTTTAAGTATATCGATTTCAGTCATGCGAATGCCTACGATACTTTAATTCGACCTCTGCAAACAGTCGTTAATGCTGTCGCGGATGGTCAACCTGAAGATGGAATCATGGATGATTTTATGAAGGGAATGTTTGATTCCATGAAAGAATTTGGAGAGCCCTTCATTAGTGAATCCATTTGGACGGAAGCTGCGTTCGATATCATTATGAGACAGGGCAGATCAAGAGAAGGTTATGAAATTTATAACAAAGAAGACAGCGCAGGTAATAAGGCTTCAAAAATCTTTGACCATTTAGTTAAAGCTCAAATGCCATTCTCTGTTGATCAATTCAAAAGACTCGATAGATCTATCAGGCCTGTCGATGTTGTAATTAAAGGTAAGTATGATGAGTATGGACAAGAGTTTGAATTCGGTGATGAGTTCACCGGACTCTTTGGTTTCAGAGCTGTTAAACTCAATCCAGAACGAACAATTAAATTTAAAGTCGCTGACTATAAAAAAGGAGTCAGAGATTCGGGATCTTTATTTACGAGAGAAGCTTTAAAAGGTGGACCTATAGAACCAAGAGAAGTTGTTGAGGCTTACATCAATGCTAACCGAGCATTGTTTAATGTTAAGAAAAATTTCATGCAAGATTTAGAGGCGGCGCAAATATTAGGTATTTCTGACGAGGCCTATAAAGCAAACGTAGACATCTCATCAAGAGAAAGATCAGCTATTGAACAAGGTATCTTTAGACCCTATACGCCCTCACAAAATATTAGACAGGCTTTCGCAGAGAATGCTGCTAAGATAGGACAGTCCAACCCTTATGAATCAGCTGCTGAGACAATCAATTCCATTAGAGACCAGCTCTCTGGGTTATCCTTGAACGCTGCTGAATTTCCTACCATAAATAATCCACTGATGCCAAACATCCTGGATCAAAGAATGCTTCCTAACATTAATACAGGTACTCCATTAAATTTACCTAGTGTTTCCGCTAATACATTAACAAATCAAGGCGGAGCTAATCAATTTTCTAACTTAACAAGTCAGCAAAAAATAGATATACTTTTCGGCCAAGGTTAAAAAATTATGACACCCAAGACGACACGAGAACATATTATAAGTTTGCATGGCCACGTGACAGGGCTGAAGAAGGATATCTCCAATCTTAAAACCAATCACTTAAAACATATGTGCAGTGATATTAAAGGCTTGGGCTCTAAGATAGACAAAGTCTACTGGATTCTTTTAGCGACAGTAGGAGCTGTTGCATTTCAACTAATCAACTTACTGATTAAAACTATTTAATGCAGTTATCAAAAAATTTTAGCTTGGCTGAAATGACCAAGTCGCAAACGGCGATCAGAATGGGCATGTCTAACAACCCTAGTGAAGGGGAGGTAGAGAACCTTAGATTGCTTTGTGAGAGGGTTCTGCAGCCCGTCAGAGACCATTTTAATCATACAGTTACCATTTCTTCGGGATATCGGAACGAAATTTTATCACGTAAGATCGGTAGCTCCTCGACAAGTCAACATTGTGCAGGAGAAGCAGCGGACTTCGAGATCTTTGGCACTCCTAATAATGAGGTTAGTGACTGGATCAAAGAGAACCTTATGTGGGACCAATTAATCCTTGAGTACTGGACCCCCGGCGAGCCCAACTCGGGCTGGGTGCACGTGAGTTATAAAAAAGAGATCAATAGTAATAGAAAGGAATATTTAATGGCTATCAAGACGGATGGCCAAACTGACTACAAACCGATTTTAGGATTGTCGACCGATCGCTACGTAAAGTAAGAAAAAGGGACAAAATTTTTACACAAACTTTTACTACACTCCCAGAAAATGTAGGATTAAGCGAATCCTAGCCATCCGGTTATTATGTATTTGTCGTCTTTGTCTGTAATTTGACCTCTATGCGTATGAGAGAAATCTGTTGGCCATATCAACGTTAGACCTTTTTCAGCAGGTGTCGTCAAGTCTTGATATTTGAAATGGGTGCCTCCATCAGGGACATCGTTTAAATAAGTCATAAAAACCAAACAACGATTTTCTTTCGCACTGCTTCTTTCAAAATGCCACTTCTTAAATCCTTCTCCTGGCTTATAGTACTGAATCTGACATGATTCTCCCATTCCAAATTTACTAAATTCTTCAATTTCAGGATATTTCTTCTCGTACAAGTGAATAATATTTTCTATAAGATTTTTATAAAGCATAAAACTTGGATGATCATAAGAGGGATGAATAGGAACCTCCGTAGATACTTTTTCCGTAGGGTCAACACGTAAAGGGGGACCTACCACACCTGGAGTCTGCTTATCTTTATTATCCTTAAACAAAGTTATGAGATCATCACAAAGTGGTGGAGGAATATACCATCCTCCTATCATAGTGTTGTTGGGTAAAATATATTCTTTTAAATCCATGCTTTTAATTCCTCTCCCATGATCTGACTAGCAATATTTACTTTTTTTCTAAGTGCTTTTACGATTCTTTCATCAACTGTATTTTCAGCCATAATATCAATATAGGTCATTGGAAATTTTTGTCCAATTCTATCAATACGAGCTTCAGATTGTTGGCGTTTCTCCAAATCATAACCATTAGAATAATAAATCATTGTACTGGCAGCCGTCAAGGTGATACCATATCCGCCAGTTTGCGTAGTTCCTACGAAAAATCTACACTTTTCATCATTTTGAAATTTCTTAATATTGTCTTGGCGCTCCTTCATAGGTGTTTTTCCATAATAATCTACAGCTGCATCAAATCCATATTCTTTTCTAATTTGTTTTATAATACTTTCCACATCATGCTGGTAATGAGCCCATATAACAGCTTTTCCTTCTACTTCATCCAAAACATCCAAAAGTTCATCGAGTCTGTTATTATTAATATCTTTAATGGTTCCATCATCAGCGGTAAAATGACCACAGGTTATTTGGTGGAGTCTCATGAGTTGAGTTAAAACGGTAGCAGTTGTCATTTGCTTTCCTTCCATTTCTGCAAGAGCTAAATGTTTCATTTGTTTGTAAACTTTCTCTTGAGCAGGTGTTAATTTAACAATTCTTTTCATAAAAGTTTTAGGAGGTAAATCTAAACAGTCATCTTTCAAAACTCTAAAGGAAAAAGGTTTTAATTTTTCTGCTAATTCAGCTAAATGTCGATAACCGGTTACAATTTGAACTGAGCGACCACCAAAGTTAGCAGTTTTCATAATCGCATATCTTGTTCTGAAAGTGTAATAAGAAGTATGACCTAAAAGTTCAGGTTCTAAAAAATCACATTGTTTATAAAGATCTAATGGGGATTTAGTAACAGGAGATCCTGTAAGAATTCTTTTGTATTTAACGTGAGGAGATAATTTGCATATATTCCTTGTTCTTTTTGCATCAGGATTTTTAATAGTTGTACTTTCATCAATTGCCATCAAAGAAGTATGACAAGATAAAAACTTTTCCGCAAAATTTACCCCTTTTTGAGTTGAAAAAGCTTCCACGTTCATAATTAAAATATGGAGCTCTTCTCCGGTTTTAAATAAGCGACCTAGTTTTCTAGATTGGCTTTTAGTAATATTAGCCTGCCACAGTACTATCTCATTTTCAATATGATCAGGTAAATGAATTGGTATTTCCTGGTCATACCAGGTGCCAATCACTCCTTTAGGTGCCACAATCAAGGCACCATTAACCTTACCCTTATCATAAAGCATTGAAATGTTATCTAATAGAACTTTAGACTTACCCGTACCCATTTCCATGAAATAAGCAAAATAAGATTTCTTCCACGATTTTTCCAATGCCTTAAGCTGATGCTCATACGGCTTGGTCTTAAACTTATAATTCATAATTCTTTCTATTGACTTCTTATATAGGATAAACTATATATTTGTCAATGTTAGAAAGGAGAAAAAATGTTTAATGTACTTGGAAGTGGTGATGATTCGCCTATTGTTTACGTTATACAGGAAATACCGGGCACAAAAGCCGGGACTCCTAAGATAAATATTATGAGTGCATCTAAATATGGAAAATTTAAATTTTTATTACCAGAGTTTTCTCAAATAATCTTTTCGCCAGGTCCACTAATATTTAAACTTCGAAATCTATTGAAAGATTATAGAACGACAGATTATTTATTACTAACCGGGGATCCGGCTATCATTGGTGTAGCATGTTCTATTGCTTCTGATATAACAAACGGAAAATACAACTTACTGAAATGGGATAAACAAGAAAGACAATATTATCCTATTACTATAAATCTACACGAGAAAGGAGAAATCAATGAGTAGTATTAATTACGAAGAAGATCAGAGAAAATCTTTGGATTCAGTAAATGAATCTGATAAATTATCTGATCAAGTAGTTAAGCTAACGAATCTAGAAGATGAATTAGCTAATAAAGAAAAGGAACTAAAAGAACTTAAAAGAAGAGTAGAATTAGTTTCCGGAGAAATCATTCCTACGATGATGCAGGAAATGAACATCTCCACATTAAAACTCGCAGACGGAACTTCAGTTGAAGTTAAACCTGTCTACGGTGCTTCGATTCTTGTTGCAAAACGAGAAGGAGCATTTAAATGGCTTCGAGACAACGGCCTAGGTGACCTTATTAAAAATGAGGTTACTGTTGCTTTTGGTCGTAACGAAGACGCCAAGGCTAGCGATTATGCTATCCTTGCAAAAGGTCAAGGGTATGAACCTGTCCAGAAATTAAAGGTTGAACCCATGACACTTAAAGCATTGGTCAGAGAGCGACTAGAAGCTGGACAAGAAATGCCTTCTGATCTTTTTAACCTGTTCACAGGCAACAGAACAAAAATAACAAGGAACAAATAATCATGAACAAAGAACAAGGAACCATGACAAAGAAAGAAAGTGCTCCTCTTCCGGCAAATGTATTTGAAGGAGACGCGAGCAAAGGACTTGGTGAGATAGGTCAAAAAGATCTAGCATTACCTTTCCT
>Ga0209757_10000326_pt1 | contig 11696 bp, 11 predicted proteins | sample ETNvirome_6_1000_FD_185472 | JGI IMG/M metagenome (GOLD analysis project Ga0209757, IMG submission 185472) | Marine viral communities from the Pacific Ocean - ETNP_6_1000 (SPAdes) (version 2) | ecosystem: Environmental > Aquatic > Marine > Oceanic | place: Pacific Ocean | collected 2013-06-19 | reverse complement strand
ATTTGCAGGTAGAACTGCTGGAGAATTAGCTGAAGGTGCTGAAGATCTATATAGATATGTAACTCCTGATGAGATGGAAGCTGACATTGATGGATATGTATCTGAACTGACAGATTCCTATCTTTCCCCTGAATATAAAAAAAATATACTTGCTGCTATTGATCCTTATCATGGAGATGGTACACTAGGAACAGCAGAGAATGTAGGTGGAAAGATTGCAGCTTTCTTTGTTCCTTTTGGTGCTATCAGTAAACTTGGTACATTAACAAAAGCAGGAAAGCTAGGAGATAAAGCAGCAAACTTTATGAAGAAAGCTACTTCGGCTAAGATAGGAAAAACACCAGTAGGAAAGTACGGAGCCATAGGATTAAATGCTGCAACAGCCCAGACATTCGTAGAAGGAACAGATAGAGAGAATAGTCTTTATCTTGATAGTGCTTATGATGAAATATTAAATGATGAAGATGCGGTCAAAGCTTTAGAAAGACTTCAAAATAATCCTGAAGATAAAGATAGTGACGTATACTTAACTAATTTCTTAGTTAATCTGGGTATTGAAGGAGTAGGTGGTCTTGCTTTTGTAGGTGGAAAACATGCACTTAAAAATACTAGAACGGGAAAGAAAATTAGTAGATATTTTGGTAAAAGATTTGGAAGCCGTATGGGAACAGATGATACCACATTAGATTTGGTGGTGGATAGGAACTTTGCTGCTCAAAAAGCAATGGCAGAAGCTGATGGTCTTGCTTCAGACTTAAGAAAATCTTTAGATAGAAATGAATTAGCAATGATAAAGAAATCTGCACAAGGAGAATTTCTAGAGACTGTTGTTAATAAAGCTTTGGGTGGGGGTAAGAGAGCATTAAATAATTTATCTGATGAAACTCAAGAAATAGTTGTAAAGATGAGAAATAATATAGATGATCTATCTACTCACTTAAATGAGAATGTATTTAAAGGTAAATTAAAATTAAAGGTAGATAAGAAAAAGGGAACTTACTTAACCAGATCTTATAGATTCTTTGATGATCCTAAAGAAAAAGAAGAAATTACAAAACGTGTTCAAGAGTATATAAAAACGGGAAGAGGTAAAGCTTTAGCTAAAGCTAAAGGATTACGTGGAGATAAACGAAAAGATTTTATAAAAAATAAACTCTCAGATGAAGATAATCTTGTTCATGATGCCTATGAATTTCTAAGAAGACAAAATCCTGAGTTAAACGAAACTGAATTAAAAAATAAACTTTATGAGTTAGTTGGAGAGAAAGGTCAAAGCATGGCTTTCTTTGATACGATTGTAACTAAAAAAATATCTGGAAGCGGTAAAGCTATTAAAAAGAGAATGCCTGTACCTAATGAGATTAAAGCTTTGTGGGGGGAAGTTAAAGATCCCTTCCAAAATTATATGAAAACATATGCTAAACTTTCTGAACTTAAGGCTGAAGAACAGTTTGTAAAAGGTATAAAAAAACATCTCCTGTCTGATGAGGTAGTTGGTAAAGGATTTGTAGCTAAAAATGTTGCAAGAAGTGAGGCTTTAGATACAAGTCAAAAAGCTTTTCAAAAGTTTGATGATATTGCAGGTGAAAGAGCTAAAGCTGTATTCGATAAAGGTTCAGCACAAAAGTATTTAGAAGATCCTGCTACTAAAGCGTTATATGTTTCAGAAGATTATGCTGATACAATGAGAAAATTACTTGATGAACCATTAGAAGCCGATGGTATTCTTGGAACATTTATAAGAGGATGGGCAGCTTCTAAAGGAATTACTCAGGCAGCGAAAACTATTTATAATCCTGCTACTCATGGTAGAAATACAATGGGTAATATGATACTAATGACTGCCAATGGTATGTTACCTTTTGGTGGGAAGGGAACAAAGAAAGCATGGGATGCTACATGGGGAAGAATAAATAAAAAGTCAGATGAGGAACTCTCTAAATATATAGGAGAGATGATTGGTAATGGACTAGCTGATAGTAGTGTAACATTAAATATTGTTAGGAGAAATTTAGGGAGAAAACCTAATACAGTTTTATCTAAGATAGCAGACAATAAGGTAGCTCGTCTATATGAAGGGGAAGACTTTATGTTTAAAGCTATGCATTATGAGAAAACTAAAGACTACTTAACTAAAGCTTATCCAAGAATGTCTTCCGATGAGATAAAGAAAATGGCTGCTCGTAGAACCAGAGATCTTATGCCTAACTATAATTTACTTCCTAAGTATGTAAAGTTTTTAAGGTACTCTCCTATTGGTAACTTCTCAGGCTTTGCAGCAGAGATGGCAAGAGTATCTAAAAATCTGGTAAAGTATACTATTGATGATGCTTTTAGTGGTAATGTACAGCTACAGAAACAAGCTGCCAAGAGAGCAGGGGGAATGACAGGGGCTGCACTAATTCCTACAATTGCAGAAGAAGAGTCTGCTGCTATATTTGGAATCGAACCTGAAGACCAAGAAGCTTTAAGGATGATTGATAAGTCTTATTATGCTGGTGTACCTAGAATTTATTTAAGTGGTATAAAAGAAAACTCACGGGGAAGAAAGCAGGTAGAAAGAATGATGCTTGGTGGTATAGATCCTTTTAGCTCTGTATCAATTGCTTCAAAAGCACTTCATCAATATTTATTAAGCCGTGACTTTATACCTGAAGATATAAGAGAAAGTAAAAACAAAGAAATAGTTGAACGAACAGGTCTTGCTGCAATGGAAACTGCTTTAGGACCACTCTTCGGTAAGTCTATGTTGACAGATGCTTTAATAAAAGTAGCTTCTGGTGATGACTTCACTGCCTATAATAAGAATACAGCTATTGGTTCTCTTATGCGTAATATGGCAACTGTTTATGATATAGATTCTCCTCTTATGAGGCAGGGATCTATGATAGCTCAAACTTTTGAACCGGGATTCATGTCATGGTTACAGAAGAGAGCTAACTTTGAAGATCAAATTAATGCAAAGGGAGAAGCCTACAGTGATTTTTATACTCCTCTGCCTACAGCAATTGGTCAGATCAGAACAGGTAATCAAATCTTAGATACTACTATTAAAGATGTTGGAAGTTTAATTGGTATTACCCCTAGCATACAGGATATACATGGAAGTATACGTCAAAATTTAGGAGAATCTTTAAGAACTATACAGGATTCTGATAAAAGTTTTATTAAAGAGATAAGTAATCCTAATTTAAAGCCAGAAAATTATCAGAATATATATTTAGATTACATCAATTCACAGGGAACAAGAAGGGATGGTTATTTAAAGTTGAAGGGAATGCTTGAGTTTTATAATCAACTAGGGTTTACTCCTGAAGATTATCGTAAAGGATTTACTAAAACAGACTTTGATAAATTTGGGAATAAGAAACTAGGTCAGATACAAGATGCTCTTGGTAATAGATTTAGACCTTCTTACCTGTCAAATAAATTACTAGGATTGGTAGGACAACAAACTGGAAATCAGTTTGATTTTAATCCAATATTTAATTTACAAAATCAATTAGAAGGTTCATCTATAGAGGATTAACAAGAAATGTTAGAACTAGGGCCAAGGGAACTGCTCACACTAGGAACTGTGCTGGCAGGATTAGCAGCTACATGGGGAGTACTCAAGGCTACGATCAAATCTATCATGTCTCAAGTTAGTGACATCAAGAGTGATATCACCAAGATCTACCAGCAAGTAGATAATCAAGAGGCTACTCAAGCCGTTATCAAAAACAGTATAAAAGTTATTAGTGAAGAGATCTTATCACCTCAGATCCTGAAGTCTCAGAGTGAGAGAGATGGTAGAACAGAAGAACGATTAAAGATACTGGAAGAACGAATGAACCGTATGGTATCAATGCATAACGGAACCCATCCACCAACCAAGAAGGAACATGATTAATGTGGGAATACTTCACAGAAGAAGAACTACGATGTAAAGGAACAGATGAGTGTCATATGGATGCACAATTTATGATCCAATTAGAAGTACTCAGAAAAGAGTTTAATGATCCAATGATTATTTCATCTGGCTATAGAGATCTATCTTACAATCAGGTAATCGGAGGAGCTAAGAACTCTCCACATCTCTATGGTAAAGCAGTTGATGTTGTCGTGAATGGAAAGAAAGCTTATCGTTTAATTAAACTTGCTATCCAACATGGCTTCACTGGCATAGGTGTGTCTCAAAGAGGGCCACATGAGAAGAGATTTATACACATAGATACGATGGAAAACAGTGAAGACCACCCAAGACCTTGGATATGGAGTTATAAATAGTGTCTGAAAAGGAAGTAGATGGTCTTGCTTCTTTGGGAGAGAAGTTATATTCTGAGTATCAAGAACTTCCTTGGTATAAACAACTTATAATGGACATAGCTCCTGTATCTGGAGAAGCTATTTCTGCTTATGAAACTCCTATATTTGCTGAAAAAACAAAAGAAGCTTATGAAAAGGGAGACTATCTAGAAGCAGCAGGACATGGTACATTAACTGGATTATCTGCCTTGGGTGCTATTCCTTTTGTTGGTGCTGGTATACGAGGAATAAAGGCAGGAGTTAAAGGAGTATCAAAAGGATTATCTAGTTTAGATAAGTCTCTACCTAAAATAATTGGTATCCATGATGACTTGTCTTTTCCAGAGCTTTTAACTGGATATATAGTTTCTCCTGATACTCTAGAAAGGGGAATCAAACATGGTGTTACTAGACCAGAGCTTGTAAATCGTATAAATAAAAGTCCTGAGTTGCAAAATTTATCACGTTCTTCATTAGAAAAAAAAGGTTATACAGATACAGTTCCGTTATACAGGCTAGGTCACGCAAAGGAAGGAGAGTTTGTTTCAGAAGGTATTGTATCTACTTCCCTCACCCCAAAATCTCATTTAGATACAGTCAAATATCTCACAGAAGGAAAAACAGGAGGTCTGTTTTCTGATGCCCTTGATCTTCGTATGATTAGGTATGATGTGCCTATAGAAAAAGTAATAGGATACTTACCAGCTTTTAAAAATCAAATTAAACGAGGTGTAAATAAAGCTGTTAAATCTAAAAACATGGGACAACAACATATAAAAGGATTTAAAAAAATTGGTGATCCAAGTAAGCATGCTAAAAAATTATTAGGTATGCAAGAGGAAGTCATAGCTGATGTAACAGGACTAGTACCTAATTACTTAAAAATCTTTGATACAAATTCTAAATTATTTAATCCTTCTAAAGTAAGTTCTAGACATTGGGATAGGATAGCACAGATAGGACACGGAGAAATTAAAACAGTCAAAGATTTCAGAAAAACCATGCCAAGCAATGAAAGGCTTTTAGATCCTTTCTCATCAGAAGGACAGAAATTATTTAAAGAGGGTGGGGAAGAAGCTTTCATTAAAGCGGAAGATAAAATTATACAAGAAATGATTAATCATTATAAAAAACATTTTGATAAAGGATTATCTAGTCTAATATAGCTAAATACTATGTGTGCTATTCTAAGCCTGTTACAGAGGAATTGGTATCTTCCGTGTAGGGTGGGTCCACTATCCCCTCTGAATCGCTCTCTGTGATGCTCTCTGTGGACGGATCTTCCTCATCTTCTTCAAAATCTGTGAAGTCACACTTAGAAAGTAGGGAATATACTTTATCTTCCCCTAATACATTAAGACATCCTACAATAGCTGATTCAAGAGTATCTTCATCCATATTAATATTTATATCTGAGTTAGCTCCTCTCACTCTGGAGAGTAATTCAAGGGCTTTAATAGCACTGTTTGTGTGTCCATTTATTTTAGCATACTCATATTGTTTTTCAATTTCTGCAATGACATCTACATTTGTTTCTAATTCTTGTTCAAGGTTCTCTATTCTTTCCGTTACTTCATCTAGTTGTAATAATCTATATCCTTGATTAGCTGCGGAAGATGATGCATAACCTGCTGCTTTAGCTGCCTCAGTTGCATTTCTATGTAACACATAAGATTGACAGAATTTCTCTTGTTTTTCATTTAACATAGTAAGATATCAATCCATTAATTAATAATGCCAGTGATACAGAATTAACAACAAGCAATGCTCTATCATTCCACATAATAGATACTATCACCCACCCAAACATACCAACAGCATGAAAGAAAAGATTAAGAGGATAGATATTATTACTGGTTAATATCACACCAACCACAAGAAGGATAGAAGCTACCCATTTAATATACCAATCAAATGTATAAGTTGGTGATATCTTCTCAACTGTCTTTGTCATTATATTATATATCCATATAATACTGTTATTGATACTAACATCATAAATCCTATTAACTTCATGCTAATTGAAAACTTTCACCGCAACCACACATTGATTTAACATTGGGATTATCTATCATTAATCTTTGACCAAAGATATCCTTCTTATAATCTACAGTCATACCCTCCAGATAAAGTACAGACACACTGTCTATCAGAAGCTTACCAGAATCTAGATCTATGATATGATCACCGTCTTCCTCTTCACTGGTCAACTGCCAATCATAAGTGAAACCAGAACAACCACCGCTATTAACAGATAATCTGATAGCTGTGTACATACCAACATTCTCATTAAAAATTGATGACAGATGTATGTCTGCGTTATCCGTCAGAGTTATCATTTCTTCATATTATTCCTTTGCACACCCTTGGACTTTTCAAAGCTACGCATACCACCCAAACCTAGTAAGGCTAGGACAAGTGATGTAAGCTCTGCTGTCTGCAAGCTAGGTAATGTAACTACTGGATACCAGATCACCAAACCCCATGAGATAATAGGGGCAAAGATAAACTGCCAGCCTAGAGCAAAGGCACATATCCACATGATAGCTGGTCTACTCCCGGCTACAAAGATGGAAGGATGCTTCGCTTGTTCTATATTTGCTTGAGCTTGTGCCAGATCTAAAGAGATCATCTGCGATTTAAGCTCTGATTCTAATTTAGTCTTCAGGTCTTTGTCTTCAACAAACTTATCAAGGACTTTACCTGCTACTCCTATAACTGATTCAGCTATTCCTAACATTACTAATCTCCTCTTCTTTTCTCAATTCAACTATTCGTACTTCACCTTCTTTTGCTGTAAGTTTAAATCCTTTTAAATCCATTGTACCTTCCTTGGTAAAGATATCAAAGAAAGCATAGACAGATATATCTTTAAAGTGTATGATTCTGGCAGACAATAATTCCAGCCAATCATAATAATGGAAGACAGAGATATGGGCATTATCTCCATTAGATAAAGTTTTTAAAGCTTTAAAGCAAGCAATATTTATAAACACCATCTTACTGGAATAGTTTAATATCTCATCTATCACCCACATAACATCTTCTTCAGGTATGTGTTCAATAACATCTGTTGAAATCACAGCATCAAACTTACCTTCTGGTCTTTTACTGTGTTCTTCATAACCCGGATCAAAAAGAGTATAGTTTTCTAGCCCCCATATTGCTGACACAGGCTTGTCGATCTGATCTGTAACCTTCAGGAAATCATCTGTATATAAGTAACCTTTGCCACAGCCATAGTCCAGTAAGGTCTTACACTTTCTTTTCTTTAGAAAGTTATCTATAATATCTACAAACTTGACAAGACTTCTTCCATTAAACATCCCATCAGCAGTAAGGTGCATGTTTCCATACTCCTTAACAAGCTCTAGATATCTAGGGGAAGGGTTGTCTCTTCTAAGATTTGTATCTATATGTATCTCTGCCCTTGCTGGCATACTCCTGTCAATTGTCATAATAACCTTCAAATGCTGGTCTTGTTTTCTTTTTCTGCTGTATGTCCCATAGATCTGCTACCATTGTATTTTCTCCATAAAAGGTAAGGACACCTTCCATACCTTCATCTTGAAAGACTTTCTCACAGTCTTGTGCCATTGCCAAAAGTTCTCCTGTAGTCCAGTAATCTTTATCCTTGACTGTAACCTGTATGTACTTAGGCTTGGGAACTTCACCACCTTCTATATCACCAGTAGTCTCAGTCATTTCTTTTTTGCTTGGCTTATTACGACAACAATCAAAACCAAAGAGGTGTATATCCCTGAAGCCCATTGTATGTAGCATACCTATACCTCTCATAGCAGCACAAGTCCCACCTGTAATAAGGGTAGCACCTTGAGGGATGTTAAGATCTTCAGCTACCTTAACCTGCTGGTTCTGTATCTGATGTCCCTGCTCATTCTCTGCCCTGAGAGAATCAGTAAAAGCATGCCAGCCAAAGAGATTAACTTTCTTTTCAATCATAAAGTTAGTAACAGAAGGATCAGTCATGGAAGCCAGAAAGAAATTAGTCTTTAGGTCTATGTTCTTGAAGAGATCCTTACGTACTATGTTATGGGTAGACACACCAGTAATAGGTCTGGGGTCTAGTATAATACACCCCCAAGGAACGATACCATTCTTTAGTAGGTTAGGGTAGGCATGTTTAACAGTCAGTAACTTGGCATCAGGATTATCCTTGACAAACTTCTTCAGCTTCTTGAAGTCAAGGTAAGGGCCAGCCGAAATCATAGCTGCCTTCTCCTTATGACCTGAATGTTTTGTTACCCACTTCTTAGGATCAATCAAGGTCATGTTAGTTTTAATGTTGTTACTAATATAATCTTTAGGTACACAATCTCTGGGATGTACAATGATAGGAACACTCTTGAGTTCCTTGGGTATGTTCTCTAGCTTAGTATCATGTAAGAAAATAACAAGATGAGTATGACCCCCACCAGCCACTTTATCTTGGGAGGGAAGGATGTACTTGCGTACACTATCTTCTTCTTCAAAGACCGTCCAGCCATCCGTATTCTCCTTTTCCTTACCAACCACCTTTGTCTTGACGCTATCAAATACATTTTTAACTCCATGATATCTTTCAGGGGGCATAGCACCATCATCAGCTTCTTCTTCAGTGAAGTAATGATCAGCTACCACGATTGGAATATTCTTAAAACATTTATATTCTTTCTGGGTTGTCTCTAGACTGTTACCACCACCCATCAAGGCAAAATCAACTTCTTCCAGTGCTTCTATCTTGGCATACTTATCTAAAGTTTCTCTTACATTTCCTTTGCTTAATTCAAAGGTGAAGGTTTTCTTTTCTTTCTCCTTCATGTGTTCCTCAAATTCAATGAAGCGTTGGGTTACAGCTTCTATTGTGTTGTGAGGTTTAACATTAAATTCCTCATGGTCTGTCTGTGTAGTTGCATCTTCAAAGAGATCAAAGCCCATGTAGTGAACTTCATCTGTATTCTCAAAGGCAGCAAGGGCCATTTCAATAGCTCTACCACCATTCCATGTACCTGTCTCTAGAATAGTCTTTGGCTTATAGAAACGTATGATGTCAGCAAGTTGCTTGTATCTATTGGGAAGAATATCACCAGATGTTTTTGTGTCCGATAGTTTAAAGATACGTTCACCATCTTTATTACGTAAGGCAAAGTTCTTTTTATCTGCCATGTTGACAATCAACTGACCAATATTAGAATTGCTTTCACTTAGCTCATGCTCTATCATGCCATGAGCCTTATAGATAGTTCTTAATCTATTTAAGATAAAGATATCATGCCACTCTCTATAGTTTCTAAATTCACCAGATATAAAAGCACCTCGTAAATCACCTAATAATTCCACAGGTGTTGTCCTGCCTAAATTAAAACCCATAAGATAATACTCATCTTTAATGGTTAAGAGATCTATCTTATCTGAATGATCTGGAAAGAAACTCTCCAGAGTTTTAAGGGAAATATTCTTGGTGTTCATTGCCAGTGGATCAAGCCAGATCAACCAGCTATCTGTATTCTCAAAGGCACATTCAGTTAATCCCATAACTTTAGGCATATGCTTCTGTGCATCCAGAACATCACTATACTGTATAGCTCCTCCCTCAGTACCATTATGCATGGGGAACTGTTTCCTAAATTCTTTGAACTCTTCCATCTCTAACAAGTTATGATAGAAGATGTTCTTTGCTTTAGGAAGGGAATAGTTAGCTAGATCAACATCGTAATAATAACAATGAAACTCTATACTAGGTTCCCAGTTTTCTTTGAACTCATTTAATAAATGAAATGTACTATGTTGTAATAATGTCTCGTTAAATACTGTTGCTATTTTGTAGTTCATCAACTTTCCCATGTAATACTAAATATGAATAATCACCATTCCACTCTGTAGCCATCAGGCCATCAACTTCACGTTTACATTTCCAATCAGGAAACCAAGGACCACCTGTTGTAAAGTGTACGATCTTAGGATCTATATCAGAAGAGGAGTGTCCGTCCAACCAGTTCCAATCTTCTGTCATCCCACCTATTGCACTGTTCTTATTAGGCAACCAACCAAAGGTATGGAGATAGTTACCTGTTTTATTATTAACAACGAATGGAGTGAGTTCTTTATTCAACTTATGTCCACAGTTCCATAACATTAGACTAGACCAATTCTTTCTGTTGTATCTTGTCTGCTCCCTTCCATCCATTTTAAATTTATCTGTTGGATCATACTCATGTTTAACACAGTATAGGGGATAGAACTCATCGTTATATTCCTCAAATATCTCATTGACATCTGTTCTGGGATACATGTCACAATCCATAAACAAAGCCCATCCTTCATACTGCATCAAGGCAGGTACTAGGAATCGAGTAAAGGTAAATTCAGTAGAGAATGGCTTCTGATCTATAGAATCAATCATCTGATTGTTGACCATCTCAAAAGGTCTGTTAAACATATTCATATGTTCTAAAATATCTTTGCGTAGAAACTTAACTATGATATCGTTTGGTGAGTTAGCTTCAATTAAGTATTTTAGAACTTGGGCTGCAACCTTTTCTTTAGGATCATATCCTATAAAAACTGTATTTACTTTGTTTTTCTTTCTCATACATATCTCCATAAATAAGGGAAGACATTTGGTAATGCCTTCCCTCTTCTTTACTTAAGCTCTATAAGCTTTGGCTTCTTATCTTCAGGAATATTTTGTACCAGCTTAATGATAACCATTCCATCTTCAAACAACGCTTCCTTTACTTCAATAGTTTCTGAAAGATAAAAAGTTTTTGTGAATGCTCTGTTAGCAATACCTTTGTGTAGAATATTTTGATCCTTATTCTTATCCGTATTACTACCACTAATTGTTAATTTCTGTTCTTCTTGAACCACCCTTACGTCTTCTCTTTTAAAGCCAGCCAAGGCAAGTTCAATAATGAACTCTTCATCTGATTCCTGAAGTATGTTATGAGGGGGGTAGCTTTGTGCATCCTGTTCAGGTGCATTAACCATTGTATTAAAAAGCCTGTCATAACCTACAGCCCACCTTTGAAAATTATTTAACGATGGGGTATTTAAGAATCTCCAATCACTGTTAAGTGTTACATTCATAGCATTTCTCCTTATCAAGCAAGATGTTATGGAACCCACAATTGGCATTCCATACTATATTATACTACAATTAACGCTGGTTGTCAAGTCTTTTCTTTAAAATCTTGTTCTTCCATAGCTTAACCAATTCAGGATCTCTTTCCTTCTTTGTATTACAATGAGACATCTTACCTCTGTGGTTTTTTATCTTTGCCATGTTAAATTCCACATACTCCACCTGAGTTACTGATCTCACAGATGTCATGTGCTTGAATGTTATCTTCAAACTCTTCACCTAACTTCTCTATAGCTTCGGCATAAGGCACTGTTGTAAGAGGTTG
>Ga0209757_10000325_pt1 | contig 11731 bp, 3 predicted proteins | sample ETNvirome_6_1000_FD_185472 | JGI IMG/M metagenome (GOLD analysis project Ga0209757, IMG submission 185472) | Marine viral communities from the Pacific Ocean - ETNP_6_1000 (SPAdes) (version 2) | ecosystem: Environmental > Aquatic > Marine > Oceanic | place: Pacific Ocean | collected 2013-06-19 | reverse complement strand
AATAAAGGTGGGAGATTTGATGAGATTTATGCTAGTGGTCCGACATCCTACTCTAGTTATGTAACATCAAATGAACTATCGAAAAATGAAGTTGGTCAAAGTGAATTATATGGTTTCAAATTTACTGACCATAGGGGTAAAGACCACACTATCAGATTGGTCTATCGAGAAAGGGGGCAATCTTTTGCGAATAACAATACTGTACTTCCACTAGGTCTAGAGAATGAGATAATTATTTCTTTCGATGACCGTGACATAAGCAAGGGTGGGTTCACAATTGGTAAGCACATGAAAGGTAGTGTATACCCTGCTACTGCTACCAACAATAGTCTAGTAGTACAAACTGTGCCCGACCCTTCTTGGAGAGGTAATCTATGGAATGGTATCAGGGCACCTGCCAATGGTTATCCTATCGGGTCTGCCAGTGAAAATGAATACGATTCAGATGCGAAGACTATGACTGTCATGTTTAGGGCACAAGCAGGCCCTTCTGGCACTTCTTTGGATTATGCAGGCTCCTTAGGTTTCCCTAAGGAGGGGGGTTTCATACTCTACACTAGTAATGCTAATCCTGACACTTCCATAGTCTTGAGATATACATCTAGAACTACTGATGACTGGGCTTCAGGAAGTCCAGCACTTACTACATTCTATGGTATCACCACTTCTACTGGTGCTAATCCTGACACGAGTAATCTGAATAGTGGTGATTCAGAACAGTCTATGCTAAGCCCCATGTTGAATTGGACTACTATAGTAACTGATGAACTGATTGCTGCTGCAATAGAGTATGCTATGGGAGTAGACCCGAATGACGCATCAGCATTTGATTGTAGTGAGATGTATGCCCCAGATGGTAGAACTTACAAGGAGTGGATGGGAGAGGGTGCTACTACTGCTATCCAAGTGCATACACTGAATGATAAGAACAAGGTGACTCCCCTCAAGGACCTGTTCTCAGTGTCTAGAGATAGGGACTGGGGACTTTACGCAGGTTGTGTCGAGACAGATGAGGCTAAAGGAGGCCTTTCAAGTGCTCAAATCACTAACGGTGTGGCCATAGACTGTGGGTATATTCCTGAGACCATTCTCAATATCACTAGCAATTTCAGAGGAGAGAAAGCCAACACTCCTACACCTACTCTCATCAAAAGTGATGGGAGTAATGTTTCTAGTGCTGAGTGGCAGAAACACCTGAGGGGTGAAAAATTCACTGCTTATCCAGGAGACCATATTACTCCCTGTGTCAACAACCCTGTACATAAGGCCACCAATACTACACCTACGCCCGCTGGTGATGGTTATGTAGAAGTGACAGCCAGCAATGCGAAAGAATGGTTACTCCCTACTCGTCTGGTACCATATGATACGACTGGCCAGGCCGGGAAGTATTTCCTTGAGCCCTTCTTGATATACGATACTAACGGTAAATGGGCTAAGGTTCGTGTGAGTGACCTTGAGAGGTTATTGTACATAGATGCTGAGACAGGTTTCACCCTTGCTGACAATGACCCATTTACTCTATGGACTGGTGAGAGAGCCAGACTATTCGCTGGTAGTAGGATAGCAGGGAATACCCACGGTGAGCCATTGACCTATTTCCGCGGGGCTCATGACAGCCCTGACCACAGCGTCCCACTCTACTTCGGAGGTGGGTTCAGTGGTGTGGTCATGGACATCAATGATGGGACACAGAATGACTACACTGAGTTCTATTCCCACCCCTATGCTTCCGGTCCAACAGGGTGTGCTGGACTGCAGAATGTGGGAGAGAACATGGGCTCCCATGCCATATTGGATACCACTGCCATGTTAGCCATGTTCCCTGGGACCCCATTCCTCAATCAGCACAGGGGGGAGTCACAACCACCATTCGCTAATGAAGAGTCCATACTGGCTCCTGATATCAATGTCCAATCTGGTAGTGGTGATGATTTGGCGGGTAATACTGCCCAAGAGATGGGTTTCACAGGTACAGACACAGAGATAGACGATGCCAAAGCCGCTTACTATCGGGATGAAGCCAGCCCATCAGATGTAGATAACCAAACTGCCATCACTCATCCTATCCCTGTGGTTCTCAGATTCGCTCACCCCTATGCAAGACACACCTCCTCTGCTACTGGGTGTGCTGATGAGGTGGCATATGTGATATTCGGCCCCGGTCAATCAGTCCCGAAGCACTTCATTGGGTATGGGAATTCCGGTACAAGATGGGAGCCTTCGGGAGACAGGACCGTGGAAGAGAAGTTCACCCACCCGTATTTGGATGCTGGTCCTGGTATCACTGTGAATAAGACTGGAACCGAGAATGGTAAGTACCACCCCAATGAGTTGAGTAAGGGGTACAAGGTTAGCGGCACCTATACCAACAGGGGCGGGGATTACAGACCCTATCTACCATCTACCATGTCGTATCAGAGGTCTGCTCCTTATCCCTATGCTCTTCTGAGGAACTGGGAACCCGCTTACGGTACACCTGCTATTTGGTACAACGCTGATTTCGATGGGGACAGTGCTGCTCTCATAAGTAACCATTGGATAACGGTAGGTGGAGTAGCCAAGAAGGGTGCTTCATTGAAGATAGCACACCCCATGTATGTCTCCCCTGATGATTCTCAGTTATCTCAGACCTATCATTTCCGTTGGCACATGGATGGTGGCTATCCTGCTGGTGGTAACTGGATGGATTTCGCTGTGAGAAAGAACCCACCCCACCCCACCAGCAGTCGAATAATATCTGATTCCCAAACTGTCGGTGTTACACCTCAAGGTGGGTCCAGTAATTCGGTCACTCTCGGCCTCAATGCAACCATGTTCAGAGTAGGCAGTGTGGCTCTTACCGATTACGACCCTGCTGCCAATGGCGTCTTTTCCGAGGTCAATCCTCCTAGAGATGTGTTCGTTGTTGATGCTACCAAGGTTCAGAACTCAGAGGAATTGGCCACTGTTATCTCAGCAGCAATCAACTCCTATCCAGGTGAGGGCAACCTCAAGGCCCTAGGTGGCACTTTCCTCCCCTCCTTCCAAGATGCGATACGACAAGACAGGTATTCTTGGGTCAATTTGGGGGCAGTCAAGGACAGTGGTTATCTCAGTAGTGGGAGTACCGTGACGATGCCTCACAAGATACCAAAGAACATCCCTGAGAAGGGCTGGCTGAGATTGGTGAGTGGGAGCACCGTGTACTATGGGAAATACTCCTCTTATGATTGGGACGGCTCGGGTAGTGAAGGGGTCTTCACCTTGGGTGCTAATTGGAGATTCGGCTCTACCAAGTTGGAGAAGCCAGATGTGGAAGCAACGACTTATCCCACAGTCAATGCGGGGGGTATTGACGATTTCATAGTCTATGTGTGGTCGAAGACTGGTAATCTGAGATGGAGCAACGGAGCACCTGAAGCCTTGGGTCCAGCACCCACCACTGGGAACTTGGAAACCAATGTCTACCATCACCTTGCTGCTACCCAGGTCCATTTCAATGGCTTCGTGGATGCCATAGACAGGACTAGACCAGTGGGTGCTGTGGGCTGGCATGGTGAGAGGTACTCGTACCTCAACAGCCTCAAGGTAGCCAAGACTGATGGTACCAATTACGGTGTCAGTGCAGGTTTGGGGGCTTGGCACCCTCTGCTGGGTTTCAATCCATACGGGAGTGCTATGGGAGCCCACGCCCTTAACGGGGCCACTGCAGTATACCAACAGGGTAGCAATGTAGCCACTTTCACTCAAGATGCCAATGGTCTGAACAGCGGGCTACACCCTAGGCACTATGTGGTGGTGTCTAACGAGGCAGAACTGCCCATCGTGGCCAAGGCAGACCGAGATGGGCTCATCCTCTGTGGAGATATGCTGGACAAGAGGTGGGGGTCACTTGCAAATGATAGGAAGGGTGGGACAGTCATAGCCTCTCACACCGCGAGACACAACAATGACAGGTTCGCCGCCTATGCCCATGGTGGCCCTCATGTGGATGCTCAGTATGCTAGAGGTTTCGCCCCTCCTACCCCTACACAGTATAGTAGTGGGTCAACAATGCAGCAGAAGGGGGAGTGGAATGCAGATGCTCCAGTCAGTACGGGATATGAGATGTGGCCCATGGATACCTGTCTGTTCCCCACTGGTGACCTCTTCTTCGACAAGTTAGAGAATCCGGGCATCGCTCATTATCCTGGAGAGGGACCCATTGACCGTGCTACTATCGCTTCTGATACACTCAGTTCTCAAACTTCCATCTTGGCTAATCCGCATGCCTTTTGGGCGACTAGGAGTGCTGCTCGAAACTTCTTCGTCAACCATATGGTTTGGAAGAGAATGGATGGTGGTAATCTGTGCCTTCCTGCTCCTAATGCAAGGGGGCTAGGGGCTGTGCCTTGGGTGTGGCGTGAGGTAGGTGGTTCCTATGTCAAGTTCGGTGAGACCATCTACGGTAACACCCGCTTTTCATTCGAGACCACCAATGCAGTGGCGTTCCCGGTTGTGCAGGCCCAAGAGTTAGCCCAGCCGCAGTTGGCTGAGAAATACCCTGTGGAGATAGGGGCTGCCTTGGCCATCCCAAATGAGGAGATACAGTTCGAGGCCATCGCGGTGGTTGATGATGCTGGACAGGAGCACATTGTAGAGGGGGGCTCACCACTGGGGACAGTGGTTAGAGACTTCTCGAGAGTAGCAGACAGAGATGTGAAGGGACCTGCTCTATCGGGGAGTGGTAATCAACCTAACCTTGCTATCAATTTGCCTGACCCTAACACCATCCCTGGTAACATCATAGTTAGGAGTGGGTTCGACAAGGTCCAAGCCTATCAGCACGAGACCATGGGTACAGGGGGACTCCAAAGACCGGACCTGCCTGATGCAATAGTGAGTGCTAACTTCGATTCGACTAACACCAACCCATCAACCAATCCCTTTTGGGAGAATGATGGTTGGGAGAGGATAGATGACGAGAAGACCAGCAAGTCTGGGTCCATGACCAACAAAGCCCCACTACAGACCTCCTACGAGCCACATGACAGGGCACTCTACTTCCATCTGACCAAGATGGGGTGGGGCTACACCGAGAGGGAGCCCTTGGGTATAGTATCCAATGCGATGGCTCATAACCCATTGACATTCGTGAGTGTGAGTGGAGAGATTCTAACTGCCAGTGGGGCAGTTACAGCCACGATATGGGAGGCTGACCAAACAGCAGATGGTAGGTCCTTCCTCGCGGTCAATGGTCATGTAGTATCATTCACAGGGGTCAGTGGTTCGACATTCATTGGCTGCAAGTTCACCCCAGGCTTCTCAGCCACTAATGGAGACACGATGAAGCCATCATTCTATGTCCCTGCTGGGAGCACCCGTCACTTCGCCGCTAGGAGACTTAGGGACCATGCCGAGGTCAGTGGGGAGAGCCCAGACAAGGCACCGATTGATTGGTCGGGCCTTGATACCGATGCTAGCCCAGCAACTGCCATTAGGAATGACCGCCTGACACCAATGCCCATACCTCGAATGGGGCACCACTATGTAACGCCTACGATGGCTGTGATGCCAGGGCACCTGTCTCACCCCCTCTACCAGAGCGTCTACAACCTCAACAGGGCCTATCTAGCGGCTACTCCGAGTATAGAACAGGCACAAGGATACTCTTCGGTGAAGAACAGTCTCATCAGTTTAGACAACGACGCTCTGTTGGAAGAAGAGGGTGTGGGTGTCAACGCTCTCATGTGGTTTTCATCCCCCTCGAGCCCACACCCCCCATCTGATATCCACGGTGGGGCATTCACTCTGATGGTAGAGACCAAAGTGAGGTATGATGGGTATGGGATTCTGTCCTCTGATACTGAGAACAGTAACGGGGACCACCGATTGTCATTGGAACAGGGGGTCAGTTACCACACATACAACACCCCTAACTGGCATTTCCCGGACCCACTTGAGACTGGAGCCTATCAGATTGTCATCCAGCCTAACCTGTTCGCTCAGCAGGTAATGGGGTTCAGCGACAACAATGACTTCGGTACTACTAGTGGTTCCTATCCTCTACTGACGGACCAGCAAGTGGCTACTGTTATCGCTCTAGACTGGGATGCATCACCGTCTGGCAGTACAAACAGCCAAGGCTCCTTCGATTTCATTTTGGCTGAGGCTCTCAAGGCTGATGTCAGGGGCTGTGAGGTCTACATGAATGAGGTGATGCTGGACATAGACCCATCACCCAACCAGCAATTTACTAGCCTCCCGACATTAGCAATTTATAACCCACTGGGTGTGAACGAGTCCACCTCACCTGCTTGGAGTCGCAAGAGCCTACCCTATCAACCAGGCATGTTCCAAATCGCTAGTCCAGGATACACACTGACTGTGCCTTGGTGGGCACCAGCGATTAGGTCTGGTACTGGTACTGATAGTGATTATTTCACTGATACATCGAATGCTGGCATATTCGCTACTACCAATGTGTGGCGTAAGACTGAGCACTATCATCCTGAAGACTACTATCACTTCTGCCGCTCTGGGTATGGTGCAGTAGGGGCTCAATCAGTTATCATCGGCTATCCCACACACTATCTAAACCCCTACCTGCATTCCTACACATCCTTGAGTCCGAGTTGCACCATCAAGAAGGCGATTTCGGGTAGCGCCCAGATTCTTGTGGACAACAATGACCTGTTCCCTGAGGTTGGACTGAAGTATTTCGGGAATAAGTTGAGTGTTGAGGACGAGGATGGTAATACCTACACTGCTAATTACACACACAGGGGGCAGTCCAGCGGTGATGATAGTAACACAACGAATAGGTTCTATGGTATCACTGGAACATCTGCATTTTGGAACGCCGCAGTTGATGGTAGCACACTCAGACTCACTGGGGACTATGGGACTCTAGGGCCAGGAGAAGTCTACACCGATAAACTGTCCAGTGTGGCTGCTCATAACATCGAGAGCATCAGAGACGGTAGTGGGGACACTCAGACTGGTCATCTGCCGGACGCCTATCTGTCCATGTGGCACTACAATCTAGGCAGACCCATGACTTACTACTCTGATAGTCGTACCAACATAGGTGACCCTGCTCTGGACAAGGCTCCTTACAATCATCTACCCGAGCACTACGAGACCGTCCACTACCACGACTTTGGGTATGTCATCAGCGATGGTCCGTTCGACTTCAGAGGGTATGGGTGGGACACGGCTGGTGGGCCTATCGAAACCCCTGATGACATGGCTTATACCCCCCAAGCCCGCACAGATGCTGACAGTAAGAAGCATCATTATGGCTCATTTTGGCCTGGTGGCTCACGCTTTGGCGCTCAGGCTAGCAGGATGGACATGTGGGGCACTGCTGGGCCCGGATGGGGTAGTTACTGGGACTATGATGGGGTGTTTCAAGGTACAAGTTCGATGGCTAAAGCCTCAGCGGCCACCATCGATGAGGCTATCGTGTGGCTCAAACCGGGTGGGACAGGTACACAGAATGTAGGTACAAGACGAAGCAGGGCTGGAGGTTACCGTTTCTGTGTGAGAGCACCGTTCAACAGGCCCCGAGCAGCCCTTTGGTCCACGCAAGGGCTCGATGATACCTACTCTAGCGATAACCCACATGCTGGCTACAGCCCCGGTTCCTATGTTCAGAGTGACAGTGTCACGGGCAGTCTGTATACTGCAGATGCTGACAATGACAGCGTCACGACCACCACCCCTACCACTGCTGGTGGGTATTCTGGTATCATAGAGAGGGTGACCAACGCTTCGGCCATGCTAGGCTCTAACTTGACTCTGCAACAGGTCAGACACAGTCACGGGAGGAGGATGACTAGGCCGTTCGGTTGTGCTGTGAGGAATATGGTGCAGACTTCAAGCAACTGGTTGACTATAAGACTCCATCCAGGTGATATCGGAGCAGGCAATGGTGCCGATAATGCCACTCAGAGGGATAGACAGAGGAACCTAGCAGTAGCCCAAGCCCATTACATGATAGATTGGTGGGGTAATACCACTGGAGAGGAGGTTCGCAGGTTCCCTGTTAGAGGTTTCGGGATTAGGCCTGCTTGGGACCCGGAAGATGCTTACAGAGCAACTGATAGAAGCAGGACCCCAGTATGCTATTGTCCATATTGGTTGCCACATGCCCGTGCTAATCTAGACCTATTCGACCCCTCCACTGCTAAGAGGGTGGGTGACCGAGGAGATGGTAGAGGTGTCAGATGGCCCACAGTATTCAATGAGGATATCCTACAAGAGGTGGACACCATAATGGATGCGACTGGTTTGGTCCTCTCCTCTACTACTGCCGAGCCACCTGTGGGCCTTGGATATACTCGTGCGCGAAACGATGACTTACAGATAGGAGAGACCGCTAGAGGTATCAGTAGGAGATTGGATGTCCATGCAGATGACGGGCTTCTCAAACCAGAAGCGATGGCAGGTTCCAATGTAGAGAAGGCACAAAATGACTTACTGCCAGCCAGTGAGGTTCTACAAGAGCCGATATCTCGTATTGCTCCTCGGATAGGTCTTGATGCTCCTACCGTGAACGAGATGACAGGCGGATTTCCTGCTCAGCATGTGGCTGTAGCGACAGAGGCACACAGTCTACACACAGATAGGGTAGCAGGGCGTAGATATGTGGTCGCTGCTGGTATCAAGACAGACACTAAAGCAGTCGATGATTTTCGGCTCGATACTCTCAACTTCTCAACCTTCAAACAGGTGATGAGGCTCAACTATACCCATGGTATTTGGCCCATGGGTGGGTCACTCATCCTCGACCTAGAGAACTACATGGAGCCAGTGAGTGACTTGGGTTGGGGGTCTTCCTCTTCCGATAAAAGCAGCAACCCGTATCAGACCAGTAGTCACGACCCACTAGGTTCTAAACCGACAAATAAATCAGACAAACTGATTCGATTCATTTTGAGGCCGGTCCGTGTCCTTGACCATCGACACTTGGAGATATTCAGAGACCAGACCAATGCCTTGTCCGGTACTGCTGGTGGTAAGTATGGGGTCTTCACCTATAGCACTCCGAACGGCAGGGCTACTACTAGTAACAAGTTCTTGAGGAGCAGCAATCCCGCAGTGGACAACCCACCTTATACCCCGGCTTATTTCTTCCTCACTAGTAATTATGTGGCCCCATCTAGCGCAGGCCCAAGGATACCAGGAACCGAGGCCAGTGTTTTCACCACCAGTCTGAGGCAGACGGTTGCTCGAGTCAGTATCAGTGACAACACACTTCAGCATCTAAGAGCAGATGCTAACAGGAGAGGGGACTATACTATCCAACCACGCTACACTCAAACCCTCTATCCAGGCACCAACCTCAACAAGAGTGACCACAGTGGAGAGAGTTCCCATGCTGACAACGAGGTGGATGGCTGATGGTGGGAGATGCTAATTTCCCTGAGCCTGGTAGTGCTACCGATGTGTCTAGTGGTCGTGACGATGATGTGAGAAGTGCTGTTGGTTCCGAGGTATCCGCAGCGAAGTTCGTGGATAACACCATCCACCACGCTGTGTATGAGAGAACCACTAATGTCACCACTGGGCAATACATGTCTGTGAGCAGACCCACCCACACTGATTTCCAAGTGACTCATGAAAAGGCTTATGATTTTGTGGAAGCAGATACCTCACTGTTGCTTTCCCACACCACTGCTCCGGGTGTGAAAGATGATGTTCCACCTTTCTTCAATGACACCAAACTGGTCACTGATACCATCCCACCAATGTTGTTAATCGCTGAAGATAATCTCATCAAACCACATTCCATCACTACTGCAAGTAAAGGGAGCCTCGTCAATCTGCGTAACATGGAAGGGAGAACCCTAGAAGACCTAGGAATGGTTACGGAGTCCAATACAGTCAAGGCTGGACATATTGTGGATGTAGGGTTGCGTACCACTGATTTGGCTATGCGACTTTTCAGAGGGAAGACTCACGGATTGAATTCTATCTCTATATCAGCCCCAATATCTGGCACTACTACCGAGGGGGTCTCTACTTACAGGGGGGCGAACATGGTTAGGCATTCCAATAGGTTCCTGTCTGACAACCTCAGAGGTGTGCCGATATCTGACATCCTTCGCTTAGTGGCTCGATATGACAACTACGCTTTGGTCTGTGATAGGTATGGTAATTTCATCTATGCAGCAGATGGGTTCTCGAATAAAGATAGGAAGATTAGGGACATCACTTCACAATCTGTTTCTAAGGAAAAGGTGATAGATGCAGCCAACAGGGTGATAGTTGGTGGCAATAGCAAAGCACTGAATGATGACATACAGGCCTTTGTCGACGATGTGGAGTTACAGAAACGAGACGGGGTTGTGAAGACCATGAGAGTAGTGGACCCTACTGCTAACAGCCGTTCTGCAGCGCGTCGTTCTGCTGCCCAATTACTGAGACTTAACAAGAAGGCTCAAGATGCTGTGAAAAGCAAGGACCTAATGTCTATTTGGGACCTGTATCCAGGGGACATCATAGAATACACTTCATTACTACACAACAGTGGGCAGACCAGCAGAACTGCTATCATAGAAATCCTTCACAATCTGAGTTTGAACCGTTCTGATATTACTCTACTGTCATATGAACTTGGGATTGAGAAGGTGCTCATGGATTTGAGTGAGTTGAAAACCAGTTCCGATAATATCACTGGTGCAGATATTGATGTGCCTCATCTTGATTATTCTGCTGTCGGAAGTTTTACCATAAAGGGTAGAGTTACCATGGAAATTAGGAGTATTGCTGCCAATCTTCCTAGAGTGCGTAGTGTTCCTGTTGCCGGTGTTGATTCTACTCTCATACTGTCAAATAGTGGAACTGACAAACACAGCGGGTTCCTCATAGGACACAGGAAGTATTCGGAAGGTGAGGATTCTGGAAGAGGTGCCATAGGAATAGGACTGACACCCCGCTTAACTGGAGGTACCTACGACTCACCCGTTATTGGAGATGTTGACACTACAGGCTTCCCAAGTAGTGGTGACCTTATCCTGAATGATATCTCACATGTTGCTTATACAGGCAAGACTTCCACAACATTCACAGGAGTGAGCCTACAGGCAGGAGCAGCCATACCCACTGGAACAGGTGCGCTGTCTATCAGGCTGCTTCGGGACAGGGGACATGAGATAAGGAATCCTAAAGGAAGAAGAATCAGGAGGATGCTGTGATGCCGATGTTGAATTCCATCAAGAGGAGATTGATAGAGCACCTAGCCACTCTCGTAAATGAACTGCATATAGGCAGTGATGGTACACTAGCGACTGAGAGTGATGGTGGTGCTAGAAGTCTAGCAAGCATCACTCCTACCGTTAGGATTTTGGATGACAACAGCCTCGTTGTCGAAGGGACTTTCGATACCACTCATATCTACAGCACTCAAGTTCAAGAAGTCTATCTGCAATACAAGGACTCTATCACTGGTGAGTTCATTCCAGTTTATCGTACAGCCATTCCGTCATTCACCAAAGATGGGCAGAACGAGGTTCAGTTCTCATTCATACTGGAGGTGGAATGATGGCCCGGTCTTACATCTCACAACGGCCTGCTAAACTGGCTCAGGCTAGAATCAAGAGGTTGTCTCAGAAGAACCAGAAGAAGAGGAAAAGCCGACAGTATCGTAGGCATACTAAAATCGGTGTGCGTCGTCCGAAGATGCGTAGACAGATTGGATTGACTAGAGTGTCAAGGAGTAAATGATTATGGTAGACCCTCTAAGTGGTCACACAGCAGCCAG
>Ga0209757_10000324_pt1 | contig 11750 bp, 15 predicted proteins | sample ETNvirome_6_1000_FD_185472 | JGI IMG/M metagenome (GOLD analysis project Ga0209757, IMG submission 185472) | Marine viral communities from the Pacific Ocean - ETNP_6_1000 (SPAdes) (version 2) | ecosystem: Environmental > Aquatic > Marine > Oceanic | place: Pacific Ocean | collected 2013-06-19 | reverse complement strand
ACAGGAAATAAAATTGTAACTTTTCCAGTAAGTGTAGAAAATTTTTATCTTATTAAAAATAGTACAAGTGGTGCTTACACCGTTCAATTAAAAGCAGCTTCAGGTTCAGGAGCAACAGTTACTTGGGCCACTACAGATAAAGGCTGGAAACTAATTTATTTTGATGGCGTAGCAACTAATACAGGTGTTTATGATATTGGAATGGGTGATGTAACTCTTGCAGGAACACAAACTTTAACTAACAAAACTTTAACAAGTCCTAAAATTGGAACAGCTATTCTAGATACCAATGGACTTCAATTAGCTCTTTTAACAGCTACAGGATCTGCGGTAAATGAAATTACATTAGCAAACGCTGCTTCAGGATCCAACCCTACACTTACTGCATCAGGCGATGATTCGAATATAGGAATTTCCTTAGCAACTAAAGGAAGTGGAGTTATTAAAGCTGAAGATAGTGGCGGAACAGTTTCTGCAGTAAAAATCGCAGGCACAGAAACTATTTTTGTTCCCGCGGCAGCAATGTTTGGAACAACAACTAATGGAGCTGATGCACAAGCAGTTGAAACTACAGCAACTAGACCTGAATTAAAGGTTTTAGATTTTGATGCTAGTACAGCTGAGTATGCGCAATTTTCTATTGCGATGCCAAAATCATGGAATTTAAGTACAGTAACCTATCAAGTTTTTTGGAGTCCAAGTAATACGAATACGGATAACTGTATTTTTGGTCTTCAAGGTGTCAGCTGTACCGAAGGGGATACAGCCGATGTAGCTTTTGGAACAGCTATAGAAGTTACAGACGCTGGAATCGGAACTATAGAAGATGTGCAAATGACTTCAGTTAGTTCGGCAATGACAATTGCCGGATCTCCAGCCGACGATGATTATACATTTTTTCAACTTTACAGAGATGCAGCCGATGGTAGTGATACTTTTACTGGTGACGCACGAGTAATGGGAATCAAATTATTCTATACTACTGACGCAGCTAACGACGCATAGGAAAATTTATGAAAGGTAAATCAATTAAATTTACACATGGAATGATGGGTGAAGGGATGATTGGAGATCCTCCTATCGATACTCGTCATGGGCCAAAAACTAAAAGCTTTGGTTATCAGATTTTAGGTTTTGGTGCTGGTGGAGAAGGGCCTGGTGCCTATAATGTTCAATATTTAGTAGTCGCAGGAGGTGCTGCGGCCAATAATTATTATGGCGGAGGCGGTGGTGGCGCTGGCGGTATGAGAATTATTGCATCTAAACTTTTTGAAGTAGAAAAATGTGTAAGTTATCCTATTCAAGTTGGAGCAGGGGGTCCAACTTCACCTGCGGGATTGGGTCCTGGTCCTGGATGGCCAGCAATTCAAGCACAAAGAGCAGGAGAACCCTCTATTTTTTCTACAATTACTTCTACCGGTGGTGGAAGTGGTGGTAAATATGATATGGGTCTGGGTGGTTCTGGTGGATCTGGAGGTGGATCTGGTATGGGAGCAGGAAGTCCTGTTCCAGAAAATCGAGGAATTGGTGGATCTGGAAATACTCCCCCTATTCCCGCTCCTTTAGGAGGCCCTCAAGGATATGACGGAGGACAAGGTAATGCAGGAAGTGGCGGCGATGGCGGAGGTCACAGCGAAGTTGGAGGAAGTGCAAATCCACCCGCTCAAGAAGCTAGTAGTTCAGGCGGAGGAGATGGAACTGCCACTAGTATTAGTGGTATTTGTACTACTTATGCAGGTGGCGGAGGTCATGGCAGCGCTGGCATAGGACTCATCCCTGGATGTGGAGGAGCTGGAGGCGGCGGTGATGGCGGCGGCGACCCAGCTGGAGTAGGTCAAGGTGGCCAAGCGAATACTGGAGGCGGTGGAGGCGGCGCTGGTGGCGTTGCAGCACAAGGTTTTCCAATGCAACCAGGAGGATCGGGTATCGTTATTATTAGAAGACTAACTTCTTCTTCTTGTACAACCTCAGGAACCGACTCAACATGCGGTTCAGACACAATTCATCAATTTACAGGAGACGGAACGTTTGTTGGATAATGGCATACTTCGCAAAAATGACAGAAGACAACATAGTCATCGGAACACACGCAGTCGATGATTCTGATGCTCCAACAGAAGCGGTAGGTCAAGCTTTTTTAGAAAGTGTTCATGGCTGGCCCGCTCATTTATGGAAACAAACTTATATTGATGGAAGTCAAAGAAAAAATTTTGCGGGAAGAGGATTAATTTATGATCCTGTACGTGATGCTTTTTTAACTTCTCAACCTTTTCCAAGTTGGATTTTAAATGAAGACTCAGGCCAATACGAAGCTCCTTCTGCTCTTCCAGCTGATGCTGGATTTCAAGAGGATGGTAGCCAGAATTTTTATCAATGGGATGAAGAAACAAAAGCATGGAGTAAAACAGTTATTCCTGCATCTTAATAATTTACATAGAAAGAAATTATACTTTGTATCCTGTTTCATTAAATAATTTTGGTTTTATACGAACCAAACTTCCTTCTCCATTATACAAAAACCTATTGAAAGAATGTCTTCAGGCTGAACATAAAAATCCACCTATGGTTTCGGGACTTACTGCAAAAGGAGTTGCCCCTCATTATTTTCTTATAGGTAAATCTAATTTAGAAAATCTGACTATTTTTATTCATCAAATGCGAAAAGCATATGATAAAGAATTTCCGGGCCTGGGAAATACAGGAGTCTTAAGTCAGGATCGACCTTATTGTTTAGATCAAGTATGGATTAATCTTCAAAGAAAAGGTCAATTTGTACCTACTCATGTTCATGATGGTGTTTATAGTTACACCATTTGGATGCAGATTCCTTATGATTCAAAAAAAGAAGACCCTGGATCTAAAGTAGTCGAACATGGCGCCACTCCATCTGCAGGAATATTTCAATTTTCTTATATGAATATTTTTGGAGGTGGAATGATTCATAAAATTACCTTAGATAAAAAAGATGAAGGAGACATCGTTCTCTTTCCGTCTAAGTTACAACATCTTGTTTATCCCTTTTATACGAGTGCCGGTGTACGGATTTCTATCTCGGGAAATATTGTATATGATGTAGGCAAGAAAGTATGAATTTTTTATACATGAGAGATAAATTATTTACACCTTCTCAATGTAAAAAATTAATTAGTAAATTTAAATCTAAAACTAAAAAAAATTATAATAAAGAAAGTGATTATTTTTTTTATGATTTTGATTTAAAAAATATTGAGAAAGAGATTGATGTTTTAGTTCAAGAATATCGTCAGCTTTATCCAGTCATTGATCTAACTTATGAACGGTGGCAATTTACCAGCGTACGTTTTAAGCATTTTCCCGCGGAACATGCTTTTGCTAATTGGCATGTGGATCATGGGATGATGTATCCTTTTAGAATCGTAGGAATTTTAGTTTATTTATCTACCCATAAAACAGGAACAGAATTTTTTATGAACAAAGAACATATTACATCTCAAGTGGGTAGAGCTATTATGTTTCCAACTTCTTTTACTCATGCGCATCGTGGCCACTTGTGTCCAGATAAGAAGGACCGTTATGTTCTCACTACTTACGGAACCCTTAGTCGTGAATAAAAAAATCTATTTTTTTTGTGGTCTTCCACGTTGTGGTAATACCTTATTAGCAAGCATCTTAAATCAAAATCATGAGATTACAGTAGGAGCGAATAGTATACTTCCACAAATCTTCTTAGAATTAAGAAAATTATATGACGATGAAGTTTTTCGTAATTTCCCTGACACACAATCTTTAAATAATATTATTCATAATGTATTTCCCTGTTATTATCATCATTGGAAGGCGACACATATTTTAGATCGTGGAACCTGGGGAACCAAAGATAGTTTGTATTTATTAAAATCCTTACAGTCTTATCTCCCTAATCCTTTAAAATTTATTATCTTAGTAAGACCTCTTTTAGAAATTCTAGCTTCATTTATTCGGGTGGAGAAGCCCCTTAATATAGAAAAACGTTGTGATGAACTTATGGATGAGGATGGAATGATAGGTAAGGCATGGCTTTCTTATCAAAATTTAAAGAAAGAAGATTCCTTAATTTTAACTTATACTGAACTGGCTCTTAATCCTCAAAAAGTAGTAGATAAAATATATAAATTTTTAGATATTCCTCTTTTTAAACATCGCTTTATTGATCTAGATCAATTTAATATTAATGATATCACTTATAATGATACAGTTATAGGAGGTTCTTTACACACGATCCGTACAAATAAAATTGTTAAATTAAATATAGACTTTAATTCTTATCTTCCCCAGTCTATAATAAATACATACAGTCATTGGAAATTATAATTATGAAAAGAAAGCAACTAGATTTTATAGTAGAGAGTCCTTATAAGAATCTTTTACGATTCAAATCTTTTGCTAGAAAAAATTGGTTTGCTCCAGAATTTGATGTTCCGATTTGGGAATCTTCGCTGGATAAAGAATTTATAAAAAAAATCTATAAAATTTTAAAAACAGATCAATTTTACCAGAATAGCTCCCGACTAAATAATTTTTGGAAAACCTATAATGTTTTTTCTAAAAAGTATTCTTTTATAAAAGATTTAAAAAATAAAATTAAAAAAGAAGTTATGCTTTATCTTAAAAGCTTAAATAAAGATTGTTTTACCCCTCTCTATATTAATGGATGGGTTTACCCGATGAAGGAGAATACGGAACTACCTCTTCATAATCATGCTTTTCATGAATACAGTTTTATCAGCGGACAGATAATGCTTAGTGACAGTAAATTACCTATTGGATTTGTTTTACCACATCTTTTTCTTGAATATGGAATTCTATATCGGGAGAATACACAAGGAGGTTTAAGATTATTTCCCTCCTATCTTCCTCATATGCTTCCTAGATTAACTGAGAAAGAAAGATGGACAATAGCGTTTGATATTTTTACCAATGATTTTATCGAAATGTTTCATAAAGAAGGAAATGAGATGCAAGACCCTGTATCCCGGGCTATAGAATTGTAGTTCTTATGAATCTAAAAAATTATTCTTTATTTCCGACATTGGTAAGTTATGCATCAAACTTTTTAAATATAGATCAATGTAAAAGAATAAAAAAATATGTATATAAATCATCTCTTAAAACTAAATTTACAAAACAGGCATCTATAGTGGGGGGATCAAACTCTTTGTCTACATATTCTAAGCATATAGATATGATAGCACATATAGAACAAAATGTAGAAGATTGTAAAAATCTAAAAAGTTCCATATTAAAATGTAGTGCTCAATATGGAAAAGATGCTGGGCTAGTGATGAATAATCTTATTGGTAATTCTTGGTTGAATATTCAGGAGCCCGGAAGTATTTTAAAAGACCACATTCACCGTAATTCAATTATTTCAGGAGTTCTTTTTTTAAATACTGATGAAAAAAGCACTCCCCTTTATTTTCATAATCCCAATCCCTATCTTTATTATAGTCCAATTAAGGATGAACACCATACTCAGTATTCTTTTGAGTGGTATTCTTTCACTCCAGCCATTGGAGATTTAATTCTTTTTCCCAGTTGGTTAAAGCATGGCTCGAATCAAATTAAAAACAAGTTGAAAGACCGAATGGTTTTAAGTTTTAATATATCATGAAAGGAAAAGATTTACATATCCCTCGTTCTTATGGTATAAGGCTTCGATGTTAAAGAAAGTATTAAGCATCATAGATATTTATATAGATACCGTCCACACAATAAAGTTGCCTTTAGATGAATATCGAGTAAGACTTTTAGAGAGCTTTGTTTTAAAAAAAAGATTAAGTAATAATCCTAAAGACTACAGTTACGAGGATTATGTGATTCCTCCTTTTAAATCATTAAATTTTCTTAATAATTATATTTGTGATTTTTTTGCTTTAGATCATGAAAAAGATCTTCAATTCCAGAAACATTGGGGAAATATTTATTTACCAATGGAACGTTCACATACCCGTAATCAAATAAATCCTGTAGATTTAGGTGCCTCACCTGACTATACTTATATTTATGGTGTAGATGTGGCTCCAGATTCATGCGAATTGGTCTTAGAATATGATGATAATCGTAGAAAAAATAATACGTGGCATATTCCATTGGCGAATAATAAATTTATTATTTTTCCCTCCACCCAAAAATATTTTATTTCTCAAAATAAAAGTTCTCAAATTAATGTATTTTTAACAGCTAACTTGGAGAACCCAGCATGAATTTAGAGTATAATTACTGGTCATTTAAAGGAGTGTTATCATCGCGCCTATGCAAAGATATTGTTGATTATGGATTACAACATACTTCAAACACAGCTTTAACGGGTCAGTATCCTCGTAATCTTGAACAAAAGCCTTTAAACCAACAAGAACTTAAAAAATTACAAAAGCTTCGTCATTCCAATATATCTTGGTTGGATGATCCATGGATTTATAATGAAATTCAACCTTATATTAATGTGGCGAATAAAAACGCCGGCTGGAATTTTCAATGGGACTGGAGTGAAGCTATACAGTTCACTCATTACCGGTTAAATTATCATTATAATTGGCATCGTGATAGTCTTACTAAACCTTATGACGACTCAGTGCAGAAAAATTTTGTTGGAAAGATACGAAAACTTTCAGTCACTGTCTCTTTGTCTGCTCCCGATGATTATGAAGGAGGAAACTTAGAATTTAATTTTTTTCATGATGTCAAATCCAAACCTCAGGTTTGTAAAGAAGTTAAACCTCAAGGATCAATTGTGGTTTTTCCTAGTTTTGTATTCCATCGAGTAACACCAGTAACGACAGGAACACGCTATAGCCTGGTGTTATGGCAATTAGGGAATCCTTTTAAATGAAAAAACCTTATTTTACTTCCATGGATTATTTTCCTACTCCTGTATGGATAGGACAATTTCCTCAATATCTTCAAGATAGTATTCAAGTTACCAATTCTCATATTAAAAAAGCTCAAAAACGGGATGCATCGTTACTCAAGAAAAAATACAAAAAAATCTCTAAAAAGAATTTAAAAGATTTTGGTATTTCTCATCATTCTGGACCCATTTATCATGAACCTGCTTTACAACCTTTTCTAAAATTTATTATACAGGTGTCGGGCGATTTTTTAAGTACCTGTGGATTTGATTTACAGCGCCACAAAGCTTGGCTCAATGAATGTTGGGTTCAAGAATTTGCTAAACAAGGAGGAGGTAATCATATTGCACATCTTCATGGAAATAATCATGTTTCGGGATTCTATTTTTTAAAATGTTCACCTTTAACTTCTTTTCCTGTCTTTAATGATCCACGCACAGCAGCCGTAATGTGTAAACTTCCACTGAAAAAGATAGAAGATGTAACTTCTGGCTCAGATCTAATTCATCTTAATCCTCGACCGGGAACCTTAGTTATATTCCCAGCTTATCTATCACATCATTTTCCGGTTGATCATGGGGCTGAGTCTTTGCGCTTTATTCATTTTAATATTCAATATTTACCTGTGGGAGCAATAAAAAAATGAAATCCTATGGGGTGATTAAAAATGCATTATCCCTGGAAGTAGTTGATTTTGCTAATGCTTATTTATTATTAAAACGTAAAGTATTAAAAACCTTTTTCGAGGAACGGTATATCAATCCTTTCTCTCACGATTGGGGTACTTTTAATGATACACAAATTCCAAATACGTACGCTATTTATGGAGATATCGCTATGGAGTGTTTACTGCAGGGTCTTAAACCTATAATGGAAAAAAGATCGCGCGAACCTTTAAGTTGTACCTATTCTTATGCGCGTATTTATAAAAAAGGAGATGTCTTACTGCGCCATAAAGATCGATTCTCCTGTGAAATTTCTTGTACCATGACTTTAGGGGGAGATGCATGGCCCATTTTTATTGATCCTACAGGAAAGAGTAATGTTGAAAAAATTATTTCCCCCACTAAAATTATTACCAAACCTAATCCTAATAAAGGTGTTAAAATTACACTTAAACCTGGAGATCTTCTCTTCTATCATGGATGTGAGTTAGAGCATTGGAGAGAAGTGTTTGAAGGAGAATATTGTTCCCAAGTTTTTTTACATTACAATCGAGCTACGTCTAAGCAAGGACAACAAAATATTAATGACAGGAGACCCCATCTGGGACTCCCTGCATGGTTTAGAGATAAATGAAATATCAAACATATAAAAAATTTTTATCCATAGATTTCTTTGAAAAAATTAAAAATTTAATTATGAATCCAGATTTTCCTTGGAGAAGAAAAGATTCAATGATCCATGACGCTAAAGATGGACAAATATATTTTAGTTATTATTTTTATAATTTTTTTCTTCCTAAGTCAGAATTTTATGCATCTTATATTATTCCTATTTTAAAAAAACTAAAGGCAGAAGCACCCATACAAGTGAGGTCTAACATGTTTGTCAGTGCACTCTTTAAAGCATCAGACTGGCATCGTGACTATGAGTTCCCGTGTAAAAGCGCTATTCTATATTTAAATGATTGTGATGGAGGAACTGAATTAAAAATTAATAATAAAATTACATTTATAAAAGCCGAGGCCAATAAAATGTTAGTTTTTGATACCCCTATTTTACATAGACCGATTACTTCTCAACAAGAGCCCATACGCTATATTATAAATTTTAACTACTTTACAAAATGAAATATAAAATTATTAAAAATTTTTTAGATAAACCTGTCTTTAGGAAACTTCAGCAAGTTTTATTTTCTGAACAGATGGTGTGGTATTGGAAAGAAAACATGACCAAGAATGATAATTATTTTTTTAATCATTGCTTCTATAATCACATGCCCATTTCCTCTTTATATATGGAATATATAGAACCTCTGAAAGAAAAATTAAACTGGGCCGCTTTAATGGAAGCCAGAGCCAATTTAATGCTGCGTCAACCTACGTCGTATCGGTCTCATTTTCATAAGGACAGACCTTTTCAGGCGACAAGCGCCATTCTCTATATGAATAATTGTAATGGCCAAACTTTATTAGGTGAGCAAGAAAAAATTCCTATTAACTCAGAGGAAAATAAACTTTTAGTTTTTGATTCTCAAATAAAGCATTGTGCTAAAAGTCAAACGGATATTTTACGTCGAATTGTTATCAACCTTAATTATTTTGAAACTCCATGATGGAAATAAAATCTTGGTTTTCTAATTTTATCGGGCATTCTTATTTAAAAGAAATCAATAATAAAAAATTAGAGAAATATTGTTTACAACTAAAACGAACTAATAAAGGACGAATTATTTCAAATCAGGGAGGATGGCAAAGTCATAATTTGAATCTTGAAATTCCGATTATTGATTCTTTAGTAAAAACTATTGAAAAAGAAATTCCTTTTTTTGCAAACTTACTTTCCCTAAAAAAGGATTATAATTTAAAGCTACTTGAGATATGGGCTAATATTAATAATCAAAGTGATATGAATCGTCCTCATGTTCATCCAACAATGATCTTATCCGGAGTGTATTATGTGAAGGCGCCTCCGAATTGTGGGGATATTCATTTTATGAATCCTAATTCTATAGATTTTCCTAAACTAAACACGATTACTGCTGACTGGAATATTTATACTGCGCCTGAAGTTATTTTTAAACCTGAAGTCTCAAAGCTCATTATTTTTCCTTCACATCTTATGCATTATGTCGTCCCCAATCAAACGACGAAAAATCGTATATCTTTCTCTTTTAATATTGCTATTAAGGAGTTGATCTAATGGCTCTTCTACGACCTCTTTATTATTGGGAACCGGTTTACACCCCTAAAGAAATAAAAAAAATTAATAAAAATTTAAAAAAATATATAATGAACAAGGATACTAGTTCACTGGCAGCCGGTGGGGTTGTTAAAACTTCTAAGGTGGAAGCCCTTTTGTGGAAAGACGCAAAAAAATATTTACATAAGTTTAATGATTTTATTCGATTTAGAAATGCACTAGCTTTTGGATTTCATCTTTATCCTGAAAATAATTACGATTGGCTTTTTATTAATCGCTATGGTGTAGGCGAACAATATGGCTGGCATCAAGATGGTCATACTTATCCTCCCAGTGACATTAAAATAACTGCTCTTTTAAATCTTTCTGAGAATTCTTATGAAGGAGGAGAACTGGAAATTAATACAGGTCATTTTATGAGAGTGCCTGAAATGGATAAACCAGGAAACATGATTATTTTTCCATCTTTTTTTCTTCATCGAGTAAAGCCTGTAACCAAAGGAACTCGTACTTCCATTGCTTTCTTAATTACAGGTCGTCATTGGACTTAGCAAATCCCTAGTTGATATCTTCAGTAATCTAGTATATTTGTATCTTAAACGGATTTTTCTATGCTACATAAAATCAGATTAAAGCCTGGATTAGACAAACAATCTTCTGACACAGGAGCCGAAGGAAAATGGGTTAATGCAGATTATTCTCGTTTTCGTTATGGTTTTCCTGAAAAAATAGGGGGTTGGGAACAACTGGTTAACAAGAACTTGATTGGTGCAGGGCGAGACCAGCATACCTGGGTTGATCTAGCTGGTAACAAGTACGCAGCCATTGGAACCAACAAGTGCCTTTACATTTATTTTGAAGGAGCGTTCTATGATATCACTCCTTTAGATTCTACACGTCAACAAACAGGGGCCACGTTCACGACCACGAGTAGTTCGACCACTGTTACGCTTACTACAAGTAGCGCTCATGATGCTGAGGCAGGAGATATTATTTTATGTTCTAGTGCTACTTCTGTACCCGGAGGTTTTGACGCATCTGATTTTGATGATATACTCTTTGAAGTAACTGCGGCTCCAACTGCTACGACAATAGAAGTGACTATGGGAAGCAGTGCAAGCTCAAGCGCAGGACCTTCAGGAACAGTCACTATAGATTTTTATTACGTGATTGGTCCTCTTATTCAAACTTATGGATATGGCTGGGGTACGAATACTTGGAGTGGTCAAACTCTTCCTCTCATTCAAACAACTTTAGATGGAGCTCTTCTTGCCGATACCGCCGGAACCGGAGGATCAGGAACTGATATTGACTTAGTTAGTACGACCGGTTTTACTAGTGCAGGTACAATCTTAGTAGATAGTGAACTTATTACCTATACAGGAATTACTAGCAACGCCTTAAACGGAATTACTAGAGCAACCAATGGAACCTCAACCGCTGCTCACAGTAGCGGCGCCGCGACCTATGATGCCACAAACTATGTGGGCTGGGGTAGTGCAAGTTCCTCATCAAATATTATTATTGAACCTGCGCAATGGAGACTGATAAATTATGGGGAAAATTTATTAGCCCTTATTCATAACAAAACAATTTTTCAATGGGAACCTTCTTTACCTAATTTAGAGGTAAGAGCAGTCCTAGTAACGGGAACTGAAGTTCCTACGGCTTCAAGGGATATGGTTCTTTCAACCCCAGACCGTCATTTAATTTGTGTTGGTACAGAAACCACACTTCAATCTACAACGACTCAAGACGACATGTTTGTTCGTTGGTCTAATCAAGAATCTACAACTGTTTGGACTCCCACTGCAACGAATACTGCGGGTAGTCAACGACTGACTGATGGCTCTAAATTGCTAGGAGCTATTGTAGGAAGGACCGCCGTCTATATCTGGTCTGATACAGCCATGTACACTATGAAATTTATTGGACAACCTTTTACTTTTGGATTTCAACAAGTGGGAACCAACTGTGGAATGTCGAGTCAGCACGCTGCGGCTGAAGTTAATGGTATAG
>Ga0209757_10000323_pt1 | contig 11752 bp, 20 predicted proteins | sample ETNvirome_6_1000_FD_185472 | JGI IMG/M metagenome (GOLD analysis project Ga0209757, IMG submission 185472) | Marine viral communities from the Pacific Ocean - ETNP_6_1000 (SPAdes) (version 2) | ecosystem: Environmental > Aquatic > Marine > Oceanic | place: Pacific Ocean | collected 2013-06-19 | reverse complement strand
GTTAAAGATGCTTTTTTCCCAGAATTAACTTCTGAAGAGTTAGGTTTTTTAAGGATTTATATTAATGTTTATCATCCTGGAATGGATGGGGTTTTTCATGAGGACGATGGAGAAATTACTGTAATGCTGATGGTTAGTGAGACTTTACCTGATTCAGGTTCTTTTGAATATAAAGAAGATGGAGAAGTTAAAGAAATACCTTTTGTAAAAAATACTTTAATAGCATTTGATGCAAAAATGCCTCACAGAGGGCGTGCTCCTAAAAGAGGAGCAAGAGTAACTCTTGCTTTTAAGACTGAAAAAAAGGATCCTCGCTAACGTCCCTGGCCTATATAAGGCTTTTTATGTGGAATTCTCTTTGAATAAGATTTTGCATGGCGCCCTGGTCTCTTTTTAAGGGTTCTTTTGTGATAAAGATTGACGCCGTATAGGGGTTTTTTAGACATCCACCGTTATGTCTACTCTATTTGTAGAAGTAATAGGAATGTAGGATATTTTGCCATTCACACGTTGTCTATAATCAGCTCCACATGTGACACATCTAAATATTTCAGGAGTTAATGAAACAAACATGCTGGCTTCAGTACATGTAGGACATACACCGCTAGTCACTTGTGCTGACATTTCTAATTGACCAAAAGTTTTTTTGTGCATGTTTTTCTTTTCTCCGATACTTCTTTTTATCTCTTATAACTTTTGATGTAAAGAACTTTAATACTCTTGCAATTGGGTTGGATTTCTTGCGTCTTTTTTTAAGGAAAAACGCGTATGATTTTTTATTCAAGGATTAATGAAGTAATTTTTTTCTCGCCCATATAGATTTCTATATTAGCTTTAGACTTAATGCATTGATACTGAACTCTGCTGTCTTCTTTTAATTCCCTCATCGCAATGCGCTTGCCCTTAAGGCAGCTGCTGAGGTTGGGCTGAATTAAGTGTTCCTTAATTTCATGGTCCAAAATTAATAGTAGGGCGAATACAGTCTCGATCATTTAAAAAATCCCCACCAGATTAAAGCTACAGGAATAACAACATGCTCAAAAATTTCATACAGACAAATAAAAACTAAAAGCCATGTAAAAAATAAATTTGTTTTAGATTTACGAGTTAGATAGTCGAACAGCTTTACATGCCAAGTGGTAATTTTCTGTGTAATTTTTAATAGACGTTCTTTCATTGTGTATCTCCATTAGAAAAAGTTCTTTGCTTATCTTTTAATTTTTCAATATCCCTCATCATCTTCTCTACATCTTTTTGTAGACGTTGTATGTTTACTGTGTTTGACATCATATCCTGCATCGATGTCTCCATTTTTTCTACTTGACCAGCCATGTGTTCAATTAACATAAATTGTTCTGAATCAGCGGGGTAAGGATCCTAAAAGTCCACGAGGCCATTTTATTCTGAACTCCGTGTTCTCTGTAAGATCCTTCTCCATAATTTGTAATTGGGTTGAGTGTTGATTTAATTTTTCCTGAATAGCGAAAAATGCATACGTTCCGATCGCTACCAGCGCGATGAGGCTGGCAACTGTCTTCATAGGCATTTGAACTTTTGCTTCGTCTGAAATTTTGAGTGCCATTAGTTATAACTATATCCTGTTGAGGGTTGATTATCTTCTAGAGCTTCAAATAATTTTTTATGTTGTTCCATAATCTCCTCATCTTTATTCGTCATTAATTCTATTTTATCTTGAAGTTTTTCAACATGTCTCTCTAGTTTATCTACTTTGTCTAGCTGTACTGCTTGAGTCGTAGACAAATCAAACGTACGAGTAAGTGTCCATCCGGCTAACGCCAGCAAGATTCCAACAAGTAAAGTCATTAATTTTTCAATCATTTTTTATTCCTTCTGGGATTTATCCCCAAAGATTACTTTATACTTTATTTTTCCGCCGTCGTCACCTGTTGTATGATCTGTTGATTCTTCAATTTGTATAATATGTTTTACTCCGTTGCATTGAAGCAATGGAAATGTTAGAAGAATCAGAAATAAACAAACAACTAGATAACTCACCCATTTATCAGTTTTCTGCCTTATTTTTCTTGCGTCTCTTCTTCTTTTTAAAAGTTTTAGCGTTCTGAATTTCATTTTCAATCCCCGATACCTTTTCTTTAATAAGAACCATATCTTGTGACAAGCTGAATGTGCGCGAAAGCGTCCATCCTCCGAGAGCGAGGAGAACAGCCAACAGTGCAGTAATAATTTTATCATTCATATTAATTACAATTCATTTTGTCTATATCCACAGGTTTTCCATCTGTGAAAATCCATACCCAAGATTCAACTTTTGTTCCTTCTTGTGTGTAAGTACATTTTGGTCCCACTGCAACACAGGAAGTAAATGCAAGTAGGGATAATATTAATAGTAATTTTTTCATTATTGGCAACTCTCACATTCTTGCGTGTCATCAACGACCATCCCCATTGGTTCCTCTTTTACTTCACGACATTTACAATCATCACAGGTGCATACTCCATACACATCTGCATGAAGATCTCCGTCACAGTGACAATTACAATTACAGTTTTTACATTTTTTCATTTTTCTCCTTAAAAGATTCCGCATAGTCAGCTCGGGCTTTTTCCTCTGCTAAATATTCTTCTTCTTCATTTTTTTCCTCAATTCCATAGAAGAAATTATCAGTATCCTCGGCCTTCCATTTCATATCATCTTCTACATTCCATTCAGAAGTTTGAACCTTCCAATCATATGGAACTTCATCTTTAACAGTAAATGAAGGAATACTCCATATAATTCTATTGTTGGGTTGTGCTGCATAATTACCGTCTTCCAACGCCATTATGTGCGCGCACTTATGTTCGTGCGGAATTTCCGAATGATCGGTGTCGACTATATTACTCTCTGGATGTGCCCAGTCAACTGTAAAAAGATAAGCACCTGGATGCCACTTTTTGTCTTTCCCTATGTATTTTCCGGATTGGCCATCTAGGATATCAAAAGAAGTAATGCTAGGATAGTAACTGAAGCAATTCCAAAGCTCCAACTCGTCCAGTCGCATCCGAGGAACTTCGGTTGTTTTGAATCCTCGTTGAATGAAGGCCGAAATAGGGAGACGATAGAACACAGCACCGTTCTCCATAATAGCATGAAAGAGGATAGGACGTCCTGTAATAGACGCCACGCCGAATATAATGCAGTCTTCAACTTCTCCATGATGTTCTTTAAGATCGTAGAGATATTCTCTTCGGATCTGAGAATAGATCACAGGAATATTTGCATTTAGATAGGCCATACCTCATATAGTTCCTAGTTTACTAAAAAATATATAGCAACGATTACCACCACTACAGCGATAGCTGCCTTTGGATGAGCTTGTGCTAGTGCCCATACTTGTTTTACTTTGTTCATAGTTTTCTCCTATTTTTATTTTATTGTACCCCAATTTGGTCCGGATTCATAGTCTACTTTATTGGGAACTTCAAGAGAAACAGCGTCTTCCATGACATTTTTTATTAGTTCCGCCTGCTGTTTATCCTTGACAGATATGTCTAATTCATCATGTACTTGTATATGGGGGATAATTCCTTCTTTGTGTAATTCTAGCATTGCTTTCTTTGTCATGTCAGCTGCGCTTCCTTGTATTAATTTATTCAATGCCTTGTAAGTGTAAGCCCGTTTAATCCCCGGTCCGTGTTCCGTGAGTGCTTGTTCGTGTGGCAATGCTTTATGAATTCCGAATTGATTTGGTTCCCATAAATGGAAGCGACAAAGTCGACCCAGAAGAGTTCTAATCTTACCAGAGTCTTGAGCACGTTGCATGACATTGTCCATCAGTTGTTTTACAAATGGAACTTTATTGTGATACTGCCTGAATAGTTCTTGAGCTTTTTCTTTACTCACTCCTAGTTCAGCCTGTAATTTATTTTTTCCCATACCATAGAACAGACCAAGATTAATTGTCTTGGCCTGGTATCTAGGTATCTCTGCCATGTCTGCTACGATAGTATGGAAATCGGCATCACCCGTTTTATAGGCTTCCAATACTTCGTCCACTCCGTAGAGATTCTGTAAAGTTGCATAATGCACTACCAGTCTAGGCTCTTGCTGAGAATAGTCAAAACAACCCCATGTATGACCCTCCTCGGGTATAAATAATGACCTAATAGCTGGTCCGAGCTCCTTGTTTCTAGCTGGAACCTGCTGGAGGTTTGGATTAGAATAACTAAATCTTCCGGTTACCGTTCCTCCATTATCTCCTCTAAGCTGATTAATTTCAGCATGAATTCTTCCCTTGTAGGAATGTTTAATTATGGTATCAATGAAGGTGGTGTGGGCCTTGTTTATTTCACGAGCCCGGGCAATGTGTTTCACTAGTGGGTGGGGGTGATTCACTAAAAAATTTTTAGTAAAAGAAGGAGCGGATGTTTTCTCAGTTCTATCATAATCTAAAGAAAGTTTATCAAAAACTTTGGCAATGGATCTTGCTGCCCATATTTGGACATCTATTCCTGTTTCTTTTTTTACTTTCATTAATGATTGCTTTTCTTCTCCAAGTAATTTGGTTTTTAACTTATGAGCAGCTTCCACATCGACGCGCACTCCCTTAAATCTCATCTCAACTAAACACGGAAACAATTCTGTTTCCATATTCATAACTGAATTAATATCTTGGTGATCTATTTCTTTTTTAAGTTCTTGCCAAAGTTCTAAAGTTAACTCTGCATCTTTTTCTGCATATGCGCCAACATAAATGGCAGGTAGTTTATACATTTCTGCTTTAGCGTCAACACCCCAATCTTTTGCAGCAGCATATAAATCTGTTTCATTCTTTCCTTTTCCAGTGTATCTTTTACTGCAGTTGTTTAAGTCATAACGCATTTGATTTTCATCAACCAAAGCCGATGCTATCATTGTATCGACTATTTTACCGTTAACACTTAAACCTAGGGCCCTAATCCAACAGACGTCATACATGGCGTTGTGAAAGATTTTTATTGCTGATGTATTTAATACATCTTGAAACCATTTAAGAACCATCTTGCGATCCATATTACCACCACCTTCATGTGCTATTGGATAATAAGCTGACCAATCTGAGACAGCTATAGCTATTCCTGTAACATCCCCACGTTTGGTGACAGAACCTGAGCCCATCTTTATTAAGTCTGGGTCTTTAGTTTCTAAGTCTATTGCTATTTCATTATATTTAGATAAATTTGGAAAAGATTCTGGTGGTAGCCATTCAGTTTGTGGTGTAAAAAGTGGTATTTGCATCATGAATAATCTCTATCAATTGCCATCTGACAATAGTGAATTGCTTTTTCTAAATCTTGTCTTTGACCTTTCTGCTTGTGGCGACACAAATATTTTATAGCGTTTCCTTCTGCAAAAGGCAAATTATTTTTATTAATAAACTCTGATGGTTGGATCTTCATTGATTGATAATGATTTCCTCCTACTTGTTTTTTATAAACGTTGCTCATATTTAAAAATAATTAAAATTTATGACCATTCTATTTTTACAATCAGTTGCATTAGTACTACCATGTTCTGTGTCTGCATCAAAAAACACAATTCTATTTTGCTTTGATTCTATTTTTTTATTCTTTATTAAAGTATAACCATCGTTGGTATTAATATAATAAATTGCTGCGCTACATTTAAAAAGTTGGTCGGTATGTTCTTTATAAGATACTTGTTTATGTGTTACAGTGGTTAAATTAGCTTTTATTCTTATTAAAGAATGTGGTTTCATTTTTGTTAAAAGAGGTCTTAGACATTCAAAATGATTAGAATTAATTGTATGATCTCTATAAAAAGAATGTGTAAACTGAAAATTAAATAACTCTTTATCCTCATCAACTTTATACTCATTATAAAACCATGGAAAAGTATCTGAACTTAATGCTTCTTTTAAAACCAAATGATCTTCTTTATTTAAATAATTATCTATTATTTTCATATTGAAAATCCTTTATTATGTTGTTTAGGCTCTATAATATGTAAATTTTCTTTTGTTCTTGTAGCGCCAACATAAAATAATCTATTCTCATCATCGGGATTTTTTTCATAAGTTTCCATTGTAGTTTTAGTAAGATCAGTAAGTAATACTACATTTTGTGCTTCGCCCCCTTTAGCTGCATGAATAGTAGATAATTCTATTCTTGGTTTTTTATTTAACTGTTCACCGTTAGCTCGCATCTTTCTTAAATATTCTACTCTTCGACTTCCTGCATCATCTAAAGCTTCGTACCAAACCTTCTTAGTTTTTAATCCAAAGTCTTTGGTCAATACATCAATTCCATAAAAAGATCCTTTAGTCATACCTTTTATTTTTTCCTTTTCCCAGTGATCTACTCCCATGTACTTATAAATTTTTTCTATTTGTTTATAAGATAATAACTGTCCTTGACGTAGATGTTCCCAATCTGTAGCTGCTTCTTGAATATCTTTTTCGTAACTTCTTTTGTATCTATTTTCATAATATAAACCTTTACGATATAGGGTATCTTCTATTTCTTTTAGCATATATTTTGTTCTTCCTAACACTAACCACTCCCCTTTTGACATATCAATTGAATCAATATCAAAATGTCTGTGTAAGCTTCCTTCACTAGTTTTAGGTTGCCATGTTTTATCTATTCTATTTCTAATTCTATTAATTATACCCATTGCTAGAGTATGAACTTTAGTTGGAATTCTAAAAGATTGAATTAAAGGGAGATTAATCATTTGATTTTGTAGAGCTATAAAAGAATCTACATCTGCTCCAGCCCATTTAAATATTGCCTGGTCATCATCCCCTGCAATAAAAGTATCTTCTGTTTTATTCCAAATAGATTTTGTCATATCCCATTGCATTAAAGATAAATCTTGTGCTTCATCTATAAACACAACATCAAAGTTTGGGGATAAATCTGACTTAATAAAGTTTAGGATCATGTCATTAAAGTCAATTAAGTTATATTCTTTTTTATATCTTTTTAATTCATTGTGAATAATATTTAATTTATCTAGTTCTAAATCTTGAGTATGTTCTCGTTTATTATATTGTTGTTCGGGAGTTATATTTCTTAATTGTGCTAGTTGTATTATCTGAAGATACTCACTGTCAGAAGTAAATATACCGTGATCTTCTTGGTGTTCTGCATAAGAGACTGGAAATCCTAATTTTTTTCCTAAATCCCTATAATGTCTGGGTTGCATTACTTGATCTTTTTTAAGACCAAGTTTTCTAAATGCTAATGAGTGTAGAGTTCTAAAATATGGAAGATCATCCTCTGTAAGATTAAAATTTTTAATGGCCCTATCTCTTGCTTCATATGCAGCTTTTTGAGTAAAAGCAAAGTAACCTATTCTATCCGGATCAGTTTCTTTTAAATAACTATCTACTTTTTTTAATAACGTAGTAGTTTTTCCTGTACCTGGTGGTCCTAATACAATTGTTTTCATAATATCTTTGTTCCTTTCCTATGATTTTCATGAGCCCATAAAGGTTGTAAATTAGTATAATGAAAACATTTTCTTTGTTCTTCTAATTTACTTAAATCAAAACTTATACAAGGTATAATATGATCAATGTGCCATTTTTCTCTATTTTTCCAACTCATTTCAGGTTTAAATTTATTTTCTAAATATTTAATAAGTTCAGGCATGGGGCATCCAACAAGTTTTATTGTAGTTTCTAATTTAACGATATTACGATTTCTTAAAGCTGAATTTAATCTACCTCTTAAACTATCCATTAATCTATACTCCATGTTATTATTTCTTCTGTTTCGACACCAGATAGTGTGTCGATCTACGTATTTTTTATATTCTTCTGGATTATTTTTTTTCATTTCATGGTATTTAGCTTTTCGCGCCTTTATTATTTCAGGTCTATTATGGTATTCTCTATCTCTTAAAATTTTTTTCCACTTTATTTCCGGATTATTTTTAAAATATTCTCTTCTTTGAGTATTATAATATTCTCTATTTTTATCTCTCCATGCACGAGCAATTTTTCTGTTGAGTTCTCTTAACTCTGGATTGTTTTTAAGACGCTCTTTTCGCTTTAAATTAACTTTGTTAAGATGTTCTCTATATTCATCTGGGGAAAGCAATAATTTTCTATTTCTAGACGGATATCTTTTAGTACATTCTTTGCATTCTCCCTTATACCCATCTTTAGCTTTGTTATCTTTATAAAATTCTGTAAATAATTTTTTTGTTTTACAAGTTATACAAGTTTTCATTAAAATACATCCTTTGGCTTTAATTCTTTTTGAACATAATCTTCTTTTTTCTTATCAAATTGTTTAACTGCAAATACGGATATTCTTTCTTTACCTATTCTTTTATCTTCACAGCTGCATGTTTCTTTTAACATTTGTGCTGTACGTTGATAATTTGTTTCCCATCTTTGTCTTATTAAAAATTTACTATAAAACATATTAAACACAAAATGATGTTGTCCTTCATGAGTCCACACTCCTCCTTTTTTAAGATCATTTATGTCTGATCCAATATGTCTATTTAAACAAAACTCTTCTAAATGATTTCTTAATTGATCCGCTGTGGTTACTCCCTCAGGTGGTTCTACAGGTTCGTGGTTCTTCATTAATGGATTTATAATCGTATCCCAGTCTTTAGGTTTAACTGTTGGTGGTTTAAAATCTAATTGTTCCATGCATGCTTCTTGAAACAAACTTTGTTGTTTTAAATATTTAACATTTTCTAAATGTAATCTTTCTCCATCGACATTAAGATAATAATATGGTTTTTCTAATTTAATTTTTTGTAGATCAGATAATAAAGGAAAAACTATTTCATCTCCTATTCCGTATTTACGGGTCTTGCATAATTTTTTATCACAGAGATTACACATCGGAACATCATTACACTTATAGCCCCACTCTTTTTTCTCATGTTGTTTTATGATTCTATTTAAACCAACATCATCATAGATTGGTTTGACATGTTTTTCATTAAATAGAGAAACTTTTCCTTGCCAACCTGATGGCCATTTCTTTTTAGCATAAACAGTATAATGAAATAATGCATTATCTCTGCCTCCTTCTTCTACACCATTTGATGCCATTAATTCTATGCACGGCGGCCCGTCAGAAAATTCTGATTGGGGCCTCTGCACTTTTATGAGACTCACATGTAGTTGTTTTTTATTATTAAATATCTCATAAAATTCTTGTAAATTTGCTGCTGTACCATCATCTTTAAATGCATATCTTGTTGTATCGTCTCCATTAAAGTATGGTAAATTTAAAAAGTTGCCTGTATCGTCTTGTGATTTTAATTTAATTTGTTTTGGAAATACTTCTGATCCACCGTAGCCTAGTAATGTCTTTATCTCTGTAAGTTTATCTCTCATTCTTTCTGCGTCTACAGGATTCTCTGAGAAGAGAAACACATGAGCGCCGCCGCTCTTAGATCTACATACCACCAGAGGTAGTTTAAATTGTTTTATTTTGTTTATTAATTTTTTATGGTCAAATCCTGCATATGAATCTATATCTACACATCCCCATATACATTGATTATCTTCATTAATTGGAATAATTCCTAAACTTTGTGAACCTTGTAAATGTTTTAACCAAAGATCATCTGTTACAGATTGTCTTACTACAAAAGATTGACCTTTAACTTTTTCTCCATTACTGTTAATAGGCCCAATCTTAGTACAACCATGGGCTCTTTCTAAGCCTTTAAATATATTTTTAAATATTTTAATTCTATCTTCAATCATATAATTCTTTCAATGGGCGCCCCCACTCTCGCTTCAGCGCCCACTACCTAGGATTTGGTTAATATGGTGAATCGGTTTTTGATTCTTCACCGTGTTTAACTTTAACTAACCCTTTGCTATTTTTTTCTGCAAAGTTTTTAGCTATTTGATAAACCCCTTTATCTGTAACAGGACCAACTTTAGACACATCCCATCCAAACCATGTTCCTTTGTCGTTTGACATTTGAACAGTTTTTAGATTATAAATGTGGCTGTAAGTAGGCGGTGTAAATAAGCCATTTTTGCCTTGTAGCTTAAGACCCATCATGATTGAGTTCCATTTACGGCTAATTTTTAATTGAGTCGCTTTCATAGAAATCAATGCTGTAGATGGAGTTTTACCCATAAGAATCACAAAATGATTCGCAGTATTTTCCAAATAGTTACCGTTAGGTAATCTATCTTTCCACGATTTATCACGAGTAGCTGTACTTATGATATCGCTATCTGCACTATGGATTGCTACAGGAGCACCAGTGCTGGCACCTCTATCTTGCCATTCGACATATTGTCTTTCATAATGGACTGGTATAATATTTATACCTTTTGTTCCATCATAAAGCTCTCTAGTCACACTGTTTACAATCATTCCAGGTTCTGCACCGCTAATAAACTTAGCATTCTGTTTATTAACTTCTGGAGATAATTGTCCCAAAACTTTCAGAAATGGTAACGCAAGATCATCCTGCGTCATATTCTGAGAGCCCGCATTTGCATCAGCTTCGAATAAATTCGTAGACAATGCACCTGCTTCTTCTTTTCTTTGTACTTGGTTCATGTTTATTTTCTCTTTATAGTTGTTTTATTTCCAACGAATACGTTGAAAAGTTCCGTTGGCATTTCTTTACCTGCCTCAATACGTTCACGGACTAACGCTTTAAGAGTCATGGGCTCAACCTTCAACTTTTGTGTCGGTTGAAACCCACGCTCTTGTGCAAGAGCAGCATAATCTGCTGCCTTGTTATCCTCATTACGGCCAAAGGAGACGGAGATTTCATTTTTAATGATATCCCCGAGGCCGTTTTGACGAAGCCAATTAAACGCCGCATCTCTATTTGCTATAGTGATATTGGCGCTATAATTTGGTTTAACATCTAGTGAAGATCCATCCACTAATTTTAAATGAGATAAACCCATCTCACTCATCATAGTTGGAATTACTTCTCCAGATATATGTTCTTGTTTTTTCTTTTTATTTTTTAAATTTTCTTCAGCTTGTTCTATTTCTAGATTAAGAATTTCTAATCTTTCAACTTGGTCAGCTAATGATTGAATGTTTTCTGTTTTCTGTAAAACCTTTTCTTGGTCTGCTTCAAAGTTAATACTACTCATCTATTTTTCCTTTCTCGTATAAGTTAATTTCAATAGGATAATAAGTTCTTTCTTGTTTATCCCACTTTAAAAGTTTGTACTTACCATTGGTAATATCTGATACAATTGAACAGGCTACTCCTATGATTGCTGGATCACCTGTTAATAATAAAAAATCTTTCTTGCTAAAATTTTTTAAACCTTGTCTTAATTTAAAAATTAATGGACCTGGTGAAAAAATAATTTGAGAAAGTTCTGGTAGTAAAAAATTAAAAGTACCATACTGTGCAGCGCCCATAATATTTATTTTAGGATTACCTGTTTTGGTACCTGGAATTTCTTGAATAACATAAACGACTGATGGTTTATGATCTAGTGAAGCTGTTCCATTATTTATTACTTTCATACCTTGACATATAGTTCATTAAGGTTTATATGTCAATAGATAGAAAGAAAAAATTATGAAATATAAATTTAAGACAAAACCTTACGCACATCAAATAACTGCGTTAGAAAATTCGTGGAATAAAGAAACCTATGCCTATTTTATGGAAATGGGTACAGGGAAAACTAAGGTATTAATTGATAATGCTTCGATGCTTTATGATAAAGGCAAAATAGATGGCCTTTTAATCGTTGCACCTAAAGGTGTTATAGGTACTTGGTATGATCAAGAACTTCCAACTCATTTA
>Ga0209757_10000322_pt1 | contig 11772 bp, 14 predicted proteins | sample ETNvirome_6_1000_FD_185472 | JGI IMG/M metagenome (GOLD analysis project Ga0209757, IMG submission 185472) | Marine viral communities from the Pacific Ocean - ETNP_6_1000 (SPAdes) (version 2) | ecosystem: Environmental > Aquatic > Marine > Oceanic | place: Pacific Ocean | collected 2013-06-19 | reverse complement strand
TTTGGGCTAAAAGGGCAAAATTGACTACCAAATATATATTTAGCCCTTACGCTGTGAGCATCGTTACGCTGTGAAAATTTAGCTCCCACTTTAATAACTCCGCCATCAGTTGTAGAGGGCGTGTTGTTGGCATTGTCTATAGTGATCTCTTTAGCTATATCTGCAGGATAGCCTACATCCGTTGGGTAAATTTCGCCCCCTGCTCCGCTGGCTGCGGCGCTTATTATAGGATCTGGATTAGTTTCGTCTAAAAAATTAGCCTGCTGTATCCAGTATTTGCCCTGACTCATAAGGACACGAAAATTAAAGGCTTTTAATACACCCTTAAGCTCTTTGTCTGGATCTTGAATAGTAAGCGGCCAGTCCTCTGGATCAGTTACAAAAGCTGCCCTGTTATAATATGTTTTTCTAACTGGGTTTGTATCTGCTGGAGGTGTTGCCCCTGTGGCATAGTTCCACCAGTCAGTTTGCCAGCACCACTGTAAAAATAAATCGCCTGTGCTTGGTATAGTGTCAAGCTCAAATTTAGACTCTATAAGCTGCAGAGGATAGCTTAAATCTTGGTAATCTGACTGGCTCGCTACGTCTGTTTGGTTATTGTATTTATTAAGCTGCCTCTTTAGGCTGTCTGTAGCTTTTATATCTACGCTGTAAGGGTAAGGCGCATCTGGGTAGCCATCAAAGCCAGACTCTACCCAGCCCCCCCACCAGAGGCCTGCTATATTCCAGTTTTGCGCTGCGTCTGTACTCCTTTTAATCCTTATGTAAAAGCTCTGGTTTGTTTCACTTAATACGCCGTGAGCTGCGGCTAGTTCTGTTGCATCATTTACTAAAAACTTCACTATACAAGTAGAGGGCAAAAGCCCCCCCTGTATTGGCTTGCTAAGTTTTTTATATCGTAAGTCAAAACCTCCAGAGTCTAGAGTAAACTCTGTTGAGCTTAATACTTCTGTTGTTTTGTGCCAAATTTCTACACGGTAGTACATACCGTTTTCACTCACAAACTCGCTATAAAAATGCTGCTTTGTAGGCATTGTTTATCCTGTTATAGTTTTTGCGTTTGGCCCATCTTCATTAATAAGCTCATTATTTATAGCAGCTACTAGATCTGAGCCTCTTAGTATAAATTGCCCCGATATATTGCCGCCACCGCCTAGAGCGTGATTAGGTATAATTGTACCTGAGGTATTAGGTTTAAAGATCTCTGGCCCCATCTCCCCTACTAGTGCGGGCTGCCCTCCAGCTAGTGGCCCTCCAGAGGCTAGCGCTGGTATTGGTTGCCCCATTATAAGGCCTACCTGTGCAGCTCCTAAAGCCGCTACTATTCCAGCCATTATAGGATTCGCTATAACTTTAGTAACATTAACGGCGGTTTGTACAATAGCATTAAATACAGCCATTGCCTTATCAGCTATAGCTTGCTTTCTAGCAATTTCTTTACGCTTCTTTGCTACTTTCTCATCTAAAGCTAAAAGAGCCGCCTGCTTCTGCTCTTCGCTCATTTTTGATTGGTTTATCTTCTGCTGTTCTTTTTCGTAGTAATTATCTAGCTCTAAAGATTGATTTTCTAAAGCTTGGGCAGCTACATCAAAAGCCCCTTGAAAGGCTACAGTAAATTTTTCTGCAAACTCTAATACTTTACCAGATAAGCCCTCTAGTGTGCTTCCTACTTTTTCTTTAAAGCCTACCTGAATTGTAACCTCTTCCTCTTCTAGCTCCTCTGTAAGCTCGTCTAATTCTTCAAATGCAGAGTCGTCTAATTCTGTGTGTATTACTACTTTTGCGCCTGTGCTTGTTTTTCCTTCCCCTTCATTTACACCACCGCCACCGCCTCCTGAGCCTATCCCTAAACTGCCGCCCATTTTGCTTAAGGCTGCGCCTACTTCTTTGGCTGTATTTTTCATACTTGTGCCAAAGCTTTTAAATTCGTGCTCGTATTCGTTAGTCTCTACCTTTAGATCTTCTAAGCCCTTAGCTACATTTAAAAAAGGGTTTCCTATTGGCTCTTTTTTAAAGTATGTTAAGATCTTGTTAAAGCCTTGTAGTATTAAGCTATAAGGGTTGTATTGTAAAAACCATTGTAGCATTTGTATTATAGCATTTTTCCACCAGCCAATGTCTTTAAAGCGCTCTGTAAAAGCCTCTAAGTTATCCCTTACATATAAAAAGGCCACCCCTATAGCTACTATAGCAGCTACGACTAATCCTACTGGGCTTATTATAGCCCCTACTACTGTGGCAAGTGTACCAAATAACGCCACCAAAGGGCCTAATACTAAGAGTAAGCCTGCTACTACTACTGTAATTGTTTTGGCTTGGGCGCTCATATTAGAAATAAAAGTAAGTGCTGTGCTTACTTTGCTTGCTAGCTTTTCTAATAAAGGCAAAAGCATTTCTCCAAATTGTATAGCTACGCCCTCTGTAGCAGATTTCAAACGTGTAAGCGTTCCCGCTAGCCCCTCCATTTGAGTGTCAGCCACTTTTTTAGCCGTACCTCCACTGTCTTTTAAGTCTGCTGTATAGTCTTTTAATGCGCCCCCGCCTTGCTTTAATAGAGTCATCATAGCAGGGCCTGCACGTACTCCAAAAATCTCTAGTATTTTCTCAGAGCTTATGCCACTCTTTTTTATCTGGTCTAAATTCTCGTGCAGAGGCTTCATTTTACCAGAGGCATCGAATACATTTATCCCTAGCTCGCTGGCTTTTTTGCTCATTATTCCAAATACTTGGTTTAATGCTGCGCCTGCGCTTTCGCCTTTTATCCCTGCATTACTAAGCAAGCCTATTGCTGCTGTAGTTTCTTCAAAAGAAATACCTAAGCCATCCGCTACAGGAGCTACTTTAGCCATCCCCTGCCCTAGCTCCTCTAGGTTGGTGTTTGCTGTGGTAAAGCCTTTGGCTAACACATCAGCAAAGCGCCCACTTTCGCTGGCATCTGCTCCAAAGCCCTGTAAAATATTTGAAGAAATATCTGCAGCTCTGGCTAGATCCATACTGCCTGCAGCTGCAAGGTCTAAAGTTGCTGGCATTGCTGCCATTATCTGACTAGTATTAAAGCCAGCCATCCCTAAAAAGCCCATTGCCTCTGCTGCTTGGCTTGCGCTAAATTGAGTCGTTTTCCCTAAGTCTTTGGCTTGCTTTGAAAGGTTGGCAAAGTCTTTGCCTGTTGCTCCAGTAACGGCCTTAACTTTGTTCATTGATTTTTCAAAGTTAGCCGCTGCCATTACTGCGCCAGTTCCCAGCAAAGCTATAGGCCCAGATAAATTACGGCTCATAGATCGGCCTGCAGATTTAAGCTTTGTGCCCATCTTGCTAAAGCTCTTAGATGCTTTTTGCATCTTACTAGTAAACTCGCTTATATCAGCGCCTAGCTTTACCGTTGCTTTCTTTAAGCCCATCTTTTAATAGTTTTCTCTTTTCTACTAAATAATTAAGATCCTCTTTACTTATTCGCTCTGTAGGTTGCTCCTGCTTCTTATCCCAGTCAAAGGGCCAGAGCTTATCAGGTGCAATGCCTTTACCTTTCTTAGTGTGTGGCATTAGTAGCGTGCTGGCTAGTAGCCTTGTACGCTCCCACTCCTCTCGGCTCTTTATCTGGTGTAGCTGTTCAAAGCCTTGCATTTTATTTGCAAACTCTCTAGAGGTATAATCATCTAGCTGGTCTGGTGTTAAATTTAGCCAGCCAAGAGCTACGGCCTCCAGCTCGTCAAAGCTATTATAGCCGCCTCTTGTAGCCTTATCTACTTTTTTTTTGCAGCACCTTTTTTCTTAGGCTCTGCAGGCGCTAGGCTATCTGTAAACACTTTTAATACATTTAATAGCGCTTTATCATCCTCATCTAATAAATCTGCTACATCATCCAGATCCATATTAAAGGGCTTTTTTGTTACTCTAGCACCATCTTTTAAGCCAGCCCATACTAAGCCTATAGCTTGGGTAAAGGTCATCTCTTTTACCATCTTATCTATACCAGCTAATGTGGTGCCTGTAGCTTCAGAGAAAGCTCTAAGAGCCGCAAAGCCATACTTAATAGGGTAAACCTTACCCGCTATTCTTACAGGGGTTGCTTTCATACTACGATGTAACTACTTTCTCTAGATCGCCAGTACCTGAAATACTACAGCTATAAGTTGCTGTTTCTTCTACTCCGCCGCTTAAAGATAAGCTCGTTACATAGCCCTCGCCTGTATAGATATAATCGCCAGTAGCTGCGTTAGCTAAAGCAAACTCTACATATACTTTTGTTCGTGCATCTACTAGATCATATAAGGCTACAAAGTCTGTTTTTGTTGCGCCTAAATCTGTCGCATCATAAAGCGCATCTGCCGATAAGCTCCAGTTTCTTAATCCTCCTATAATCTCTTTCCATCCTGCAGAGTCTTTAGAGGTTATATCTCGCTCATCCATAGATAACTCCAGTGAGCAGTTAGTAGCGTGTGCGATTATCACCTCTGTTGAGTCGCTTGTGCCTACTTTTACTATTAAATCTGTTCCGTTAATTAGTGCCATTTTCTGCCTGTTTTTTAGGTTTTACTTGTTTAAATTTGCCGCTAATTAATACGGCCTTGTCATTGTCGCAGAGTTCTTTAGCTACTGCGCTTTTTTTAATCTTTACCAGCTGTCCTGCTTTGAGGTTTAAAGTTCCTACTTTGCAGTCCTCTTTTAGTTTTACTTTATACATTGCTTCGCTCTAAATTATTACCCTTGCTTTATATGTAGACTGTAAATAATACAGCTTATTTGCTCCGTCAAAATCAGTACTCTGGCTTTGCATAACGCAGCTCTGTAATTCTATGCCATTATAAGTACCCGCCGCAGGCTTATCTAGTAAGCTCTCTATCTTTGCGCCTATCTCTATACACTTGCTGTAAGTGTCTGTAAAGCTTTCTATTTGAAAGGTTACGCTTGTAAGATCTGCAGTACTACTAGTTTTAGTGTTTTCATTATCTACATTTAGCACATCATAAAAAATCCCACTCGTAGGGCTTGCCGTATATATAGCGCTTGGCTGTATTTTTGAGGCGCTGCCTATTAGCGTTATTAGTGCTGCATTGCTAGCTAATAAATTATAAATCGCTTTCCCTATTTCTATTCCTACTGCCATACTATTTTAGAAATTTCATAGCTGCTTTAAATATTTTCTCCTCTAGTATTGCCTCTGCTCTGTTTTTACTTTGCTCGTAGCCTTTCTGCACAAATCGGCGGCCTTTAAAGTCTAAGTCGTAGCCTGTATCTTTCCCAAATTCTACCCAGTGGCCTACATATCCTTTACTAGACCAGCTGCGCTTTACTCTAGGCCCTACATATATGCTGGCAAATCTTTTACTTCTACCAGTGATCTTACCTATAGAGCGCTTTAAATCTCCACTGTTGCGCATATATTTAGCATTGGAATAATCTCTTCCGCTTGGAGTTATGTTATTCCTTACAGCTTTCACTATTGGAGTAGCAGCTGCACGCATACCGCTTAGCAGTACTTTACGTGTAACGCTTCTGGAGGCTTTATATAGTGCCTTTTCAATAGCTTTTCCGCCTTGTATGTCTGCAAATAATTTCAATCTCTTGCCTGTGCTATTAGTTCTATATATGCTTTATTGCCTTGCCCTCTATAAGCTACGCTTTGAATATCAAATACAGAGCTTTCATAAGTAATTGTATCTCTAGCATTTACCGCCTCTACATCATCGCTATAACGTATTGTAAATACTGCCTGCCTTACGCTTGAAAATATACCACCCTCTAGCTTTTCTTTTGCCTGCACCCACTTTACAGCTGCCCACTTGTTTAAGTTTGTAGCGGTTTCTGTAGGGCCTCCATAGTTAACCTCTTGGCCAAAAGCTTTAAGATTCAATTCAATTCTATATCTAAATAAACCCGCATCCATCTTACCTACTCCAGATCGTGTTTTTATACTGCTTAATTATTCTGTTGTAGCCTATTGGTAGCTCTTTAGGGCTTCCAAAGGTTACAGCGCTCCTATTATCGTAAAAGTGTCCTATCAGCAGATACATTGCTTGTTTTAGTGGCAATGGTAAATAAGGTGCTGAGTCTATCCCTCCCTCTGGATAAATAGAATAAGAGATTTTTATACTATTGGTTTGTTCTTCTACGTCGCTTGGCCAGCTATCTGCAGGCAATATGTTAATTAAGCCTTGACCTTTAGTATATAAAAAGTCCGTTGTTAATGCCATTGTTGTAGTAGATCCTGCTGTATTTTCGTAGGTTATTACTAGGCCTGTAGTTGGCTCTACATTACCCGCATATTGTAAGGTAATTGCACCACTAGGAAAGCTGTTATAATATTCTATGTAAGTATTAGTTACTAGCGTTGTATTTGTTTCTTTCTCTACTAGCTGGCGGGCCATCTTTATAAGCTCAGTAATATAGTCGTTGTCGTCTGTGCTATCCACTCTTAAAAAAGCTTTTGCTTCTGGTAAAGTGATAGGCTCTGTGCCTGTGTACTCCGATTTTATACTAAATTCTGCCATACTAAAAGTAAAATAAGGGCGGCGTAAACCGCCCCTTATTAAATAAACTAATTAACCTCTATTAAGAATTAGTATCTACAAACTTTGAGAACGTTTGCGTAGTTCTCGCTGCTGCACCATCAAGTAAAGTAGTTACTACTAATCGGCCTAAGCCTTTTGCTGCGTTTGTGTATGGATCAAATAGCACGCTCATTCCGCCAAATTGGCCTAAGTGCATATCGCTAAAGTCCCCAAACATTACATAGTCTCCAGCTCCTGCCGTACCATCTGCCGCAGCACCTAAGTTACTTGTAACGTGGTAAGGCGTATTGTTAATTGTCTTTTGGAAATTATCCATAAAGCCAGCCACGTAGTTAGCTCCTGCTAATCCTTTTGCTGCTCCTAATCCAGAGCCATTAAAGATATATGCAAAGCGTGCAGCTGCAGCGTTTACGTTATTCTCTAGTATTAAAGTTTCACAAGCTAAAATATCTGCTATAGTTATTGCAGTTGTGCCGCTAGTTCCCTCTGTTACATCTGCGAAAATTGAGGCAGGCCCTCCAGCTGTTTGGTCAGCTGCTGCTAATAAGTTTTGCTCGAATTGAGCCATAATAGCTGCTGCTAAATTACGCTGTAAAGCTGCTTCTACTGCTGGATTTTGTGCTAATAACTCTGCACTCATTCCCACCATAGAAATACACTTGTTCGGCTGTAATGTGATATTGGTTAAGTTACCAGCTTCACTAGCTCCAGAGCCTCCGCCCTCAGCTAAAAAGGCTGCTGTTACTCCTGAGATAATCGGGAATTTACGATCAGCCTGTAAGCCTGTGTAAAAATTAGCCCCTGCTGCTGCTAGTACAGAATTTGCTTGTAATTGATCTACAAAGCTTCCCACTTCAGTACCCGCCGCCTGTGCTGTTGCTGCTGGTAATGCTGTACGTGATTGCAATACGCTTGCTGGTACTGCAATACCTCTAAACATAGAGCCCGGCGCTTCCATTCTTGCCTCAGCATCTAGCTCTTTAATTATTCCATCTACTTTACCAGTGTAGGCCGCTTGGGCTACTGCTCCAAAGCTAAACTTTCTCAAGTCTTTATCTTCTTTAGCTACGTCTTGGATAGTGTGCGAAATTGGCGCATTTTTCACTAAGTTTAAAGATCGCTCTAAGCGGTCTATTCTAGCATCTAGATTCTCTACTTTTTCTGTAGAGCTGTCAAAGTCTTTTTGCTCATCCTCTGTAAGGTTTCTATCCTCGCCCTCAGATAAGTTTACTAGCGCTTGCATCTCATCTATAGAGGACTGGCGCTCTTCTCTTAATTGTTTTATTGTCTTGTTCACTTTTTACCTAATTTAAGTACTGTTAATCTTGCTTTATTTTCCCTGTTGTTTGGTGGCGTTTCCGCCTGTATATAGTCGCCTAGTGAGCGTATAGCTGCGCTAGTTTGTGGATAAGCTGGCCTAGTTACTAGGCTTACATCTACCAGCCTTTTAACTTCCTGAATTGTCCGTACATACTCGCCCTGCTCTCGCTTTTCCCAGCTGTCTTTTCCTACATAAAAACCGAAGCTCATTTGCGTAATATCGCCCCGCTTTACTAATTCTGCTGTATCTTTTGCCGCCTGCGTGTTTGGCATATCCCACTCTGAAATAAGCCCTCTATTGTCGCTGGATAGTTTAAGCGTGCCGCTTGTACTTCTGGCAAATACTATATTGTTATCGTGATTTAATAAACATACGCAGTCAAGCTCTGGGCTATCTAGTACATTTCTAAAAGCTGCTTTGTCTATCTTTTCTTTAAAGCCTCCCAGATCGTGAGAAAGCTCATCGTAAACACTAGCATACCCTCTAATAGTTACGCCGCCTGCCTCGTTGTCGATTGCTCGCAGCTCGGCTGTGTTTATCTGGCGTATTTCTTTATTATTAGTCTTGTTTTTCATCTGCTGCATTTTTACTGTTTATCATATTCATAGGCACATATAACACATCTCCGCCATCAATATCATTCATATTCTCCTTACGTCTTATTTCATTCTGTGTTATTGCTCCTGTGCTGAATAATTTGGCGTAGTACTCAGAGCGTGCCTTAGCATCCCCCCGCAGAAGCCCAGTTGTATTATGCTCAAAGTAACTACGCCCTTTATCGTTCTCAAAAATTAACTTACGGTTAAGCTCTTGCTCAATTTTTATAGCTATAGGGTTTATAGTATCTGTAAGAAATTCAATAGATTGATGTTCTATATTTGAGAAAGTAGCACGCTCTAGATCTCCTAGCTTGTGCGGTGGCACTCTAAATATTCTAGCGATCTCTAAAATTGAAAATTTGCGAGTTGCTAAAAATTGGGCCTCATCTGGTCTAAGCTGGATCGGCTTGTACTGCATACCCTCCTCCAGTATTGCAGTTTCAAACTTGCCGCCTACTCCAGTATGAAAAGTTTTGCGCCAGCTTTCTCTTAGTGTCTGTAGTGCATCGCTGCCTAGTGTAGCTGGGTGCATAAGCACGCCGCTAATTTTAGCACCACTCTCAAAAAATGCCTTACCGTATTTCTGGGCTGCTAAGCCTAGAGCAATATTATCTTTAGCTTTAGATATTCTGCTTTGTCCTGTAATGCCGTCAAAGCTCATATCTAGCACGTGTATCATATCGCTTGCACTTATATTGCCCTCTATTCCATCTATGCTATATACTAGATTATCGTTTATAAGCTCTGCTTTTATTTCGTCTGGATGGATCAGCTTTAAGCTAGTAGGCACGCCCCTAGCGCCTCGCTGTATATAAGCGTAGGCATTACCATAAACTAAGAGCGTATTTACAAAGGTTTCAAAGAAAGTATATTTGCTCATCAGAGGATTAGGCTCACTATTCACTAGCGTAAATAATGGGCTTGCTGTGTAAACCTCTCGGCCTTTATCTGTTTTCTGGTAGTAATTAAGCGGCAGCTGTGCAATTGTTTCGCTTATAACTCTTATAGCTGCATAAACTGCACTAAAAGTAAGTGCAGTATCTGGGTTTACTATTACATTATTGCCGCCAAATCCGTTAAGAGCTAAGTCTAAAAAGCCTCTTTTTTCTTCTTTTTTACCCTTAAAAAATCTACTTAATAATGATGGCATAAATTAGCATATTTATAAGAGTCTAATTTACGAAATATTAGCCTAAAAATCAAGCGTTTAAATACTTAAAAAACCCCGTTGACTACTGTAAACACTCACTTTTTCACGTTCAGTAAACAGCATCTCGCCTGTAGCAATTATCATACTAACAATAGTGTCTATTTTATCCTTTGCTTTATCTTTCACAGGCTTAATATCTGCGGCTGCATTTGTCGCAAGTTGCACGTTTCCTATCTGCCATCTTAACACAGGGCAGCCAAAATGTATAACCTCTTCTTTTAGTATTTTTGCCTCTAGTGCTTTTGTAGGAGGATTCATACTAACAAAGCCTTGACCATAGGGACTCATTTTAAAGCCCTCAGCTGTTAAATTTAGCACTAGCTGGCTGCTGTTGTAGCGGTCAAAAGCTATACTTTGAATATTATAAGACTCTGAAAGTTGCATAACTTTTGCCTGTACGTACTCATAATCTGTTACATTGCCTGCAGTGATCTCTAGTATATCGTTCCACTCCAAATAGTTTACCCCATCTTTGCCGCCTGTTCTCTGGTGTACTTTCTCTTCTGGTACGAATGTCCAATGCTTATATACATACATATCGTCTACCTCCCAGACTAAACTAAAAGCCGTTAGATCTCTCACGCTTGCCAGATCTAAGCCACCCCAGCAGGGTAAGTGCTTAAGCTGGTCATCTGTTATAGTGCTATCGCAGGCCATCCAAAGCTCATCTGAGATCCAGCGGGTGTGTGATCCAGTCCACTGGTTAAGGTGTAAGCGCCTAAATATATTCTCATAGCTTGGTAAGGTTTTAGCTTTTAAGGCTTCCCGTTCCATATACTCACGCTTTAAACTTATGCCGTAATTTGGATTAGCATTGGCCCAAGTTTCTGGGCTTTGTATATCTGCTTCTATATCTGCCTCATATATTACAGGCAAAAACGCCTCATCTATTACGCTGCCCTCTTCTACTCTTTTGGCGTAGCTATACATCTTATAGCACTCGCTTTGTGTATCAAATCCGCTTGTAGTAATTGCGATAATTAAAGGCTCACGCCTAGAGCCTGTAGCTGTTTCTAATACTTGGTAGAGGTTCTCTGCATCTCCGCTCTTCATAGCGTGCAGCTCATCGTATATAGCAGCGCTTACATTAAAGCCGTGCTTAGTTCCTGACTCCCTAGAAATTGCTTTGTAAAAAGAGCCTTTTGCATTATAGACTAAGCTGCTCCTGTAGCTTTCTAGGTACTGGCTAAGCTCTGGGCTGTTTGCCACCATCCCTTTAGCGCAGTCAAACACTAGCTTTGCCTGCTCTTTGTCATTGGCTGCGCTGTAGTACTCTGCTCCTATTTCATCATCTATAAACATAAGCGTTAAGATAATGGCTGCGGCTAGTGTACTCTTGCCGTTCTTACGTGGCAGAAAAATAAAGGCTGTGCGGTATTTTCTTAGGCCTGTTTTGGTGTGCTTCATTCCAAAAATAGGCTCTATAATTTCTTTCTTTTGCCACTCCTCCAGGATAAAAGGCTTACCCCCTAGCTCGCCTTTAGTGTGGGTTAAGTATTTTTCTATAAATCTTACGGCCTTATCTGCAGCCTCCTTATCGTAGTAGTATTTTTCACTCATATTTCTAAAGGCTTTGGGCCTTGCTGTGGCATACTTATACGAGTCCTTGCGCTAGGTGTTAGCCCAAACTGTGCGGCTATTTTTAAAGCTGCAGCTAGTGCATCTCTTGCGATCTTCTGCTCTGGCTTTGCTTGCCGTTTTGTAAGTACGCCCTCATCGTTGTAAAATTCATCTACACGGCCTTGTAATAGTATTTTTTCGCTCTCAATATATAGCGCCATTTCATTACAGTAAGCAGCTATTAAGGGCAGATCTACAAGGTGCAGCATCTGCTTGCCGTGTAGCTCGGCGGTAATATTTACCCACTCCCTTAAGCCCAGATCGTTAAGCTGCATAGGTGGCTCAGGTATGTTTAAGAGCCTGCTTACTTCCATCTCATTGGGGTTTATCCTACAGGGCTGGTCTGTGCCTGCCATACGTTTAAGCCTTGTCGGCTTTGGTGGTCTGCCTTTCATATTATTTTTATCTAAGTAGAGAAACTAAAAAAATAGTAAACCCTTTTTTTGCGTAAATGCCTCTTCCCTCTGGCTAGGACTTTTGAAAAGCCCAGATTTGCACTTGTGAAAGGTAAAA
>Ga0209757_10000321_pt1 | contig 11781 bp, 22 predicted proteins | sample ETNvirome_6_1000_FD_185472 | JGI IMG/M metagenome (GOLD analysis project Ga0209757, IMG submission 185472) | Marine viral communities from the Pacific Ocean - ETNP_6_1000 (SPAdes) (version 2) | ecosystem: Environmental > Aquatic > Marine > Oceanic | place: Pacific Ocean | collected 2013-06-19 | reverse complement strand
AGAGATATGCATATACTGTATATAGATACTATAGAATACCCTATATAACAATGTCACATTGCTATTGAATAGTCAATATAGAGAGTAACAATGGCACGTTGCTATTAGATATGTAGGGGTTTGTTAGGTTTGGTACGTAAAGAATAGACTATGGTATGCAAGGGAGGAGTGCCCTATATGCCCCTGTGTCTATGGTTCCATTTCTATAGTATAGGGGGCCCCTTGTAACCGGTTGATTAACATACACTTAGCATTCCTATACAACCAAATCCCCGCTTTGTAACTAATATTTAAAAGAAAATAAAGAAAAAACATAAGGTCCTTTTAGTTACTAAGTGCTTTAATGTAGGTAAAGTTGATGCCTCTAGGGCATCAAGATAATAGAGGACATGTGAGCATTTATATAGGCGCGTTTTATACCCACCCATGTAAGGCTTATATAAGGGGGTTATTTATTCTCTCTATATAGAGATTTCAATGGCACGTTGTTGATTTGTTATAAGTTTATTGAGTTTTATATATATAGAAGAGTAAAGATTTAAAGTAAGAGTTCGCAATTGCGTAACTTTTTAAAGACAAGTAACCGGTAAGACGTAAAAAAATTAGAAACCGGACAAAATTAACGTGAATCGGGAATAGAATATATGCAACTAACGCTACGCGGAACAACAGAAACCGGAGAAGATATTATAAAAGAGCACGGTATTGATTGGACTCTTATTAAGGTGTCCCCCAGTGTCACACTCTTTAAGGGTCCGGGAGCGTGGTTAGAATCAGTTAAAGACAAATTCGGTATGTGGATATCCATTACAATGGATCTGGAATCAGTAGAAGACAAATTTACATTTGAGATTAAGGATCCGGACTACAAACATCTATTATAAGTCATTGGGCTGGTGAACCTCTCTTTTGCTCGCTTCCCACTTACAATTAACATTTATTGGTACCGGACCCTACCCTCTCATAGGTTCCAGGTTTAATTTATCAAAAAGCTATGTTCAACGTGCCGTACTATGCCCGTCTAACCTATAGACACTCTAGAACCAGATCCGAATCTTTTACTTGATAATATTGAGTCTCGATCTGTTGCATCGTTATAACTACGGTATAATTGTTTTCAGCTACCGTACCTACACCTCTCTCGGCACCACTAGCATATGCTATTCTGGCCGAGACCCGAGCATTTCTAAATTCTTTTCCTGGAGTAACATTAATTACCTCTAAGTACTCTCCGGGATTATAATCTTGTTGCAAGTCTCTAATTTTACATCCCGCATTTAATTCAATTTGTTTCATTACCGGTAATTTACAAGGGTTAGAATATATGACACCCGTCTTTTTTTATTTATGTGGAACCGGGTGGTAATGTCTCAAATGCTCTTCATTCTGTGCCAGCCGGTTACTCCCCTTTCATTCGGCTGCTGGCACTGCCAAAACTATTCCAGCCGGTCGGTCCCTTTTTCTACCGTCTCTGACCTGACAAAAACTGGAGTAACCGGTTTGTCCACTTTTGGGTACTTGTGATCTAGCGCAACCGGTTGCTCTTCTTTTGCTTCAATTTGGGCTCCATAAGGACTAGCGCAACCGGTTCCTCTGTAAAAAAATTAGTGTTTTGTTCCCGGTTTACGATTTATATTTCTATACGAAAACACCCTGCGCATATCAAATCGTTAAAAAACAATATAAATTTAATTGGTGCACTGTTGCCGGTTTTAGATGTAAATTACTATAGTTAATTAAATGCGTTATAGATTCTTTATAGATTTATACGTTTATTATATATATAACAAAGAAAGGTAAGCAATGAGTAATCCAGGAAATAACAATTTAGAGAGATGCCACGATGCATTTGAAATATCAAAAATAAAGTATGATGAACTGGAAGCAGCCAAGCAGGATGTTAAAGCTGAGCTGGAGGCAATTCGAGAGAAAGCCGCCGTACCATTAGATCATCTAGTAGGGGATTCAGTTGACATAAGTAAACTCCGTTCTGAGTTTGGAAGTTTATTTTATGGTTGTCTGGAACCTATTAACGGACACAACATAAAAGATCGCCGTTACTTCGACGAGGAAGATAATCCAACGGAGTCATTTGATAATGCAAGGCGCGGCAGTGCTGGTGTCTTTAAACGAATCGGTAAAAAGTCTCCTTATCGAAAAAATACATCATGGTATGACGAGCACCAAGTTTTTGATAAGCTTGACCAGGATCATGTTAATTTAATCCATAATGGAAAATATAGCCGGTACGATCACAAAGAGGTGGCACAGGAGTTTCTTGATGTTAGAGACGAAATCAATGGGATTAGAGCGGACTGGAAAGCTAAAGAAATTATAGTCCATGCAACGGAAACAATGCCATTGTCTTTAATATATCATTCATCTGACCATATGGGGGTGATTACAGATGTTTTAAGTACCACGGTCGATTATTGGATGTTACAAAATCAATCAATTTATTTGTATCCTGTTCAAACTGAAGCTACGAGAGACAAAAACGTAGTTGAAAGTTTTAGTTGCGACTATCGTACGAATGGTCCGGAATTCATAGAAAGTTCAGACTGGAGAAACAAATTCACTGTTGACGGGTGGCATGATGTTTTATCTGATCCTCGAACAGTTAAAGCAAAATTAGAATTGGATAAAATGATCCAGGAAGCAGAAGATAAGTTAGACGAGTTAAAACTAAAATATGCTAACCGATTAGTTGTAAAGGGATTGTTTTAAACAGATTGAAATAATTGTTGAACTGTTGCCGGTTTTAGATGTAAATTACTATAGTTAATTAAATGCGAAATGCGTTTAATATAAATCACAACACAATGACATACCAGAAAGGAAGTTATGTTAAAAGTAAATACTAACCAGTATAAGAAATACCTGTTGCATAATTATAAACTCAAAGAGCCAATTTATATCCAGGGCGGACCTGGGATTGGTAAATCTGAGATACCGTTACAGGTGTTTAAAAAGCAAGCCATAGAAGAGGGCCTGGAGTTTGCACAATGGGATAAAACGTCGCGGGATGAGAAAGAAGTAATGTTTGCTAACCGTGACAAGTATTTTGTTTATTGCGACCAGCGCCTTGCGCAAATGGATGTAACGGATCTTCGCGGGATACCTAAATTAAATTCTGATAGAGTGGATCCGATGCCGCCAAGTTGGGTGTTATATTTTTGTGACCCTGATGCGCATGGATTGATCTTTTTCGATGAATTGAATTTGGCGCCCCAAACAGTACAAGGTTCTGCATATCAAATCATTCGCGACCGTTCAATGGCTGACATGATGTTAGGGGATGGAGTGTATTGCATTGCAGCGGGTAATCGTGCTGAGGACAAGGCATACACATTTGACTTACCGCTACCATTAAGAGACCGATTCAGTGAAATGGAATTGCGACCTGATGTTGATTCTTGGACCGAATGGGCCGCGAGTGAAAGTGTAAATCCGCATTTGATTGCTTTTGTGAACTGGAAAGAATCTTATCTTTATAGGATATCAGAAACGGGCGCAGATAAATCAACAACGCCTCGCGGGATAGCAAGAGCATCGAGACTTGTCGGGGATGAACCAATTGGTTCTCCAGACGCTAACATGTTATTGTCAATGTCGGTAGGGGAAGCGTTTGCTACTGAGTTCCAGGGATACGTAAAGTATTTCAAATCATTAGATTGGGACCAGATTTACAATCATCCTGAAAGCGTCCGAGAGCTTGAGACCAGCCAATTATTTGCTGTGTCTGGAGGCTTATCGGAACACTTTACTAAGGATAGTAAACGGTTCGATAATATTGTTAACGTCGTGGAACATATGCAACCAGAGTTTGCTGTCATGGCCTTGAGAATGATGAGGGATTCAAACCCAACTACATTTAAGAGACTAGGACAAAAGAATAAAAAGTTCGTAGACACAATTGCAAAGGAACTGGGTAAATTCATTATCTAATTGTTGTGATGGTAACATAATGTGGTGGGCTATCGGAGCTTCTCTCCTCGTCCACCACATTTTTTGTTGAACTGTTGCCGGTTTTAGATGTAAATTACTATAGTTGATTATATGAAAGGAAAGGGACTATGATACAACTTACGACAGAAGAACGGATTATCAAAGCAAAGATCCGGCTTCAAAAACAATCTCCATTCTTTGCACACCTGGTCATGAACATGAGCATTCAGGAAGATAAGAACGGGAGACTTCCAGTGCCTACAATGGGTGTGGATCCAAAAGGTAACGCGATTTATAATGTTGAATTTATTGATAGCCTAACGGATGCACAATTGAAGGGGGTGTTGTGCCACGAAACAATGCACGTCGCGTTACAACATTTAATTCGACTCGGGAAAAAACAAGCATTGATTTGGAATGTAGCCACGGACATGGCTATTAACTGGATTATCACACAAGAAGGCTACCAGCTACCTGAAAAAGGAATCATACCAGACTCTAATGGACGAGTTGTTATTGAGACTGAGGATGGTAAGAAGTATTTTGATGTGCCTGATAAGACCGCGGATCAGTTGTACGAGGAACTAGTAAAAGAGTTACCAGAGTGCAAATGTGATTGTCATGATGGTGGTGGTAATTGTGGAAGTGGAACTCCTGACCCAAATGGTACGGGTGGACAGTGTTGTCCTTGCCAGGGCGGATTTGATAATCACTTTTACGGGGATGATATGTCTGAAGAGGAACAGGAAGCACTTGGCAAAGAATGGCGCGGGAAATTAGTTGATGCCGCGACTGCTGCTAAGGCGCGAGGCAGGTTACCTGGATCAATTGAAAGACTGGTTGATGAATTATTAAATCCAAAGTTGGACTGGAGAACAATTCTTCATCAGTTTATTACAAAAGACATCCCGTATGATTATACAATGAGGAAACCAGGAAGACGTAGCCATTCGCTTGGAATATACCTACCCGATGTCCTTAAAGAAAATCTAAACATTACTTGTACCGTAGACACTTCTGGGTCTATCAGTCGAGAAGAGTATCGGGTATTCGCAACTGAACTTATGGCCATGGCTTCATCTTTCCAGCAAATTAATATGGATATTATATACTGGGATACAAGAGTGGTTGGGGAAATAAAAGTGACACGGGGCAAAGAAAAAGATATTCTTGAAAAAGCGCATCTCGGTGGAGGCGGTACGTCAATGAGTTGTTTAGGGGAACACTTTAAAAATAAGCAACCCCCAAAAATAATGATTCATCTCACTGACGGATACACCGAGCATGACCCTTACCTACCAAACTGCAAGCATTTGTTTGTGATACCAGAACATGGTACGGACAGTGCTCTGAAGGAGTTGGGAATGGTTGCACGCTTGGACTAAAGAAGGTGGTGATTGATGGGGCCGGCATATCTATATAAGAGTATTTATCCGGTTCCAATCAATCAATTTATATATATTTGATATTAAATTTTTTATTAAAAATGAGCGCAAAACATGCGCTATTTCATTAGATCTTTTCTTAAACGTATGAAGCTAAGCCTAAGGAAAGATATCGCTTTAAATCGCAAATAGGAAACGCAAATGATGAAGACTGGAGTTATTGAAGAAGAAAGTGAACATATTATGCCAGTGTACGCAAAACCGTTTATGGCAGAGCTGATGTCAAATACTCCCCGGAAGCACTTAGAAAAGACAGGGTGCGTATTTGCAGACATTATGATTGAGTGTACTAAGTTACAGGAGGCACTAGACAATGTCACATAAGAAGAAATTTCCTTTTATCGGGTTTACTATAGTGGTAATATTATTAACTATAGTCCAATGGGGCTTCTGGTCGTTTGTACCAAACAAACCTGACTCTGAGCGAACGGACTTTATTGGTACTCCATATGAAAAATATTACAGAGAGGCACAGGGTGCCAAGTAAGAAAAAACTCTTAGCTGAGACCGTTAAGAGTTTGTGGTTAAATCAACACGAACCAGATGGAAGAAGATTAACTCTACCGGAAATATGTAAAATGCTGGCACCAGAGAATTGGAAAGAAATTCAAGACTTGGTTCAAAGAGACCTAATTCAAAAAACATAGGTTGCCATGAACCGGGTTTTGTTTGTAAATTACTAAAACAAGTTAACAGTTAAACCACAATTATGTGAAAGGACACATATGAAGCTAGTTATAAAACAGGGAACGACTGAAATTCAGTTAACCCTGACTAATGATCAAATCTCAGAAATTATTACTGAGCCTGATACGGGATTATCTTACGAGGTAATGAAGCCCGCAAAGAAAAAGATGCCTAAGGGTAAGTTAAACGGTCGCACTAAAGACTTGCAACCACGCACTCTGGCCTGGGATACACGAAAGAAAAAGTTTTCCCCAAGGAGAGGGTACTTGAGACGAGCAGTATTGGATGCCTTAAGCCCTAAGCGGAGTATGTCATTGCGCCAGCTCCATACTAAGTTGATGAAAACCCTGCCTAAAGTAACTGACAAAAGCATTGCAGGTACTTTGTCTATTCTTTATCAGAATAAGATGGTGGTACGAAGTGGTACTCCTGGAAGAGGTTTTGGTCATAAGACTGGGTTTAAAAATGGATACCGGTATAAAAGTGTTGGAATGATTATGCCCAAGTAGGTCATTATTGATGATCTTGGTTTCGTGAAAAGAGGAGGCTCCGGTTTCCTCTTTTTTTTGTTGTTCTATTTCCGGTTTTTAATGTAAATTTGTATAGCAAAAAGAAAGGAAAGTACATCACAATGAGTACAGAAAGAGTTGATTGGACCCGAGAAGAAATTAAAGAAATGCTTTTAATAAATGACAGGGCTGTTATCAAAGCATTAATTGCAATCTGGAAATATCAGACTGTTGCTGAGCAGGGTTGCAGTGAAAGCCATGAGCATAATAATGTAGGCTTTACCGGACCCGATGCAGAGATATGTACTAGTTTGGTAAATTTTTATAATGACCGTGGTTTTCTGACACCAAAGCAAATGATTATAGCCAGAAAGAAATCTTTAAAATATACACGGCAATTAAAGGCGATTGCTAACAAGGAGTATGAAACCCAAGTGTTCATAAATAAACTATGAAAAGAGATTCCGTATTCCAATCAGTCCACAAACTAAAATCTAAGAGAGATGTATCATCTGAATACCAGGCTGATGCTCTTATAGAAGGTCGCCTCCGGTCACACTTTATTGAGACAGCAGTGCGGGCACGAACTTGTCATGTCTGCAGGGAGACTATTCCAAAAGGTGATAGTCATGTCGGACTGTATTCAAGGTGTGCAACTGGATGGGTGAAACGGCAAAATCTGTGTATGTTTTGCGTGGATACTTTAGGCAAGGTTTTAAAACAAAAAGTTCCGTGGAGAAAAAGGTTAAAGAAAAGATTCCTGGACAGACTTGTTGATTCACTTTAATAGCATAGCGTATTGAGTTTAAATGGAAGTTTCAGCGCTTTATATTGAGTTATTTCGCAGTTTAACTATACTTGCATGTGATGTATTATATAATATTATTCTCTGTGGAATAGTAGGATCCGGCATCATAATGTTAATAAAGTCTATTAAATTTAAAAATTAATTGTTGTCCTGTAACCGGTTTATTTTGTAGATTACTATAGTTCATAAGAAAGGAAATTCAATGGCATTAAGTAAAACATCAAAAGGCATACGAGGACTTGTAGGAAAACGGTACTTCGGTGTAAAGTTTATTAAAAGAACAGATAACTCCGTTCGCACAATGCTTTGTCAGCTTGACGTGAGAAACTGGAAAGGCAAGTCAACATTAAAAGGCGGGTCTTTAAAATACAATCCAGAATCTAAAGGTTTGTTGCCAGTGTGGGATGTTAATAAGAAGGCTTATCGGATGGTGAATTTAAACACTTTATTAGAACTTAGATTTAATAAGACCGTGCATAAATTCTAGTGACCACTAAGTACTACCTACTAAAGAACCGGACTCCTACTCTCTTTCGAGTATTAAAGACCGAAGTAGAAAAGGACGGGACAACTAGACAATATGTATATTGTGATGGTCTCTGGATATTCAGCGATGCAAGACAGGATAAGTATGATATTAAGAATCCCATGCACGTTGAAAAAGAGTTAACTAAACCAGAAGCTTTAGTGGAACTATTATAGGGGTCCTACCTCCTTAATGACTATTTATTCCACATGTCAAAGAGGAGGACTAGTGATGACTTTTAATGATAACGATAGCCCCATGGGTGATTTAGACATAGAGTGTCACAAGGAAAAGTTATTTGATGGAGTAGACTCAACTTATAATATTGTACGGAGTTTATTCGCATGCATAATTGTAATAATTCTTATTACAATGGTAGTAAATTAGTTAGTATTTGATTAATATGGTTTAATATAGCCATATGTTTTTTGAAAGAATTCGGGGGTAATTACCCGATGATGGTAAGTATCGGTTAGGATGACTGAATAATTGGTTTCCTGAAGCTGATAAAGTGTACACTAAGCCCTGTGGTGGGGTGGCTCTACGGACGAGTGTCTTAGAGCCTCTACTTAACCGGTTGAATTGTGTAGCAGAAAGTTTTAAACAAATAACAAAAGTTATTTGGGTGCTTTCTTGTGGGTATAAACTAACCCCACCTTGACTGACTTATCAAAATTTGAGCGGGATGTTAGCAGAGGTAGCTAGCTGGGTTCATATCCCAGAGGTCGGAGGTTCGATTCCTTCTCCCGCAACTATAAGAGAGTTTAGGCCATATAAAACTGGTAAAACTAAATGTTCAAGGTTAGTATGATAATATTGCAATGCCCTACAGAACTTCTAGTCTCTCTTAATATGCGGGAGGCGTGCTCGCTATATAAAAGATGGCTACCAGAGCTGCTGGCTATGACGGATTAGTCAATCACGCCTACATTTAATAAGGACCCTTAGGATTCCTTCTTTACCTGAGGTCCGGTTCCAGGTCTGAGACGGGTTTCGCCTCCATATGTTTTGGACCTGATAATTTATAAACAACGTTACGTATAGAGAGATATGACATGGTATGAAAGTAAAGAAACTAAACGCCGAAACAGAGATCTATAAAGCAGTTATAACCAAAGCAGAAGAAGCCCTAATAAAGGCCGTAGAAGCAATGGAAACCGCGGCACATCAAACCAAAGATATTGATACATTTAAAATTTTAGAAATTGGGATTGGTAGAATAAAAGAAACATTACAAAAAGATTGATTTAGTTAGTTCTCTTTCATAAATGAACAACTAAAGGCAAAGACGCGGAACTAATCCTTTCTACCGCGTTTTTTGCTATTTATAAGAAATTTCGTGCCCTGGGTGGTGTAAGGTCCGTAATATTCCATAGGTGAAACTCATAAACATCAACCTGTTGGAGGAACGATGAAAAAAGGAAGAAAAGCGTCAGCAAAATTGGAAACCAAACCAATTGCAACGGTTAAAAATCGTGGTTGCAATGTAGTGCTTGGTAACAATACAGTAGTTGACATATCAAAAAAGCCTAAGAATAACGCTAATGTAGCACGATCTAAAAGACGGTATTTTTATCCCAAAACGAGTAATTGGGTAACTTATCAACGTGCACGTGGATTGTTAAATAACAAAGGCATTGACCTGTTTTCAATCCCGGAAAATACACCGGCGCTTAAAGCAGCTTAGGTTAGTAAACCAATGCGATAGAAAAGCCCCTTCTCAAGAAGGGGTTTTTTGTTCCTCAAATTTAATATAGTGCACTGTTGCCGGTTTTAGGTGTAAATTACTATAGTTAATAAAACACAAGAAAGGACAATACATGCAGTCTATGCAAATAGAAAAAAACGTACCTATGCCGATTCAAATGGCTAAGGTAAAATTTCAAACGGATAAAACAATTCATCAAGTACTACGAGCTATGGATACTATGTCTGTTGGGGATTCAATATTAATTGATATTAATTCAAGTACTGGAAAGCTTGTAACAGAGTCCACACTTAAAACTTGGTTAAAAAAATTCTATATTAATCGCTATGATCTTACTAGTACTGAGTATAACCTTGCAAAGAAGCATTCTAAGAAGGGATATGATTTGTGGATGTTTGATTATGATTATGAGTATTCTGAGAGATCAATTGATAAAGACCCTAATACAAAAGAATATTCTTGGACAAGTCATAATGATTACGATCGGCATTTAGAACGCCGATTAGTTGAAGAAAAGCGGTGTGAGGACGAAGACGATTTCAGAATGGTTGAAAAATATTTAGGTTACCATGAGAAGTATGAATTATGCACAATAGCAACACTGCCTGAACTTATAGAAGCGGCCAAACAGGAGCGGTTAGAAAAGGCATTGCCTTTATGGGACAAGCTTGACTTTAAATTGAAGTGTAAGATACCGAAGCCAACTATTGAGAACATTCCATTAAAATTAGATTATAGTAAAGATGGAAAAGAGCCGGTAGGCAATTTTGATCGGCCAAGAGGCTATCGTCAACCGGCCGGACTTAAGTGGAATGGTTTTAGGTGGATTAAGAAAAGTGCAGAAGAAGAATATTACGCCAGCATTGAACCACTCTGGGGTAGAACTGGGTGGCTGGATGATATTCACGATAGCCATGAGTGCGAGTTTGAGCACCCTTTGATAAAACGCTGGAACGAGCAAGAGGTGGCGAAATGTTTAGGTTATAGATTGTGGAGGATATAAAATGCCATACTTAGATACATTTATTGGATACGAAGTACTCATGTTTTCAGACGGTGTGATTGAAAGAACAATGTTTCAAAGTCTGACTGAGGTAGTTAAGAAACACCCCTATGTAAAAACTGGCTTGGAGGGAGTGCAAGTTTATAAGGTTTATTTCGTAGGAGTTTATTATCACAATGGCGTGAGTGAAGCAGAAGTAGGCGGCGATCGCGATCTAAAGGCTGAATTGTTAGACGAGCCTAAAATTTCAATAATTTTAGAAAAGGAAGAGCAATGTGCCGTAAAGGAGAAAGAGTTTCAGGATTGGCGAAGGAAGCAAGATAGTGGGCGAGACTAAATATTATCTAATGCAGTATGACTCTCATTGCCCCTCCGGGACTACTGGTGTTGCAAAAAGGGTGTGGATTAACCGTTCCAAGGGTGTTGTTAAGACTTATTATTACCGCCAAGGCAGTTGGCATTTGGCACCCGGTTTTTATGATAGAAAGTCTATAGTAAGAGAAATAACTAAGCTGGAAGCTATGATGGAGATATTGTAAATGGTTATTTATGAGTTTGTACAATGGTTACGTATTGGGATAGTATTGAGTCCATTTGTTATGGTCTTCTTTTTCTTTATATTAGGAGTAGGTGTTGGACAATTATATAATGCATTTTGTGACTGGGCTAATAACTAGATCTGGTATTTATATTATGAACAAAAAACAACAACGTAGTCAATTGAAGAGTAGAACAGCCCGAGTCAAAGGACTAGCACGGGCTTTTATTGGTTTCGTTCGATCCAGTCAAGTGTTTCGTGATAAAAAGAAATATACCCGTAAGATTAAACATAAAAAGAATTTAATTTAATAGTTGAACTGTTTCCGGTTTTCTTTGTATATTACTATAGGCAATTAAAGTATAAAGAAAGGAATATATAAATGAGTGACTTGAAGAGAAAAAATTGTGATTTTATAACCGTGTCAATTCCTATTAATAGTTCAATCGATATTGAACTTCCTAAGGCCGGCTTTGAAAATGTAGATGAAGATCATTTAATTGAATCGGCGATCGGTGTTTTACAAGACATGACAGACAAGGATATAGTTGACGAAGTTGTACCCAATCTTTTCCGCCTTTTTCATTCAAAAACGAATTGTAAAGTTAG
>Ga0209757_10000319_pt1 | contig 11792 bp, 24 predicted proteins | sample ETNvirome_6_1000_FD_185472 | JGI IMG/M metagenome (GOLD analysis project Ga0209757, IMG submission 185472) | Marine viral communities from the Pacific Ocean - ETNP_6_1000 (SPAdes) (version 2) | ecosystem: Environmental > Aquatic > Marine > Oceanic | place: Pacific Ocean | collected 2013-06-19 | reverse complement strand
AATCTAATATCTGAAGAGTTTAAAAGAATTTCACCAGGAAATAGCTGAATAGTTGAGCATTACCCTAACTAATCCTGGCTACTAATCAACAATTTTTACTATAGTTATTTAAGTAAGCAGTTGTAAATCCCATAACATGTTGAGCAAATGTGTAGAAAAATCACATGTTATTGCAAATTTATCCAAAATAGCCTACTGTATGACATGTGAAGCATACTACGATATCACAGATGGGCAACTGTTAAGCAAAAAGGAGGTGATAAAAACTGAGTGAACAAAAAGAAAAATCTGCATTTAATGAATTATATTCATTACCTGAGTTCAAACACCCTACCAAAATTTCTGAAGTAACCAATTCTAGCTGGCCTGAAGAAACTATTAAGGCAGGTGTTATCACCATCATGCAAAAAGATGATACAGGTAAATGGAAAAAAACCGTTAACCTCTCAAAAGAAGAATGTGGAAAACTAGCCTTAATGCTTACAGAAATTTCTAAAGGCCCACAATAGAAATTTTACACCCACTCTTTTTTTTTTTTTAAAATGGTCAGAAAAGATACTGAACTAGAATCAGGATTCCAGGCAATAGAAACTTTATTAGATTCATCATCCCAAAGACTTGCTTTTTTACATGGTAAGGATAACTCAGAAACAAAAAAAATAATAAAAGCTTTAAAAATAATACGAAAATTGCAACGTAGATATTATCCTAATAAATCCCATTCATTGAAAAGATTTAGCGATTCCATTGATAAAAATGGAAATTATAAACCACATTTATCAAAACAAAATTATCCAAAATATAAAAAAATGAGAGATATTAAAAAAGGAATACAATTTAGATTATGAACCCTAAAAATGTTAGATTAAAGTATAAACGAACCTGGCAATTTCCTGAAGTAACCCATGACTTCATAAAATCAAAGTGTAAAGGTAAAATTCTCAATGTTTGTTGTGGAAATTCTGATATTGGTGATTTTAGGATGGATATAATTTGGCAATGGATTCAGGATAGAAATACTTTTGTTAAAGCAGACATGTTTAACATTCCGTTTAAACCAAATTCTTTTGATACTGTAATCTGTGATCCCCCCTGGAATCTTGGATATCATGTTAGACATAAATTAATTTATCAGCTTCGTGATATGGTAAAACTAAACGGTATTCTAATCTTCAACTGTCTATGGTTTCCACACATAAAATGTATGGAATTTGTGGACGTCTATATTGGACTTCAACAAATGGCCTTCAGGAATGTATCATTGATAGGCATATACAAAAAAACCCAGGAACAATTAAATAAATACTATTAGGTGATTTGAAAAACAACATGAAAATCAAAACTAAACCACCAATATACATTCCCTGGGAATTTGCTAAACCAGGTAAATACCACTATAACCCACAGAAAACAATAGATGATTATACATGAATTTTGATTTAGAAGATTTTGAAGATTGGTTATATTACGAAGTGGAATTAAACAGGGTTACACCTGATGAAAAAAGATTCGTTGAATTATTAATAGATACATACCTAGAAGAAGTAAGAGTATCAACACTACACAAAAGTAAAATGAAAAAACTGTTTAATGGTGATTAATAATGGGTGTTAATCAAGATGCTTATGATGTTTGGACAGATGATTTTAAAGATGAAAGACGAAAATTTTTAGATGTTTTATACTTTACAAATTTAGAACATAAATTACCATTACCTAATCAAGATGACTTTTCTATCAAAAATTATGATGACTTAGACAATAAAACAAAATTAGCAATTAAAGAATTTATTTTTGCTATGAGTGATGCAGATTATAGAGAAACTTTTGATTTGATTATGAACGAAGCTGATGAAATGATTGATGAATATGCAAAAAATTAACCATGAATCAAATCTTCAGGAAATAATTCTCTAACTTCTTCACGCAATAATTTGAATACCCTATTTCTTTTAGTTATCAATTTAATTTTCATGCTACAATTAGCCTGATGTTTTAAGATCTCTTTATTGTACCAAGCCAGGATAGGTTCTAGGCCCAATTCTGTCATGTATTGTTTCTTTTGTAAATCACTCAGACATTCGTGTGGGTAAATTTCCAACACCATTACACGCCATGCAGACTTTAAATGTGATTCTATTATCATACTTTGATCTGATTCCCACGAACCTTTCACCCCTGCAGGTATGACAACATGCTATAGTGTTTCTCGTTTGGGCCAAGTTTAAGCTTGATAAGGGTGGTAAATCAATGATCTTTTTTTGATTCTCCCATAGGGAAGCTATTCTTGTTGTAGTATTATCAGCGTTTAAGGAATCGTTTTTCAAGCTCTCATAGCTCTTATCCTGGCCATGTATCTCTTAGCTTCAGGTGAACCTTTGCGTAACCGCCCACGCCTTTTTGTTTTACGCCTTCCATTATACATTGAATAGGCTTTTGGCCTGGATGATCTTCTAGCTGTTTTTCTCTTAACACGCCTTCGTTTGATGGCCCTAGCTTTTCGTTTAACCTTCCTGGCTATTCTTCCTACAGATTTTATTCCATGTCGTTTAGCTAACTGTTCCATTGTATGAATAGTAGTTACTAGAGTATTTTTTGGAAGTCGTTTTAGAATGGCAGTACCTATTGAAACTAATGCAGGTTTTGACATCTTCTTTAATTGGGCTTTAGTATGATTCAGATATTTCATAATTTTACGTGGCCTGTACCACTATTTAGGCAGGTATTTTTAATCATAATCACCTGCTATTAACTGTCTTTGTTCCTTATCCAAATAGTTTTTCAGGCGTTGTAATTCATTCCTATAATGTGATTCAACAATTATAGTTTCATCATCTAATTCATCTATTTCTCTTAACAAAAACCAAGCTTCATCTTCATCTTCTTCAACTGAAGTTACGGTTTGAATTTTATATTTTAATACCATTCCAATTCATTTTCTTTTTGACAGTATAGATGAAAAAACAGGTACTGCTAAAGTACCTGCAATTAGAATACCTACCCACGCATTAGTATTAGTCATATCCGACATTGTTAACCTTCCAGGCTTTGATACTACAAATTTTTCAGTAGGAACTGTAACCACAGGAACTTCAGGTTCTTGTTCAGTAGTAGGTGGTGGAATATTTGAAGTATTTTCACCAGGAACTTCAGGTTCAGGGCCTACAGGAACTTCAGATACATAACCATAATGCAATCTAACTTCTTCTACTGTAGGTGAAGGTGTACCGCAATCCCTAACCATCAACCCCTGACTTATAAAATTCTGAAGCTGTGAAACTGATAATGTAGTATAACTAGTTTTTACAGCTCTTCCATTATCCAATGTATAAACATCAGAACATAAAAATGCTAATTGTTCAGGAACTTCAGGTTCAGGTTCTTCAGTAGGTATTCTTTCTTCAGTATCTAAGTAAATAATTCTATAATCAGGATCAGCTTCATACCTGTCAATAGTTGCACAATTAAACAGGCCTTCACCAGCTACTACATTCGTTATGTTACTAACTATTTGTACTCTAGCAGGGCATGTAACTTCAGGAACTTCAGGAACTTCAGGAACTACAGGAACTTCAGGTTCAGGAAATATAACATCTGTTACAGGTGATAAAAATTCTGTTACAGGTTCAACTATAGTCTGCTGTACAGCTTCACCAAAAGTAGTTAATGGGCCATAAATGGCCTGTCCAATTTCAGAAAACGGATTTGTAATTAAACCACTTTGAACACTTGGATCAGTATATCGAGTTATACCCCTGCTAACAGTAGATGTAGAAACTGTAGGTGTAGTTGTAGGTGTAGTTTTTGTTGCGGTTCTTGTTGCCCTCGCACCTGATTGGCCACTTGAACTTGAAGTAGAACCACTTGAAGAAGCTGAACCACTTGAAGAAGCTGAACCACTTGAACTTGAAGTAGAAGGTGATCTACTACCACTTGCACCTGCAGTTGAAGCTGTTCTACCCCTAGTAACCATTATCTGTTTTCCTCCTGGAATTTATTAAAAGAAAATCTTCCTAAAAATTTAGAAAATGATAACACACCAATCATTAACACCAACAATGAAAATATGGCCATTGTCAAATAATCTACACCCTTATCCGATAATTGTGCATTTTTATAATATTTGTAAGCTTCCCACCCAATATACAAAACTGCTATGGCATTTATCAAATCCCAAAATTTGTATTTTACCTCCTTTTCAGGAAATAGATATGGTTCTTTAGATTGATGTTCTAAACTCCCATAGTCATATGGTTTATCCCATCCTTCAGGATTAAATTGTCCAGGTGCAGTAGGTGTAGAAGAAACTGTTTTTTGATTTACATCAATAAACAATTCAACCCATTGTCTAGGAAGTTGATCAGCTTGGGCCATCTTTATACCAAAAAACCCTGCTACAGTTGACAGGCCACCCTGAAAATAAATCACAGCTTCCATATATTTAGAAATTAAAAATGAAATTACATAAAAAATTGCAAGCTTTGTAACAAGATTAACAAAGTCGTAACCCATTTTTTCTTTTAAAAATTCACCTGATACATCCTTAGCTTTTTTTGTTGCGTATGCAGGTATAGCCACACTAACCATTATGTTACACCTTATCCAAAAATCGCATTAAAACTTTCAATACAGGTTTTTTTCCTAATCTAATTATCGGTTCGTATTGTTGCACCTTATTGGCCATATCAAGTTTAGATTCTAAACTTTTTAGCTGATCAGGTGTTGCACCCTTTTCTTTTAGAAAATTTATTTCCTGTTCTATTTTATTTCCTATAGTACCTACATTATCAAGATAATTATCAATTTCATCTTCTAGGCCTGATTCCTTTTCAGATTTTTGCTGATCTCTTCTTCTAATTTTTGTCTTATCCTTCAAGTGATTAAGAAATAATTTTGTAAATCCATAACCAAATCCTAAAACTAATCCCATTATTACAAATTCTGTGAAAAATGGTATTTCTTCTAGTATCAAATTCCAATACCTGTATCAATCATGTTCATATTATCCTCATCACGAAATATTGGGAAGGCATGAGCTAAATCTGCATGTACATGCATTAAAACACTTGAATTTGTCCAGGTTTTAGGAACTGCAGGGCCAAGATAACAAAACAATGGAACTAAACCACATTGATATGTTCCTGAACCTGCAGAAGTGTTAACTTTAATTTGAAAAGTTAACGGTTTATCCGCTACTTTAGCTGAAACATTCGTAGAGAAATTAATAATGGCCACCTGTTCCGCTGTTCCTGTCATGTTAGACATTCCTGGATCTATTATTTTATTTACATAAGTATAATCACCTTCACCACCCCCTGTTTGTTTTATGATACATTGAACATCATCAATCGCAAAATTCCCACTAGTGTAAGCTGACACTTTCATAGCTACAGCAAAATTCATTGTTATTTGGTATGCCTGATTACTCATATCCACATCAAAATGCCATGTGGTATCGTAATCTGTATCATCACCAGCATGAACCATTTGCATTTTATCAGATTCTGAAATAAACATGTTAACTGAATCAACAGGAACTTTAGAATCTTCTAAGACTTGTACAAAAGTTGCAGTTGAAGGTGTTAATGTAGCTGAACTTCCCGATATACAATTTAATGGTAGAATTAAATCTTCACCGAAATTTGCGACATCGTAAACGGGCTTGATAAGCGCTGGTCTTTCAGAAACGTGATATGGTATGATGGTTCACCATCATTGCTTAGTATAACCAACACCCATAACGAAAGAACACGTACCTGTTTGTGTTACATCATTGGTGAATGCGGTATTGATTTTACAGGATGTTTTCATTGGCATGTGTGTATTATGGTAAGCACCTAATTTCAAAATACCCTGTGTACCTGTAGAACCTAAACCTGCACCACCTGGTTGCATTGGAACTTTCAATGGAAGAGAATTACCAAAGTCGTTTGATGAAAATTCACCATAACCTGATAGTGATTGTGATACAGTATATACTGCAGTAAAAGCTGAAACATAAAGATCTTCACACCACATCCCATCATTTATGGTGAAGCTCGATCCAGAAGTGGTGGTTGCTGTGGTGAAATTTGTCTCATCATCAGCTTTATGGTAAAAATGTTCAGGCCTAACAGGCGGTGAAGTAGAATAATGTAATGCCATTGCCATTAATGGTGCAACAGTATTAGCTATTTGGGCCTGCCCTGATATGATGAACTGGCTAGTGGCCCCCTGTTGCAAACCTGTTCCGCATTCATAAGCTTCTAAAAGTGGCACTACTACATTGGCCATTGTACCCAATCCTGATTGAATTGGAGGTACGATCATTCTTTTTGGAAGTAAGTCAACTGAATAAGAATCAATTTCTGCAGTTAAAGCTATGGACTGTCCAGCTGTATAAGCCCCACTTGATACGGTGTACGGAATTACTTCTACCAAATTAACTGCTTGAGTAGGTTTTGTTACATTGTTTCCACCGTTGATGGTTGTTTTTGCAACCCCTGTGGTCAGCGACGTAGCAGTTGCAATATCCCACGCACCACTCATCTTAATGCACTCCCTGTAGAATAATCAAATGAATCTAATGGAATATACTGCCTATTCCTTTGTGCTACTGCATAACTTCTATCAGTTGTGGCCATGTTCTGTGTCATAACATTAGGTGAAATTGCATAAGTAGTTACCCTACCTGATGGTGATGGAGGATCGAATGTTCCACCTGCTATAGCACCCCAGGCTACTTTATTTGAGATTTTATTTATGCTAGCAGTTTCTGGTAAACCAAATTGTTTTCCAATCTTGGCATACGCCTTACCACCAATTGCTAGAGCTAACCATTTATTTAAAAATCCTGTAGGATTAATCCGTGGTTGGCCATTTGGTGTTGGTGTATAATGTTCAGGGAATACTCTTTGGCCTGTTAAAGAACCTACTAAAATATTAACTGCTACTTTTCCTTTATTCAAATAATCTAAATTCCTATATGTTTCTGATTGATTCAAAACTTCATAATCCTTTGAACTTAATTGTTGCCAAAATACTACAGGCCCTGCTAATTTGTTAACCCATCCTTTAGCCATATTTTTTAGTGAAGTATTACTCTTTTTTGATTTTGATTTTCTTTTATATTTTCTTTTTCTGGCCATTGATAATTTAATGGGCCTATAGTACTATTTAGGCAGGTATATTTGAAAAAAAAGAGAAGGATGGATTCTATGCTGATCTTATCTTCATACCAAATACAGTTAGTGCTGTAACTACAATGGCTATTATTCCTAGCAATTCGTTTTCCATGAAAAGACTACAAAATTAATCAGGTATATTATTCTTCTTCTTCCAAATCTTCAGCAAAATAAAACGCATTACCAACAACACCATCAATTATTACTCTAATCTGTTTATCCGATTTTCCATTTTCACGTTCATCAATTATCAAATCTAACAAATCTTGTTCGATTTCACCAACATCATACATTATGTTACACCTTATCCAAAAATCGATTATTCTTCTTCTTCATCTTTTCGTGATTCCCACCAATCAGTAATCCTATCACGAAGAACATAAGCTGATAAACCTGCTAAAAACAGAACAACAAAAGTACCCCTAGATTCTTTAACTTCAGTAACTATTTCTTTAGCTTCTTCTTCAGGGCTATAACCAAATAGGGCCATTAAACATCAAAGTGTTTTCTTACTAAGGCCTTTAGTTTTTCCACCCATTCATTATCCTGGTGTGTATCTTCAAACAATTCTTTAACATCATCTTTAAAATTTGACTTTGTTGAAGTTTCTTTTTCCATTATGGTACACCACTACCATGAAAAACCTGGCAGATTATTACAACTACTAATGCTACTGCACCACTAATACCACCTAATTTTCCTATGTCATTTTTTTGCATGTTAACTGTACGGGCCTTTTCTAGTATTTAGGTATCATATTCTTCCTGGTAAATACCATCATGAAAAATACCCATGTTTATATTTTTAATCTTAGCGTATTGACTTGGCACATCAATAACATCTTTAACTATCTGTGATAATTCTTTATGCCAATCTGTTAAATCAGGTTTTAAATTTTTAATCTCTTTTTGAATAAATACTTGCATTCTTGTTTGTATGTATAACGGATTAACCCCTATATTTTGCAAAGCAAGCTGAACCCCTAAACCAATTCTATTATTCAATCGTACATCCCTAATCCCTGAATTACAAAGTCGTAAAATCCAATACTCAGTCTCAGAATACTCTATTTCATCCTCAGTCATTTTTTCATAAATGCTTTGATAAAAAGAATGTAACAGTAAAATATCTCTTAAAACAGCTTGGATAGGTTGTAAGGCCTGTTCCCTAGTAATTTTATTATGCTGTATTTCTAATTTCATTTTCCTACGTGAAAATTTGTTTTGCTCATGGATTAGATTTTCCTCCATCTGTTCAATATCTATTTCTTGAAGTGATAGTTTATGCAAATTATGAATCAATGCTTCTTCTTTTCGTTTAATCTCTACACAAATCTGCCTAACTGCCCTATGCTTAGTATCTTGTTTTCCAATAATGAAAAACTTTGTTTGAAACTGAGTATGCTGTCTATCAAACATTTTTTGTAATGGTTCAATGTCACTAATAGCTTCTTTAACTAATTCCATATTCTGTTCTAATGTTTTATTTCCAAAAGATTTGATACTTCCATACCTTCTTAATACTAAGTCATTCATGGATTACCCGATCCTCCCCTACATGATTGTTCATTCCCATCTTCTAGTGTACCTTTTTGTATCATCTGGCTAGAACTTCCAAATTCATGCTGAGCTATCAATGTTTGATTTTCTCCTGAATCTGTCTGCATTGCACCCCCACAACAATATGAATGAGTTTCAGATTGACAAGCATAAGACAATTTTTGTGGCCATAGGTTGTCGCATATGTTGCTAGAATTTGTGTCTACTTCCATCTCATACTCATCAACATGGTCAGTTTCATTACCCATTAGTCACTATCACCACCATACCCTACAATATGTGTAGTCGATTGACCACTACCGCCCATATTATAACGTGCCGGATCTGAATCTCCTGTATGACTAGCAGTAGTATCTACTTCCATCTCATAAGTTTGAATATAATCTGAACGTGAAGCTCCTGGAAGTTTACTTCCTGTATAAGAATAACAAAAAGTGGAATTTGTACCCCCTGCATTCCCCCACACTCCATACTGCACATCTGCAGGGCTTGAAACAGAAGAATCAGTTCCCATCTCATACTGCTGTATCTCCGTTTTTAATTCAGATAACGTAGTCCCAGACATTACAAAAGCATACGTGGCATTATAACCATTATTAAAAACATAAGTCACAGCAAACTCCAAATCTGATTTATGAGCTGATTGGGTTTCACTACCAACAGTATATTCTTCAATATCAGTTTGAGGTATGTGTGTCGGAACCGCAGTTGCACCGCCCATAGTATAAATTTCCGTAGCTGTTTGTGCATTAGAGCCATTCCTTCGTGGTGTTGATAGTGTGTTTACTTGTGATGTTGCAGTATCAGTACCTAATTCCTGTTCCGTAATCTGTTCATCAGTCGAAGCTGAACCGCCCTTACCTCCAAATTGATAACCATGTGTTCCATAAATCGCAAGTGAATCACCATTACCACCTGCACCTATAACACCCATAAAACCGCTTTTGGCCAAAAAAGGAATATCAGATTGAATTAGTAATTTACCTACCACATTCAATAAATTTTTTAACAGTATTTAGGTTTAACAATACTGACATTCTAAATCTCTATCCCAAAAATTTACCACATGCCAATGATTCTTACTACAGTTAACACTATGTTTTAATTTCGCTTTAAAACCAAAAAGGAATGTAATTTTGTAATAAAGGGCCTGAAAGAAGCTAATCCTTTTTTTGATGATTCCTGGCTTTCCTGTTTTGTAGTTAACAGTTTCCATACTATATTGATAACAAAAATATCGTTTTCTAGCTCGTTTGTTATGCTTTTTGCTTTCTTTGTTATAATATGTCTTAGATAACCCACAAACATACATCAATTCACCCTGGTATCTACGACAAATTTGTGTTTATCTACGACAAAACTACGACAAATCATTACATAACTAGTAAATAATCAAATTTAAGTAGAAGTTTGATATAAAATAACTTGTTAAAAGCAACATCCCATGTTTACCTGGTTGGATTTGGCAATTTTCCTTCCAGGAAAACATTTTTTTAGGTTACTTTTCAATAAAATTTGAAAAAAATGAGATGTCTATCTCACGAATTTTTATTTGGAGTTGATAAGTGTATGAAAGGATCTTACAAATTCATGCAAAAAACACGAATGTGTTACTTTTGCGTTAGACAATTAAAAAAAATGTATGGGTTAACCAATGAAGATTTACTAAACAATAATCTATTTAAAAAATTTACAGGTAACTCTAAGACTTATTTGAATACCATTGATAAGATTCAATCAGATACCATAATTCCATGATATTAGGATCGGGCGGTATGCCTGTATCAATACCCTTTTCATAGGCCCATTCAACAGATTCTAGTTTTTCCTGGCAAAATGGACAATTCCTGGATTCTAACTCTTCAGGTTTTAGTTTCAATTTGCTATACGAACATGCACCAAAATATGTTAAGGCATGATATTTTTTTTTAATTCCACAATGGGTTAACTGATAATGTATAGTCCCTAAAACTGATTTTCTCACACCTTTATTTTTTATCACCCATCCATATTTGGCATAGGCCTTCGTTACTGCAGTAACCCATCCAAAACCCAACACATGAAAATGTGGTGAATATTCCCACTCCCTAGTATCCTTGTTAATCCTAAATGGATGAAAAACTACTAGGCCTGAATCAGCATTAACTTCTTTTAAAATCTGATAGGCTTTTTTTGATAAATATTTTTTTTCCTTATAATAATCAGATCTTGGAACTGATAAAATAATATGTTTTACTTTTCTTTTAGATTTTTTTGCATAAGTTTCCATCCTATGAGTAGATTTTGAAGCTTCACGAAAACACCACTTCCAACAGCATTTTTCACAGTCAGCTCTAAAACATGATTTTTGAAAAGGCTTTAAGAAAATTTTTTTTCCTGGATGATTCGATTTATTCAAACATCCCATATATGACCAAATCCCACAAAGGCCCACACGCTTTTCAAATTGGCCAGGTAAATGCCAACCATCTACATTAATTTCATTATTTTTTGTGGGTGGTATCTTCTCTTCCCATAAATTTTTTTCACTTCGCTTGGTGGCAGGATACGTAAAATGGACTTGATTATTTTCGACTTTTGATTTGTAAGATAGTTCACTCAACAAAATCTAATATCTGAAGAGTTTAAAAGAATTTCACCAGGAAATAGCTGAATAGTTGAGCATTACCCTAACTAATCCTGGCTACTAATCAACAATTTTTACTATAGTTATTTAAGTAAGTATTAACAAATTCTAAGATATGTTGAGCAAATGTGTAGAAAATTCACATGTTGTTGCAAATTTATCCAAAATAGCCTACTGCATGACATGTGAAGCATACTACGATATCACAGATGGGCAACTGTTAAGCAAAAAGGGGGTGATAAAAACTGAGTGAACAAAAAGAAAAATCTGCATTTAATGAATTATATGCACTACCTGACTTCAAACACCCTACCAAAATTTCTGAAGTAACCAATTCTAGCTGGCCTGAAGAAACTATTAAGGCAGGTGTTATCACCATCATGCAAAAAGATTCTGAAGGTAAATGGAAGAAAACCGTTAACCTTTCAAAAGAAGAATGTGGAAA
>Ga0209757_10000318_pt1 | contig 11807 bp, 14 predicted proteins | sample ETNvirome_6_1000_FD_185472 | JGI IMG/M metagenome (GOLD analysis project Ga0209757, IMG submission 185472) | Marine viral communities from the Pacific Ocean - ETNP_6_1000 (SPAdes) (version 2) | ecosystem: Environmental > Aquatic > Marine > Oceanic | place: Pacific Ocean | collected 2013-06-19 | reverse complement strand
CCAAAATCATGGAATTTAGGAACAGTAACCTATCAAGTTTTTTGGAGTCCAAGTACTACGAATACGGATACCTGTATTTTTGCTCTTCAAGGTGTCAGCTGTAGTGAAGGCGACACAGCCGATGTAGTTTTTGGAACAGCTGTAGAAGTTGAAGATGATGGAATTGGAACTGTAGAAGATGTACAAATGAGTGCGGTAAGTGGTGCAGTCACAATTGCTGGCTCTCCAGCTGACAATGATCAAACATTTTTTCAACTTTTTAGAAACGCAGCAGATGGTGACGATGACTTTACTGGTGAGGCACGCGTACTAGGAATTAAATTATTTTATACTACAGACGCGGCTAACGACGCATAGGAGGATTAGAATATGTCTTTTGGATATCAAGTTTTAGGTTTTGGATCGGGAAGCGGAAAAGGTCCTTATGAAATGGATTATTTAGTTATTTCAGGAGGAGGATCTGGAGGCTCTACTGGAGGCTCTGGCGGAGGAGGCGGAGGATATAGAAATTCTTTTAATTCTGAAACATCTGGTCGAAATTCTTCTTCAAGAACCGCGCCCACAGTTGATCCAGGAGTAACTTTAACTTGTACTGTCGGTACAGGTGGCCCACCAACAACAACGATAAATCACGATGGGTACTCAGGAGTAGACTCCTCAATTGCAGGAACTGGATTTTCTACAATTACTTGTACTGGTGGTGGAGCAGGTCGTCATACTGGTGCTGGTGGTGCTGGTGGCTGCGGAGGCGGTGCAGGATTTCTTTCAACAGCCGGTGGTGCTGGAACTGCCGATGAAGGCTTCGATGGTGGTCATGGCCTTGGCCATGCTGCTGCTTATGCTGGAGGAGGCGGAGGAGGTGTTTCTGCTGATGGTGCAGTTTGTCCAAATACAAGTACAGGCGGTAATGGCGGCGCAGGTTTAGATTCTGATATTTTGGGTTCAACCGTAGGACGCGGAGGCGGTGGAGCCGGCTCAGCGAGAGGAGGTACACCAGGCACAGCGACCGATGGAGGTGGTGCTGGTGGAACGGGTTCACCTGGAGGCGATGGAACCGATGGATATGGAGGCGGCTCTGGCGCAGGAGGACACAATAGTAATAGTGGAACGGGCGGCGATGGAGTTATTATTTTAAGTATGCCGGATGGAAGTTATTCCGGAACCACAACGGGTTCACCCACAGTTGCTACCAATGTTGGTGGTGCTGGACGAACAACCGTAACCTTTTTAGGGACTGGAAGTTACACAACCTAATGGCCTATTTTGCAAAATTAGATACAAATAACATCGTTGTATCAGTTCTTAAGGTACATGATAATATAGCAACTAGTGAACAAGCTGGAATAGATTTTTTAAATACTCTCTACAAAACAAACGATACATGGAAGCAAACTTTTAGGGATAATAGTCAGAGAAAACATTTTGCTGGGAAAGGATATACTTATGATGAAGCTAAAGATGCTTTTATTCCCCCTAAACCTTTTAAGGCTTTTATATTCAATGAAACTACGTGTGTATGGGAACCTCCTATACCAAAACCAGCTGATGCTGTCGTCAATGGTGGAGACGTATATTATGATTGGGATGATACTATTGATAATTGGTCTACAATAAGAGTAGCTTGGGAAAACGCAGGATCTCCTGAACCAACTGAGGAACAGCTAAAAAACCGGGAAAACGGGTAACTGAACGAAACAACTTTTTTTACTAGCCGGATTACCTAGAAGTGGATCCACTTTACTAGGAACTTTATTAAATCAAAACCCTAATATTTATGTACCCCATACGTCTTCTTTTGTAGAACTCTTATGGCGTAATTATACCCTTTGGAATGATAGACGTTTCGCTGAAGATTTTATGGGAACTAAACTCCAAAAGATTAAAATTCCTTTTCTTAAAAAAATATTTCAATGTTACTTTGCAGAACTTACGGATAAACCTATTGTTATTGATAAAAGACGCAGTTGGGAAGCCGTTAATAATATTAAAATGTTAAAAGAAATTTTTGGAAAAGAACCTAAAATTATTTGTCCAGTAAGAAATGTAGAAGAAATTATTGCTTCTTATAAATCTCTTTACGCACGCAACAATAAGAAATGGAAAAAAGAATTTTTAAGAGGAAATCGATTTGCAAATGCTCTTTCTAATTTAGAGTATACCTGGAATTCAGAGTTTAAGGATTGTTTATTATTGGTTGAATATAATTCTTTGGTTCAAAAACCTCAAGAAACTTTAAATAAGATTTATGATTTTATTGGACAGCCTCATTATAGACACAATTTGAATAATATTGTCTCCAATGATCCTCATAAAGAAGTTGAAAAACTTTATGGATTAAAAGGAATGTTTGATATTCATAAAACAATTCAAAAAAGTAATACGGATATTGCTATATTAACTAAGAAAGAATATAACGAATATGCCCATAAAACGTTTTGGAAAAAATAAGAGATCCGTACCCTAATGAGTTTAGAAAAAGTTATTAACTACATCAACACTAAAGTTAGGGAAGATGGCCTAACGATTGGTGAATACTACGGCACCGAGCATTTTGGCTATTTACTCTACTCCCTGATCCGTATGGAACAGCCTAAAACAGTTGTAGAACTCGGCTCCGGGCTAGGCTCTACGAGCTGCATGATGGCTCAGGCTCTTAAAGAGAATGGAAAAGGAATCCTATGGGCTATTGATAATGGTGAAGACTGGAAAACTTTATCCCAAACCCTTTTGTATAACAACCAGTCCTATGATGATTTTTTCAGGGCTCTTCTAAAAAAATTAAACTTAGAAAAGGTTGTTAAATTTAAAAACGTTACCTTGACGAAGGAATCCTTTTTTAATCCAGGCAAGCCAATCGACATGCTATTCTGTGATGCCCCTGACAGCAATGCGCAAGGATGCATAAATTTATTAAAATATTATTTGCCCCTTATGAGTGAATACTCCTCTATTTTTATAGACCGGTCTTCAACCATCAACCATGCCTACTTAATGCTGGAACAACTGATAGGCTATCTACAACAAGGCAAAATACCTACCTGTTTAAGAAGCAATAATCTCAAGTCCATTTCACATTTAAAATTTACCCTAGTCCATCTGGCAGAAACGAAAGAAGGCAAGAAACACAGACAGCAGAACAGCAGAACATGGATTAAAATTGAACCAGCCGACATTATGATTCACAATCAGGTGGAGAACTATTTTAGTAGTTAAAAATATTAAATTTACATAATAACGCTGATATGGTATAGATATTGGATCTATATGAAAGGAATAAAAATGTCAGATTTTTCCCAAATCAAAAATCTTTTTCCTAAAGATGAATGGGATGTAGGTTACATGACTCCGACTCAATTAAAAATCTGTGCTAATAAACCTATCAAGGGCGCCGCTCATGCGATTGGTTTGAATTTTACCAATGATATTCATTTTAAAAATCTTAGAAACTGTATTGTGCTGGTTAAAAAAACCTCTAATACGGGTGATTATGGTTTTTATAAAGAGGTACAAGCCCTCATGACTAAAAGTGTTTTGAAGTGGCGCATGATCTATACTAATTTTAAAGAAGCCGCTCTCCAAGCTGGTTTAGGAGTAAGAGCTAAAAACTCTCTTATCTATGCTTATCGTTTTGGATTTGACAGTAAAATATGTGTCATCGGCATTGACGAGACAGTTACAAATATTCCAACCAATAAAAGAGTCAATAAAAAATTATGGAATCGTTGTATAGGCTGCTGGGATTGCTCTATTAATTGTCCCGTTAAAGCTATCCATAATGATGGTGATAAAATGGAAGATAACTGGATAGATGGTCAGGCTTGCGATGATTTTATAGGGTTAAGTGATCATCCCAGGATTCCTTCTATTAAGAAGTTCTGGCATCAGAACATTTATCCTGAACTTTCCAAAAAAGAAGTGACTGAATTGAATACTATGTTTAAGGTTCAAGAGAAGTATAAAAAGTACGGACTTCCTTTTGATAGAGATGGTTATAGTTTTCACTCTTCTTTCGGACCCGAAAAAGATGGGAAAGCGATCAATATTCCTATGTGTAGAGAATGCACTTCTCAACCAAGATGTAGTAAGTATAAAGGAGACTATCCATATAATGGCATTGAATAAAATTATTATTGTAGGAGGAGGTAGTGCCGGCTGGATGACCGCCGCAGCTCTAGTTAAATGCTTTCCTTCCAAGGATATTTCTTTAATTGAAAGCCCAAATATTGCAACGGTGGGAGTGGGAGAAAGTACACTGGGTCAGATTCGAGGATGGCAAGCCTTGGTAGATATCAAAGATAAAGATTTTATGGCTGCGTGTGATGCCACGTACAAACTCAGTATTAAGTTTACAGATTTTTATAAAAAGGGCGAGGCTTTCCATTATCCTTTTGGAGAACCTTATGTTGAGGGCAATCAATCCGAACTTAATGATTGGTGGTTTAAAAAATTTTTATATCCCGAAACTCCTTATTCGGACTATGCAACTTGTCACTATCCTCAAATGGCTTTAGTGAATGAGAATAAATGTTTTTTTAATGATCCCCCTGTTATTCCTTTCGATTTCTCTAAACATACAGCTTTTCAGTTTGATGCAACTAAGCTGGGATTATGGTTGAGAGACCATGTCTGTATTCCCGCTGGCTTAAAACATATTAAAGAAGACATTAAGACGATTGAACAGGATGAACATGGAATTAAATCTTTAAATAAAAAATACAAAGCGGATCTATTTATCGATTGTACAGGATTTAAATCACTTCTTCTGGAACAAACGCTCAAAGAGCCTTTCATTGATATGTCTTCCACCCTTCCTAATAATAGTGCGTGGTGTACACGAATTCCTTATAAGAATAAGAGAAAGCAACTCGTCGGTTATACTAACTGTACCGCGGTCGAGAACGGTTGGATCTGGAGCATTCCTCTATGGAGCCGAATGGGAAGTGGCTACGTGTACTCGGATCGTTATATCTCCGATGATGCGGCTTTAAAACAATTTCAAAAACATATTAAAACGAAGGAATTAGATTTTAAAAAAATTAAATTTAGAACGGGGATTCATCAACGACTGTGGGTAAAAAATGTCTGTGCCTTAGGCCTAGCAGCCGGGTTTGTAGAGCCTTTAGAAAGTAATGGTTTGTTTTCCGTGCATGAATTTCTTTTACAACTCATTAGAAATTTAAAAAGAGATCATGTCTCTCAATGGGATAAAGATAATTATACGACGATGTGCAAACATGTTTTTTATAAGTTTATGGAGTTTATCGTGCTCCACTACGCTCTTTCACACCGGCACGATACTCCTTATTGGAAAGATAATTTTAACAAGCAATGGTCGGAGGATCTCTTGAATCTGGTTCCTAAATCTTATACGGGACTCCTTCAGGCGGTCTTTGATCGAGCCGTTCACTATAAATTTAAATTTAAACATTATGAAGGGACTCACTGCATTGCTGCAGGGATGCATTGGTCTCCTACGGATGTTCCTTCGCTTATTAAGGCAAATGTCATAACAGATATGATTCATTGGAGTAGCGAATGGCAACTGGCTGCGAATCATTTAAACCAAAGAAAAGATCAATGGAAAGAAGCTATGAGAAACGCTCCCGTCATGTATGATTTTCTGAAGGAGAACTATTATTCATGATAAAAAAAGAACCTAAACTTAGAGGGGAGGTCCACCCACTTTTTCCCCACCCTGTTTACCTTTCTAAACTCGGGAGAGAATTAACTAAAAATGAAATGAGAACAGTTAATAAATTTAAAGAGGAAACTCTGTCTCTAAGATCAACATCAAGCTTTGAGAGTATAGCCCAAAAAGCTTCTAAAGATCACTATGTTTTAGAAAAGAAAGGATTAGAAAATCTTAAAGAAGATTTAAATATAATAATTCTTGATTATTTCGATAAAATTATTTGTACCAGTAATGCTGTTACTCCTTATATTACTCAATCGTGGTTTAACTATACAGAATCCAATCAATTTCTTCAGCGACATGCTCATCAAAATTCTTTTATTTCAGGGGTTTACTATGTGGCGGCTGACAAGGAGGTGGATAAAATTGAATTTTTTAAAGCAGGTTATGACACCATTATGCTAGAATATGAAAAATATAATCTTTTTAATTCTACCAGTTGGAATATTCCAATTGAAACAGGGAATGTGATTCTTTTTCCTTCCCATCTAGTTCATGGAGTAGACAACAAAAAAGGACCTAATCTTCGTATTAGTTTAGCTTTTAATGTTTTTTTGAGGGGACACATTGGAAGTGACGAAAAAATTATGCAACTAAAGCTTAAATAGATATGAAGCCTAGTGTTAAAGATAATTTTCTAGCCTCAGCAGATTACGATCATATAAAAAAGGAAATATTTGGAGACTTTTTTCCATGGTATTTTCACTCTTCAGTAGTCACCCTGGAGGACAAGAAAGCTTCTCACTTTTTTTGGACTCATGTTTTTTTTGATCGAGAAGAAAAACTCGTTTCTTCTTTTTATAAAACCCTACGTCCTCTTTTTAATAAATTAAAAGTTAAGACTTTAATTAGGATCAAAGCTAATATGTATAGTAATCAAGGTACAATGATAGAACATGATATCCATAGTGATTATCCCTTCAAACACAAAGGTGCCCTTTTTTCTTTAAATACTTGTAATGGTTTTACAACACTGGGAGATGGTACTAAAATCAAAAGTGTAGGAAATAGTATTCTTTTTTTTGATCCTTCTATACCTCATCATTCTTCAACGTGTACTAATGCGCCCGTACGTGTAAATATAAACTTTAATTATTTTTAAGACGAAAAAATTATGCAACTCAAACTTAAATGATTAAGGATAAAAGAGACCAATCTGATTTCTTGGTAACTCCTAAACATAAAAATCTTTTGCGCTTCAAATCTTGGGGAAGAAAAAATTGGTTCGCTCCTGAATTTGATATTCCAATTTGGGAATCTACTATTGATATGACTTTAACCAAACAAATATATAAAACAGTTAAGAACCATAAATTTTATCGCACACCGCCAACCACATATGGCACACCGCCAAGCGAAAATGATTTTTGGAAAAGCTATAATATTTTTGCTCAATCTCATAGTTTTGTGGAACATTTAAAAAAAGTCATTAAAGAACAACTTTTACTTTATTTAGATTCCTTGAATTTGATAGGAGGTAAAATATACGCTTTAGCTGATACTGATCGTTCCTTTTTTATTAATGGTTGGATTAATAATATGAAAAAAAATGAGTTTCTTAATGTACATGCTCATGGTATTCATGAACATAGTTTTATCAGTGGTCAGATTATCCTGAGTAATAGTATTTTACCGGTAGGTTTTATTTTACCCCATTTATCTATAGAATATGGAAGTTTATATCGTCGGAATAAACAAAGTGCTCTTAAGTTATTTCCATCCTATCTTCCGCATTTCATTCCTAAAGTGTCTCAGAAAGAGCGTTGGACCTTGGCTTTTGATATTTTTACCGAAGATTTTATTAAATTATTTAAAAAAAATATAAAAAACCCTCAAGACCCTATTTCAAGAGTGGTGGTTTTATAATGTTTTATCGAGAAAGTAGCTTTTGTAGCTCCCTTTAAATCAGATTGATCCTAGCTTAATGATGTAGTATAAAATTCTAAAGGACCCAAAAAATTTTTGGACTCATTTTTATTATGATCCCAGAATTTATAGGATAAACGAAATTTTCTATGCTACAAAAAGTAAACTTTTTACCGGGATTCAATAAACAAGTTACTCCTACCGGAGCTGAGGCTCAATGGACAGGAGGAGACTATGTCCGTTTTAGATATGGCACCCCCGAAAAACTAGGCGGGTGGGATCAACTAGGCGGCGATAATTTAACAGGAGCTGCAAGAGCCATTCACCATTTTGATGATAACGCAGGTATTAAGTATGCTGCGATTGGCACCAACAGAATTTTATACGTCTATTCAGGCGGACAATATTACGACATTCACCCCATCAACAATACGATTACGGGATGTGATTTCTCTACAACGATGGGTGAGCCTACGGTTACTATAACTTTTCCTACTCCGCATGGAATGTCGGAAGATGATATTGTTTATTTAGATACAGTCACCGCGCTTACGGGGTCGAGCTTTGCAGTTTCAAAGTTTGAAGATAAAAAATTTATGGCAACGTCCATTCCTTCAGCAATCACTATTACAGTGACGATGGACGCGAATGAAACAACGGGTAGTACTTCTAATGTAGGAAGTGCACGCGCTCAAACTTATTATACAGTCGGACCCGAACAGGAGCTTGGCGGATTTGGTTTTGGTACAGGTCAGTGGTCAGGAACTGCTTCCGGTCCAGCAACAACAACTTTGGTATCAACGATTGCAGCCGATGTTGCCGTGACTAGTGTTACCTTAACCAGTTCAACAGCCTTTCCATCTTCCGGAACAATTAAAATAGGAACAGAGGAAATTACTTATACAGCTAATGATACAGCCACAGGAATTGTAAGTGGAGGAGCCCGTAATGCTAATGGAACTACTCTAGCCGAACATACAGCAGGAGCAACCATTACTAATATTACTGACTATGTTGGCTGGGGTCAATCTTCTACGGAAGAAGTAACACTTGAACCCGGGATGTGGGTTCTAGATAATTATGGAACTACTCTCATTGCTCTTATTTATAATAGCAAATGTTTTCAATGGGACTCAACAATTTCTAATGCAACCGCGACACGGGCAACAGTCATTAGTGGAGCACCTACAGCTTCAAGACACGTACTCGTATCTCCTGTAGACCGACACTTAATTTTTTTAGGAACTGAAACCACAATAGGAACCCCTTCAACTCAAGACGATATGTTTGTAAGATGGTCCGATCAAGAAAGTACCAGCGACTATACTCCTTCCGCAACGAACACGGCAGGGACCCAACGGCTAGCCAATGGTTCTAAAATTATGGGAGCTATTCGAGGTCGAGATGCAATTTATATCTGGACAGACGCAGCCATCTTCTTGATGCGTTTTGTAGGCCAGCCTTTTACTTTTTCTTTTGAACAAGTGGGAACGAACTGTGGACTCATTGGTAAGAATGCCTGCATGGAAGTGGATGGTACCGCTTTCTGGATGTCAGAAAATGGATTCTTTCAATACGCAGGTCAGCTTCAATCAATGCCATGTCTCGTTGAAGATTATGTTTTTGATGATCTCAATAGTACATCTAGAAATCTTATTAACGCAGGCCTCAATAATTTATTTGGAGAAGTGAGTTGGTTTTACTGTAGTAGCGACTCTAATGTCGTTGATCGAGTAGTTACTTATAATTATTTAGAATCCGTGATGCTTAAGAAGCCTATATGGTACACAGGTTCTCTATCAAGAACAGCCTGGGAAGACTCTTCCATCTACGCTAAACCGCATGCTTGTTATTACGACAACGCTGATGATGCCTCCTTTGATGTCGTGGGGAATACAAATGGAATTACTATCTACTATGAGCATGAAACAGGGACCGATCAGGTCGATGCAGGAGGAGTAGTAACCCCTATCCTCGCTACCATTACTTCAGGAGATTTTGATATTACCCAGAAAAGAGCGGCACAGGGACAACTTTTAGGGGCTCCGGATCTTCGAGGCGATGGAGAATATATTATGAAGATCAGAAGATTTCTTCCTGATTTTCTTACTCAGACGGGTGACACACGAATTACTTTAATGTTGAGAGATTATCCTAATGATGCTGCCGCAAGTTCTTCGTTAGGACCCTTTACAATCACAAGTTCCACTGATAAGGTCGACACGCGCGCAAGAGCAAGAGCTGTTGCGCTTAAAATAGAAAACACAGCGGTCTCTCAGGACTGGAAGCTGGGAACCTTTAGGCTGGACATACAACCAGACGGGAGAAGATAATGGCAAATAATTATTGGGAATATGGACCAGGTTATCCAATGGGTCCTGTCGACAATCAATACACTGATGATAGTACCTGGTATGGATCAGGAAATACAGGTATGGGTAATGAATGGGCCGATGCTAGACAAAGGATGACTAGTGATGATGCTTATAGAGGTCGTCCATCATGGATGGCTGGTAATCCTCACGTAGGATTTAATATGCCGGCGGCAAATACAAGTAAATATATACAGAGAAAAGAAGACACAGAACCAGGATTTTTAAAAAAGACTTGGGAAGGAGCAAAAAATCTTGCTGGTAACTTTACACCACTTGGAGTTCTTAATGCACTTACTCGAAGAAAAGGAGCTGACCAAAGCTTTAGTGGATATAAAGGTTCAGGATTTGGTACACGAACAGGACTCTTCCCTCAAGAAGTTGCTAATCTAGAGAGACTATCTCAGCGAGGTTTATTAGCTGATAGAGGTCAAGATATTTTTGGAACGAATGTCGTTTCAGGAGGAGATTACAATAAACACATAGCTGAAAGGAAAGGATTATTTGAAGGCAAGCTTCAAGACCAAGATTATATGACACGTACATTTGGAAACCAAGCCGATAGTATTAAAACTTTAGAAGATCTGGAAGAGGCCTACCGGACTAAATATGGAAAGAACGCAGCCATTGCAAACAGATTAAATCTTTATGCTAACTTTAATAAGGCAACAGGAACAGGCGTTGATACTGTTACTGATAAAATAACAGTTACAAAACCTGGAGATGGTGTAGTTGCGACTGGTGATAGAGGCGGAGGATTTAATCCAGTTCTGGATAGACCCTCACATCCTAGTTCAAGACCTAGTTGGCATGGAGCCACTGCAGCTAGAGAAGCAAGAGGAGAAACAGTTGCTGGACCAGGAGGTGGTCAAGGAGCTTACTGGGCAGAAGGCGGTCGAGTCGGTTATCAAGATGGAGAACTCGTAGAAGATGAATACATGGCAGAAGCGACTCCAGGCGGAATGATGGAGGAAAATATTGAAGAAGTTCAAGGAGAACCAACTCGAGAACAACTCGAAGCTATTGCTTTAGAAATTTTTAGATTACCATTGGAAGAATTAAATGAAGAACAATTAGAAGTTGTCTATCAAGCGGCTATGGAACAAGAACCTGCTGAAGAAGAGGTTCAGTTCGCGGCACAAGAGGGTCCAGGCGAGGGTATAGCGAGTCTTGTTTAATGGCAAAGATTACGCAAGCATTAACTCGTGCTAGTGCTGAATACGATCAAAAAACTCTTCAATCTTTAATTCGTGATCTAGACGGCGTTATCAATAAACTTAATACTTCTTTTCAAGAGGAACTTAGACAGGAGATCGAAGCGCAAGCTTTCTTTGTGGAATAATGGCAGTAGTCAATCAATATAAAATGTATGGAGTTACGAGTACCGCGGCCGAAGGCCCGATTAAATTCTTTGGAACCGATACCGTATCTGGAGATCAACTCCCATTAATTTCAGAAACCTATATTGTGAAGTCTTTACACGTGACTAATAAATCAGGAGCGAATACGCCGACAATTACCATTACGAACAATGGTTTTCAGGTGATTAATACCCAAACTTTAACCGCTGCTACGAGTGTAGAAATTTTAAGCAATCCTATGGTCGTGGAAGGCAATACGGTTTTATCCTATACGACAATAGGAACCGTTAGCGATGGGATAGACATCACCATTAGTTACTTAAACATTAAAAAGGAGGTTACAGTATAATGGAACTAAAAGCAGCTAAAGTCACGACAACAATCAGTAATTTAAAAACAAAGGAAAAATATAAGACCGAAGAAGAGTGGAAAGCAAAGGGAATTCCGGAAAAAGACATCCGAAGAGACGTCCATGTCCTGATGCCGAAGCTTGATTTGTTCGGTAAAACAAAGTAG
>Ga0209757_10000317_pt1 | contig 11820 bp, 7 predicted proteins | sample ETNvirome_6_1000_FD_185472 | JGI IMG/M metagenome (GOLD analysis project Ga0209757, IMG submission 185472) | Marine viral communities from the Pacific Ocean - ETNP_6_1000 (SPAdes) (version 2) | ecosystem: Environmental > Aquatic > Marine > Oceanic | place: Pacific Ocean | collected 2013-06-19 | reverse complement strand
TAACTGCTTACTAGCTTTTGGTACAGTTTTTAATTGTGATATTAAATCTGCTGGATCAAAGTCATCCATAAAAGTATTTACTTGAAAAATCTAAATTATATACTATATTCATCGTATGGACGATTTTCAACCGCTACAATATCAATCATTATCATCCCTTCGCTCGTTCGCCGTCGGTGAAAATGATGATGGTAGTGCGAATGTAACGTTTTATAATCATGAGATTGAACTGAAAGTAATGAAAACACATCCAAAAGCTAAACTACCACATCGAGCACATGACAGTGACTCCGGGTATGACGTATATAGTGTTGAAGAGGTTATTGTACCAGCTCGCGGATCAGTCGTAGCTCCGGTGGGCTTACAATTAGCATATATTACACCAGGGTATTGGTTTAGAGTAGAACCTAGAAGCGGCCTAGGTTTTAAACATAACATTCAACCACATTTAGGTATTATCGATAATGGATATAGAGGTGATCTAGGTATTAAATTGTATAATTTCAGCGACGCAAATGTAACCTTAAATGAAGGTAGTAGAATTGCTCAATTAGTATTATATCCTCATATTACAGCAACAATTTCTGAAGCTGATGAAATTGATGACACTGAGCGAGGTGAGGATGGGTTTGGATCTACCGGATAAATAGTATGACAATTTCTGATATTTGGTGCGAAAAATATCGACCAAGTACTTTAAGTGAAATAGTTTTAAATAAAAATACTAGAAATTATTTCAATACAGTACAAAAAGAAAAAAATATACCTAATGTTTTATTTGTAGGGAAACCGGGTATTGGGAAAACATCTCTAGCTAAAATCATTGTAAAAGATATTCTTAAATGTCAATATCTCTATATCAATGCATCAGATGAAAACGGTATAGATACAATCCGTACAAAAGTTTTAAACTTCGCGCAGACAAAGAGTCTCTTTGGGCAAATTAAGGTTATAATACTTGACGAGTGTGATGGATTATCTATTGATGCCCAAAAAGCGCTACGCAATTCGATAGAAGAATATCACGACTTAACAAGATTCGTTCTCACAGCGAATTATAAACATAAAATCATTCCAGCTCTACAAAGCAGATGTCAAGTATTTGATATTAGTTATGATAAAAACGATTATATAACTAAATTAATATCTATTGTTAAAGCTGAAAAAGTAAAAATTAATAAAAACGATTTTACTAATATTACCGATAATTGTTATCCAGATTTCCGGAAAGGTATTAACGCGCTTCAAAAATATTGTTTATCTGACGGGGATGCAGATACGGTATTTAATTCAGTTGAATTCTTTGATGGGTTATTAGATCTTCTTCAGCATAAGAAATATACGTTAATACGTAAGCATATAATTAATAACGAAGCAATATTTAATAATGATTACGATGAACTATTTAAACATTTGTTTGATTATATGTATGTCACTGAGATAGATCAAGAGAAAAAAAGAGACTGTTTAATTACAGTCTCTAAATATTTTTACCAGAATAGTCAGTGTATAGATCAAGAGATCAACTTCTATTCTTGTATACTTGATTTACAAGTTTAAGGCAAATAATTCGCAGTACCTAAGTTATAGTTACCATCAGGTGCCTTAGTTTGTGAACCTAGGTCAATTGTTGCATCTTCTGCTTCCTTAGGTTTCAACTCAACTTTAGCATCTTCACCTTTAACTGGTCTAGTTGCTCTTGCTTCAGCCCACGACATATCAAACTCTAACAAATCCACAGGAATTGTTAAATTATGTGAAAAGAAACCTGGATTAACCTCAACAACGATATCAGCAGTATCCCAGCCTTGTGAATCTGTAGCTTCAGATTGATTAGGGTGCCTCGTCTCATACATATTCTTTTTTATAGTAGAAAGCATAAGATATTTACCCTGCTCAACCAATGTTAAAATTTCATTAACATACCCCTGCCTAGCTTCACCTAGACCTTTATACCAATCGGATGACTTGCAAGTACTTTTAATCTTAACATAATCTCCGGCGACAGGACCTGGTTTAGTAAACTGACCAATTTGTTCTTCAAATAATGTATCGAACTTACTCATCTTAATTATTTATTGTTTTAAGCACTTATAAATTAAATAATTATACATGGCGCTAAAACTAGATATACTTAAAGACAGAAAAAATACGGATGCTTATCGTAAATTTTCTTATGCTGATTTGAAATTAGATCTAGATCTTAATAGCCACGTTCCTTCTACACCAACTGGTATCGGTAAAAATCCTATAGATTTTAGACTAAGTTACGACGAAAACGCTATTTTTAATTCTATCAGAAATATCTTCAATACTAAAAAAGGGCAAAAAATTCTAAACCCTACATTTGGTTTGGATTTAGAAATGTTTTTATTTGATAATATTTCTAAGGAAAATGGAGATATTATTGGTAGAACAATATATGAAGAACTGCCGATATACGAGCCGCGTATAGCCGTAGAATCAGTTAATGTTATTGCGAGACCTGATCACAATGAATATAAAATAAGTATAACTATCATTATACCTTCATTAGATAATAGAGTATCAACATCAACTGGAATTTTAACAGAAGAATCCTTTAATTACATTTAATTATGAGTCAATATACAACTACAACACGATCTGATTTAACAGAATTTAATCTACCAACCAACGCATATACTGGCTTCGACGCCCAAAGTATGCGTGATTTAATCATCGATCGGCTCAATGCCGACAGTACAATTAATTTTACAGATCAAAATTTTGAAGGTAGTAACGTCTCTGCTCTTATAGATATACTTGCATATACATATCATACATTATTATTTTATTTAAATCAGACAAGTTCAGAGAGTAATTTTGCTGATGCTGAACTATATGAAAACATAAATCGAATAGTAAAGTTAATAGGATATAAGCCAATAGGATCGCAAACTTGCATACTACCAATTGATGTGTCTGGTAAAGCGACATTAAGTAGAGGATATTATACTATTCCAAAATTCGCCTTTACAGGAGGTAGTGGTCAAACATTTACTCTTATCCAAGATATAACATTTGAAAAAATAACAACGGCATTAGAGACTGTAACTCCTGTTAATAATACACTAACATATGAAGGTACTATAGAAGAATATCCAATACTATTTCCTATAGGCGAAAAATACGAAACAATAAATTTAAATCCTGGTAATAATATATTAATAGATCATTTTAATATTTTTGTTTTTGTTAAAGAAGTAAACGAACAAAACAAATGGTATGAATGGAACAGAACACCGAGTTTGTTTTTATCAAAACCAAATAATAGACAGTTCGAAGTTACATATAATGAAAACAGAAAATATGAACTTAAATTCGGAAATAGTATTAATGGTAAGAAATTAAACGTAGGAGATTCTGTAGCAATATATTATTTAAAATCATCTGGTGTTCGTGGTAAAGTTACAAGAAATACCTTAAAAGATAGTACACTAAATATTTACAACACCGCACAATATGATGAAATTTTTGCAGACATTAAAGATACTTCTCTTAATTATATAAGTCTATCAGCATCACCCAATATTACTATAACCAACACAGAAGATAGTACTGAATTCGGTGTACCTGAAACTGCATCAGAAATCAAACAAAACGCTCCAAGATTCTTTAGTTCAGAATACAGATTAACTACGAAGGCTGACTATAAAAGCTTTATCGAACGTAACTACAAGAATTTTATATATGATGTAACTGTTCTTAATAATAGTGATTATACAAATGATTATTTAAAGTATATAAATGACGACCTAGGGTTAACCGATTTTACAGAAGATACAAATGCATTGTTTAATCAATATTTTTACGCGGACAGCGCTGACTCAAATAATATATACTTAAGCATTGTACCTAAATTACGAAAAGAAAAATCCATAGTTACTCGATCTAATTATTTACCACCGTCACTAAAAGAAAAAATCCAACTTGAAATTGAAAATTACAAATTATTAAATAGTGAAATCTCTTTTATTGATCCTGTTTATTTAAATATAGATTTATCAGTAAAAGCTAGTGGTGAGCCTAATCATGTATATTACAAAGATAACACTGAATTGCATATACGTAGAGAGGCTAGAACATTAATAAATGAAGCTGACTTAAAATCAAAAGTGTTTAATATTATATCTACATATATTAAAAAGTTAAAACTAGGTGGAACAATAAATGTAAGAGATTTAAATAATGATATTGAAGGAATTAAAGGTCTAGTCGATTTTTCAACTGTTAGAACAGACACAAACGTTTCTATACCTGGATTATCACTATGTGTTTATAATCCTATATACAACGGAAAAGATATAAAGTACACTGACACGATATTAAAATTAAAACCGTATCAAATCCCGTATATAGAAAATGAAATAACATTAAAAAATAAAATTAAAATATCAAGTATTACAGTAAGTAAAGCTATAGTAGAATATTAATGAGCACCGCAACAACAAGTCTTAATTGTCCGAAGATTCTACCTGTACCTTTTACAGTGACTGTTAATACTTCTGGTGATACTCCAGCTGGCGCGGACGGCGATCCAAATAACACAACACACGCAGGGTTCACCCGTATATCAAAATTTACATTAACTCCCACCATAACTGCATTGGCTGGTATTCCAGGAATTGAAGATCTTTTCTCAAATAAGGTATCTAATAGTATTGCAAAATGGGACTTTGGTGATGGATATACTTTAAGCGGAGCTGATATATTTACTACTACACATACTTATAATGTACCTGGTATTTATACAGTTACAATATTTTTGTTCGATAAGGACAGTAATGCATATCAATCGACATTTACAGAAGAAATATCAGTATATAATTACGCGAGTACATATATCTCAGTACAAACACCAAATATAACAGACCAAGATGGTAGAAACGCAACAAACATAACTGCTAGTAAAAATAAAACATTTAACTTAGAGACTACTGCATCTTGGCAAGATATTCCAAATCCTCTTTCCGAGCAAACATTCTTTTTCACTTCAAGCGGAAGTCGAGCTCGACCATATGATTTTAATAATAAATACGCGCATATTATACCTTACAATGCGTTTTATGATAAAAATAATAATATTATTAATAATGCCTATGGGTTAAAGGAAACATTATATCCGCATTATTTTTATGTAAATAATAGTTCGACTATAGTTGAATCTACAGAACAAGACGTTACAAAAAATGAAGCTGTACTTTTATATTCGAGCACAGATGAATATGTTGATAGTATTTCTCCTAAAATTCCTCAACCTATAAAATTTGACTATTACGACGACATACCAAATACTGATGTAAATTTATTAATACGATTAGATACTAGTAGGCACAGAATAAAAAGTTTCTATGTTGATGATATTGACATAGATATTAATAACAGTAATCAAAACTTTTTAGAAACAGATATAGCACGACCTTCAATTAATGATAAATCTACTATTAATAACAATGTAGGAAATAGCATCGGTATACCAATTAGAGTAGTAACACCATATACTAGTCGATTGTCTTTTACATCTACCGGCATGAAGGAAATGTCAGCTATACAATATAAGAGACAAGGTGATAAATTTCAAGTATTTGTTGCACTTACAGATGAAAAACTAAACATAGGAAAATATTATAATGTATTTTACTTGCTTGCAGGAGCAACGAATCCACCTCAAGACTTACAATTTGCCTATGAATGGTCAGATGGGTCGACTACTACAACTTCGAACATTAGCAGTTTATGTACAGAGTATTTTCCTTATGATGGATCCGACACTGCTTTAAGTAGTTTTGCGTATTTTAATATTGATCCAGTTAGTGCTGGTACATGGTCGTTAAATATAACAGGAAGATTAGATTCATACGGCTCTACTACTGCCCTCTCCGCATACGGTACAACTATAGATTATGATCCAGACGGTCCGCTCGGTCCAGTAACAGTAGGAGTTGACGAAGACACCGCCGCTGGTGGTGCTAATTTAATTATGGGGTCTTATACCTTTACTGTATTTCCCTCTACTAATGATGCTGAAATTTATAAAATTAACGAAGATGTAGATTATTCGAAAATACTAAAAAGTTATAGATTCCAATCTTTACAGTATGAATATGACAAGCTGTTTGATGGTATATTTACATCATTTGTTGGAGAAGCGAGTTCAAGTCCAACATCGTTCGGTAAAACAATATTCGAAAAAATTGCAAACTTTACTATGAATAATAGTGATGTTGATTTTTGTAATATTAAAAATCTAGAATCATTTTATGATTTCTTCAATGAAGATATAGATATATCAATACCAGAGCCTCCCGCTGAATTAAGAAGATTATATAATTTATTTAGTATAAAGATTTCTAAATTATTAGGTGATTATGAACGATACGATCAAAGCTTTGATACACAGTTTTATACTTCATCAGCTGCTAGTAGAAATATAGATTTTGATAATCCTATTACTTCTTCTACTTACACAGTAACTGCCGGAGCTCCTTTTGTTGCTAAGCAAAAGTTTAATAGTGAATATATCTTAATTAAACCTCAACAAATTCCAAACCTAAGTGCTGATGGAGAAGTAGATACTAATAATCCTACTTTATCTACATATTATTTATCTACATATAACGCGCCTGTTTTAAGTGGTTTTAGTACTTGGGGTTGGCCGTTAGACACTACTGTTGTTAGTACATCTGGGTTAGATTTATTTTATGAGTTTTACCCATATACTGCTTATAATATTATATCTGCAGAAAATATACAAAATAGTATTATAGATTATAATAATACTTACAATACTATTACAAGAGCGTCTTCATCTCTTAGTGCAGATTGGGATCCTGCTGGTGGAATAGTGTTCAAAAATTTAGACTATCAAATTAGAAAAGGATTACAATTATAATGATATCACAACATACACATAATCCGTTATCATATAAACAATGGAAAAGTCATTATGAAGATTCTTTTGACGCAACCGAGCTGCCTTTATTATATAATAATTATCTTACTGAATGGAAAGAAGAAAAATTAAAGAGACAAATAAAAGATGATGATTACACTAGAAAGATATATTCACAATTTCTAACAAGTATAAATCTCAGTACAATAGATAATAACATAGTAAGGTTTCTTGACCGAATTAATACTAATAATATTTATGAATTAGAATTAGCAGTACATTATTATTCTGTAATAATAAAAGATCAATTAAAAGATATTCGTAATTTAAGAGAAGAACTTAAATTTACTAAAATAAAAAATAAACTTAAATCTTCAAAAATTGGTATAACAGAATACCTTAGAAATTTTATCTTAAGACTACTCAGTGATAATGATTTTGTAGTTGAAGGTACTAACACTGTCTTTAGTAATATTAACTTACCAAAAATTGCAAATAATATTAATATTAATTTAAATACATATTCATCTGACGAGTTTGTTTATAACTTTCATAAAGTAGACAAGAACCTTATCTTAGATATTAAGCAACGTGTCCTGGCTGAAGTACCTAATATCAGTCAGGTACTAGTAGTTAATAAAGGTAAGAAGAGGTTGAAAGTTAGAATAAATAATATAACCTCGCCTAATAGTATACTTGGCATACATCAACCGTTTTCAGACTATAAGAGACTTCCTGTTAGATATTTTAGAAATGAACAAAAAAACTCTAATAATTTAAGATTTGTTATTGAACGAGATTTAATTAAAAAATATATCTCTAATGATCTTTATTATATAAACAGCGAAGCTAGACGTATAAATAAATTATTTGATCACAAAAATACAACAAATAACCTATCTCAAAGATACAGTCCTAATACATTTGTACAATTAATTAATCTTAAACACAATGAAATATATCCTCAACAATTATCTTTTTATAATGCTGGAGTAACTGTATTTCATTCAAGTAATTTAACTTATTCAATAGAGTTATCTGGGCTTCGAGGTCTTGAGTATATTATCCCTGATCCATCTAAATTTGAATCAGGTATTCAATGTGTAGGTAATATTAAGAACTGCGATACTGGAGAAATAATTAGAAACATATATAGAAAAAGAAAACCGCCTTTTAAGTTTAAATCTAAAAATGCTCAATTTAAAAACGATAATATTAATCCAGGAGTTAATATTTATAATAATAAATTATTACGCAGTTACGGTTATCAAAGTAAAGAAAATAGCTTAGATTATTCGTTCACAGGTATTAATAAAAAGGAAGATACAATAAGCTTTTGGAGTGACGATGTTACTCATGATACATGGCTAAATAGTGACACATATCCTATAGCAGATTTAAATGTATATCCTGAAGATACTAGACTAGACGATTTATTAATTTATAATAAAACAGGAATAAAAGTAAGAAATGATATTTATGGTAATGAATTCTATTTCGTAAAATCTGTATATCCGAAACGTAAAGCTGATTCAGCACATATTACTGCCGCAGTAACTCCGACTACTGAATGTATTACTAGTGCAGAATATTATGATGGTTTATTTTTCGATCCACTTCTATCTGCAATCTCAGCTGCAGAATATAAAGTTAGCGGTACTCTGTTTAGTAGTGTTACTGGAATATATGACACATTTATATATAACGATACTGATTCCTGTACTGGAGCTGATGAGAAATTTGCGGCACCGTTAACTGAATTTTCATGTACTACGATTTTTACTAATGCACTTTCCTGTGATTCTATTTCAGCTGTATCTGCTATAGATTGTGGTTCCTTTATAAATCATCCTGGAAACTCCACGGATTTATTATCAATGAATTTTCAAGAAACAACAGTTCCTTATTTTACAATAGATACAACTGCTATTTATACTAATAATGCTACTACATTTGAAAGTACATCTCTTAATAATTTCGCTACTTCAGCAGTACCGTTATTTGATCAACAATATGTAAGTGCCGGTGAAATTTATGTAAGAAATGTAGCAACGCAATTAGTCGAGCCATTATCAACAGTATTTGTAAATATCTTTAATAAACACGACACGGGTAACACAAAATCTAATATATTATCAACAAGTAATATTGTGGATTTTGATATTATAGAAAGTACAATATACATACAGACATCCGCAGAGACGATAACTGAAAAATATAAATTTGAAGATACCCAGTTTAAAATCGATGCTGGTTCGAAAACTTTAATAACACATGGCGGTCCTCCCATGGGCGGCATCTAGTAAATAATTTAAATGTTCACAACTAAACAATCAGATATATTTTACAACGATCAAACAAAAGAAATGTTTGTATGTAAGGTAAGCTCTATTTCAGCACAAAGATGCGAAGGATCATCTGATATAGTTTACGGAGCACTACCTATTGTTTATAAAATAAATAAAAATACAAACTATCAATCATTAATATATCCTAAGAACTTAACTACATTCTTTACTGATAGTAAAAGTGATTTATACGACATAGTTCCAAGTAATTGTTATGCTGATGGTACAGATTTTGCTCATGTCACAAAACCGCTTATAAATTATAATAAAAATTCAGATAGATATTCAGTTACATTTATTGGAAAGTATGCTGCCGAGTCTGATGGGTTTGGAGTTTTAAATTATATCTTTCAATATATTGATACAGATTTTCATTTGTTAGATTCTCAAATTTCTGTACCTAAAGCTAAAGCTACTAAAACACCTCCTTTTACCTTTAACGCAGGATATTTAAATTCTGATCTTATTATAGGTGGTAATAGACTTAGATGGAATGATCCGGTTGATACGGCTTATGCAGAAAGAGTAACAGATTATATTATTAAACCTACACATATTGACTATAACAATAGCTTAGGTTTCAATTTAATGACTTTTTGTCCTCACGTTCCACCGAATTGTCTTACTGCAGCATCTCAATATCCGTTTTTATGGTCAGGAGGTTATATTACATATAACCCTAAATATACAGCATTTGATCCTGCACATGACATCCGTGTTGATTTTAGAGCAAGATCATTTAACGTACCGTCTATGACTGCTTTTCGATCGACGCAATCAGATAACTCTGACGTTGAGCCATCTAGATTTGTAGATAAAGCTACTACAACAGACGGTCTTTCAGGTGCTGGAAGTGGCTTCTGTGTATATTTTTATAAAACACCAACAAGCCATCCTGTAGAATATGCCCGGGAAGGAATTGTTGAACCAAACGGTATAGGTAGTACATTAGGATACGCTATAGCAGGTAATGTTGGCTCAGAAATAAATGGAGAGCTTACTTCAGTAGAAGGGTTAGTTGTTAACAGTTCGGGTAATATAGGTGGTCAAACAGGACCAAATGCAGAGAGTTTTCTAGGAGTTGGGTTTGATATTAGAGGAGATTTCTGTACTACATCTGAAAGTAAAGAGGGGTGGTTATCTGCAAACGATGCATTTAAGGCCCCAACTACATCCACATGGACGACTTCACCGTGCTCTGTAGGTATTAGAGGTAATCGAGATCATTATACTAGAGTACTAACGTGTGTGCCAATGTCAACAGTAGTCGCTGCTAGTGCAGTACCTATGCACGAAGACGCATCTACTAGTAATGGTACCGACGTAGCTTTTCAAGATTATAGAGTTGACCTTACCAACAAAGGTACTCGTGTAACAGTATATAATAAACTTACTAGTGCTATAGATTATAATACAATATTACAATTTGATTTAAACAAAACATATGGTAGTGTAGGATATGATGCATGGGGTAACATAGGAGACCCGTTAATAGCTAATCCAACCTTAACTCCACTTAATGTTGGATTAACATTTACAACATCAAACTATTGTAGTTATTTTGAATTATCTTCATTTGAAGTAACAGGAGTAAAAATCGGTAAACCGAATAAAATACCAAAAGAAATAGATAATACAACTACCGTAGAATATATAGAAGAATCATCTGCTAACTTAAGAAGAGACTTAATTGAGATTCCCTTATCTGCAACAGATGTTACAATGTTAATAACACGTGAGTCTCTTATTGATAGAATCGACTTATGCGGTAATCCACTTCCACCTGTTGAGTATGAAGTTAAAGCAGAATTTACTGGTACTAAAAATATCATAAATTTAAACCCTGGTGAAGTTAAAGAACCTGTCTGTCAGCCAGGTTGGTATTCCTCTTGGCCTTTAGATATCCCTGACGAGCAGGACATAATGGCCAGCCTCGAATTGGCGTATCCTGGAGAAGACCGTAAGTACGACTACCCTCATGAGCACACTGAGCATGCGGCAAGTGAAGCGGCTCATAGTAAAAAATATCTCGCAGCCGCTCAAGCGTCTATGGCAGGTTGGTCAGGTGGTCCAAATCCTAATATTTGGCACGAGGCAGTGCTTGACGACGCTGGAAATGTCTCCACACTCGATCACATTCGATCCCGCGCCGCGCTCGGCCCAAGCGGGGTACAAGAGTGGGGGTATCACCCTATCGGCGACGGTCCGAAGGTAACTAGTGAACAGTACTCGAAACTCTCAGCTGAGGAGAAGAAGAAATACATATACAAGGGGGATCAATACCCACACCTAAATGTGGGTGATTTTATGGTATATGGTCCTTCGCGAAATGTAGGAGTATGGCATTATCAAGACCAAACCGGGATGCCGTATGATAGAGCGAGCAGCGACAGAGAGTCCGTGAGTGATTGGGAGGCATCACTGCAGCTGTCTGACCCAGCTGACCCAAGTGCAACAACCCGGAATTATTTTACAGCAAATACTATTGATGGTTCTTTTTATTTATTTGAATTTACTGGATCGTTCGCCGGGTTACCAATAGATATAGGACAGGAAGTT
>Ga0209757_10000316_pt1 | contig 11848 bp, 14 predicted proteins | sample ETNvirome_6_1000_FD_185472 | JGI IMG/M metagenome (GOLD analysis project Ga0209757, IMG submission 185472) | Marine viral communities from the Pacific Ocean - ETNP_6_1000 (SPAdes) (version 2) | ecosystem: Environmental > Aquatic > Marine > Oceanic | place: Pacific Ocean | collected 2013-06-19 | reverse complement strand
ACCCTTGTAGTTTGAAGTCAAAACTGATTTTTTTAATTACTTCATTTAACGTTTCATTTCCATTAGCTGAGTTGAAAAATCTCTTTAATTTAGCAACCGCCTCTAAATCTCTTTCTTCTTCATCTTCTATTATTAAGTCCTCGCCTGCAATCATTTCTGAAGTGGCATTGATAATAGCCGCTTGTGTGGACGAGTTATAATAAAGGTCGATTAAAAATTGAGGAAATAAATTAGCCCATTCGTCAGGACCTCCGTAATTTATCCAATCTTTGCCCTGTACTTCAGTTACGACAGGTGCAGTACTTGTGCTTAAGTTTATGCTAGTTAGTATATTTTCCATTATGTTAAGTATGTGTACATTAATTGTCTTTCTGCTGATGTAAGGACAGTTCCTTTATAAATAATAATATTTTTTATATACCCCTTCATATTATCCGTATCATCTGCTGCACTTCCTACATTGGTAATTGTAAAAGCATCTGCATCAGTTAAGGAAGTTGAACCCCAAGCCTTGTCTGAATAGCTACCGCCATTTACATAAAGTCTTAAGTCGCCTGTTGCTCCATTACTTCTTGTAAATATAAGTGTATAATATTTATCAACAACAATAGTATCTGAGCCTTCCGTAAAATTATTATTCCCTGCACCTCCTATTTTACACCTAAACCCTGCCGCACTATTAATTCTAAAAAAGTTTGAACTATCAGACCCGTATAGAGCATTTTGGGATAAGTCTGTAAACATTATTTCGGTTACTATGCTAAAGTCTTGATTTGCTGAAATTGAAAGGGTTTTGTCTAAGTCTAAAAATTGAGTGCCATCAAAATAAGGAGTGAAAGGAACAGTAGTATTTTCCCTATTCCATGAAGGCTTATCAGCTTCCGTATCTTGAAGGGCATCATAGCTATTTCCTGCAAAGTCGTTCCAAATATTTATTAGGTCGCCTGTTTCCATTGTATTGGCAGTAGTAGTATGGGCAGGGTCTAAGGGAACACCAAAAGCATTTTGGTCTGCTTCAATCAGCGAATTATCTTTTAGCCATAACTCTAAATTACTAACATTATTAGGCATCCACCCTGAAGTCTCTTTCATTGAAACTAAACTTAATGCTTGTTTAAGTGCTAACATTATATAACTTGCTCATAGTAACATAAAGCCACCCCTGAAGTCAAAGTTATAGCCGTTACTTGTAAGAATATTGTAGTACCTGCTGCCATTGTCGTATTAAGATTAGCTATTGCACTTCCTGCTGCTGTTGTAGCATTTGAAGCTGCTATTGAAGCTATCACGCTTTCCACAGGAAAATGTACTGCATAATATTCTTTACCTGCCATAGCAGTTGTTGCTATTACATCACATCTATTCTTTCCCATTTGCTCTGTCAAGAGCTGTTGTACGTTTTCTATTGCCATTTTTTTGTTTTTTATTGTCCGTAATATATTGTATTAGTTGAAGCAGGAGACTCGTATTCTGTATATTGAACTTCCTCACTTCCTGATTTTTCTGCTAAATAAAGTGTTCCTATCGCTGCAAGCCCCTGTACTACTCCGTTTGTATTAGCTACGGGCAAGACATCTACTTCTGTTGCGGGTGCTGTGTTTAAAGCTACTGATACTGCCCCTATCCAACTTACTTCATATAATTCATATTTAAAAAATCCCGCAGGAATTAAATTTACAGTTGTATAAACACTAGGGACTACATTATAAGTAAACTCTAATTTTGTATATCTATCGCTGATAGTCTCGGTGGTGGCATAAGCATAGAATACCGCCTCATCTAAGTCGTTTGTAAATTTAGCCAAGTGTCTTATGTGAGCCGAAGTTACAGTTGTATCTATTCTCTTTGCTTCAGTTTCTATATAAGCTATAAAGTTAGTTTCTCGAGTTGCTTGTATCATATACTATATAATAGAAAAAAGACTTTTTTATTTGGTATAAAAGAAAAGAGGGCTAAAAAGCCCCCTAATCCAAGAATATATGAAAACTACTAATTAAGAACTGATAATTGGAATTTGTGCGCCTGAATCCGCATTGTCAAAAGGTGTGTCAGTATAGTTTGCAACCATTGGAAACGGGTCAGCTTCCATGCCGTCAAAGGTAAGAGTATATCCCCCTCTGTCTCCCCAAGTTCCACCTGAGTCAATAGTACCTGCATTTAATTCCATTCCGTTTGTAATACCTAAAGCTACAATTACATTATGTCCGTCTGCAACTAATTCCGCATTTAATTCCGCAAAGACAATTAATTTAGTTTGACCTAATAATAAAATTTGTCTTTGATCTTCTTTTGTAAGTCTGTTAAAGATTACATTAATAACAGGAGTATAGAAAATAGTCCCATTTTCACGTGAACCTGTAATAGTCTCCGTTAAGTTGGCAACGCCTAAAGGCATCGCATATTGGTATAATGAATTACTGCCGAAATCCATATCGGTAATAACTCTATGAGTAACCCCCGAGTCAAGAGTAATAGAAGCTACTTGGTCGAAAACTGCAAAATATACGTTTTTGATTCCACCACTCGTACGTGAGCAATCGAGTCCTCGTCCCGCAGTAATTAATGTACACGCCATAATTTATTTTTTTTTATTAAGTTAAGGGAGTGCTTTTATACACTCCCGTTATTTTTATTATTACGATACTAAAACTACGTCAGCTCCAATACCTACCTGAACACCTCCTGAGTAACGACACACGACTCTCAAATTTGAACTTCCGTCATATTGACTGAGGTCGATCATATTGATATTTACAGAATCCGAAAGGAGGTCCGTGCCGAAAAATAAATTTGACTTCTCTGCTGCTACTAGCACGTCATTATTCATACCTGTGCAGACAGCGATTTTTATTCCCTCAAAAACTGCGTCATAGTCTCCATTCATAGAGTAAGCATTTACATATCCTAAAGTGGAGATAGCTGAAATGTAAACTCTGTAAGACTTAGGACTCATGTAAATATATAAATCTTCTTTTGTATAAACTGCCGTAGGAATAGCTGCTGTACAGTCTTGTAAGTTTTCAATAATGTTAGTTGCTGTGTATTCTGCACCACCACCACCTACATTAACTACATCATTTACCGTTCCATCAGCAACTAATATACCAACTGCTCCCTGTACAAATCCTGTAAATTCTCCTGCTGTTGCTACATTACCATTCCAAATTGTAGTTTCTGTCGAGTCAGCGATTATTTCGCCAAGATAAGACATTACATAGTCGTTAAAACTTGCAGGTGGCGGTGCGCCTGCACCTGCTCTCATCTGTAAAGCTTCCCAACTTTCTAAAAGCGTTTTTGAGCATAAATCCGTCTGAATCATCAGATTGGAGGGAGTTAAAACCGTCTCAGTCATCGTAAGAGTTCCTCCTAAAGCTACGTTACACGAGGCATCCTGAACCATGTCGGTTGCATTCATTTTTTGGATATTACTCGCAAATTTTATATTTTCTATTGGTGTCAAGTATTCCATTGACGTTGCTTGGCGAAGTGCTGCCGAGATGTAGAATCCGGCTGCCTTCCCAACATAGTTACTACTCATTGATATTGCCATAATTTTTTGTTTTTTTTATTTTTTTAATTATTATATAAAGTGTATAAATATTTTTCTTTTTTTGTCATCTTAGCTAAATCTTGTTTAGAGTAATTTCTATTGTTAGATTTGCTAGAGCTAAACCTATTTGTATTGATAGGACTTTCGGCAGGAGATTTTCTTATCCGAGTTTTTAATTTTCTGTTTTCTTTTGACAATTTAGAAAATTTAGATTTTTTATCAGCAGCTCTTTTCGCTTTTCTTAAAGTTGCAAATTTAGCTTTTCTATCTGTCTTAGTTTTTTTAGTTCTTCTTAAAGCTGTTACTTCCTCTGCTACTTCTTCAGCTTTTTCTTGTAAAACTTCTACTGCAATAGCTGCCGCTTGTTCTGCTAATTCAGGAGTTACTTCTTCAGGAGTTGCTTCATCAATAGCTGCTGCAATTTCTGATACTGCGTCCTCTGCTACTGCTACAACTTCTTCTACAGCTTCTTCTACAGCTTCTTCAACAGCTTCTTCTACTGCAACTTCTTCGTCTGCCATTTCTTCTGAATCGCCACCTTCTTTATCTTCTTTTAGCTTAGCAACCGCATCCTCGAGGTTCTGTATTCTTTTTTCCATTCCTTCCCAATCTCCAACGTCTGCTAGTTCTTCTGCTGTGTCAGCTTCTTCTGTTTCAGATTCCATTACTTCAGCAACTACACCTTCTTCTTCAACTCTAAAACTTACTCCTTCTTCTGTTTTATAAGTTCCTGTTGGCAAAGGTATTGTAGTTCCGTCCTCTGTAAGAACCGAAATATCCACACCGCTTTCTAAAGTGTCTGCTGTGCTTACAACTAGCGTTCCATCCTCTAATTTTGACTGCCACTCTAACTTAACAGATTTGCTAAGACCTAGTGCTTTGATAATTTGCTTTTTTACATCCATTGTTTTTTCTTTTTAAGTGAGTTCGTTATTATATAATAGAATAGTTAATTGTTTATTTGATTTTTAAGCTAAAGCGTCATATCCCATGTCCTGAAAACGTCTTCTAACTTCTTCAAATGTACTTTCTCTATCAGTTATTTCGCTTTCAAAGTCTGTTAGTTCTGTTGGGTATTGTACGCCTAGTTCGTCTAATTGACTTTTTAAAAAACTTATTTCATCTTCTGCTGTTCCTAACCCTTGAGCCATATCAAACCTAAAAATATCTCTAGCTTCTATCATTTTAGATTGTGCTTCGTCTATTCTATCGTAGACTTCATCTTCAAAATATGTCATATCTAAAGCCTCTCTAATTACATCAACTGAGGATAGCATTAATTTCTGTGCCTTTAAATTTGTTTTAGTTCCTTTAAGTCTATTGACTTCTTGTAAAAATTTTTCTTTTCTCATAATTTTATTAATTAAAGTTTGATATATCTACTAATTCGTTGTGTTCTGAAAAATCATTTTGCGTATGGTCAAAGGCTTTTTGTCCTGCTTCTTCCCCGTCTGCAACTGCAATACCAAAGTCAGATACTTCAGGGCTTTCAGAAACACCTAAATCTTGAAGTTGATTATAAACGTCAAAATATAAATCCCTAGCCGTTTCATAGGACGCCCAATGTTCGTCTGACGCATCTGTAAAAGCTCTTTCTGCTTCTACATATTTATCTGCTGCATTTCTTGCTTGTTCCATTAAACCTAAAGCATTTTCATATTCAGTAAAAGCAACATTAAATTTATTCTCTAAATCATAAGACCTCATTTCAGTTACGGCTTCGGATAAATCTGACACCGCAGATAAATTGATTTTAGTAGGTCTTTGTTTGCTTAGTTCTGCTAAGAACTTTTCTTTATTCATAGTTTTATTTATTTAATGCCTCTTTTAAATTAGATAGTTCTAATATACTGTCATCTAATGTTTTACCTATCCCCCCTACAAAGTCAGGTGCATTAATACCTACTTCTATAAGCTGATTAATTAACTCTCCATAAGTATTTACTTCATCACTAAAAACTCTTGAATACAAGTCATCATATTGCTGCATTAAACTGTCTTTGTAAGATTCTAGTTCTAATTGAAGTCTTACTATTTCATCAAAAGTATTTTGTGTTTCATTTTCTAAATCACTTATAACGCTAAGATTATATTTTTGAGGTCTTTGTTTGTTTAGTTCTGCTAAGAATTTTTCTTTTTTCATAGTTTTATTTTTTTAGAATGGTAATCTTCTATCTTCCCAATTTCTAACTGCATTAACCAACCCATCTTCATCTTCTTTTGTATCATTTAAATTATTTTGCAGCTCTTGGTAATAAGGAATATCACTTACAGTTATTCCTAGCTCACTTGACATATTTTCAACATCCTGCATAAAAGTTTCTGCTTGGGTTACAATACTGTAATATCTGTTTAACATTTCATCCCCTTTTTCCTTTAATTCTCCATACATCCCCCTTACTTCTGCTGCTGCGTCATTAGCAATATTGGCTTCTTGAAACACCCCCCCCACATCTTGCCTAAAGACACCTAATTCGTCCATTATTTGTGAAGCGTCATCATTTAAGGCTAAGTTGATTTTACTTGGTCTTTGTTTGCTTAGTTCTGCTAGAAATTTTTCTTTATTCATAATTTTATTTTAAAATGGTAATTCTAATATAATATTTTCTTGTCTTGCTTTATCGTTATCATCTAGGGCTTGGTAATACCTATCCATTGGTATATCTATACCTAATTCTTGCTGTACTGCGGTTAAGTTTTCTATAATTAAATCTATTTGTACTCTAACTTCCTGTAAATCCTCTAAATCTATTTCGTGCATTTGGCTTTCCACATTCCAATCTTGCATTTGTAATTGCTGCTTTTCGTCTAATTCTCTTATTTGTTCTTCAAGTGCCATTTTTTCTTGGAATGTTTCTTGCACTATCGCATCTGCTTCTTCTACTACTTGTGTCATAGTAGTTAAAGAATTTATAATTGTCTGCTGTTGGGTTAGCAAATCATCTGCATCATCTATTAGACCTAATTGTAAGCGTTTAGATTTTGATAAATCTGTTCTTTTTATAGTTTTTAATGCTGCAAAGAACTTTTCTTTAGTTGGCTTCATATCAGTTATTTTTTATAATCTCGTTAAGTGCAGTTAGTATCTCAGCATCAGTTGGAGTCTTTTCTGCCATCTTTTCCATGCGGTCTGTAAAGTACCCCTCGATTGATAATCCACGAAGCGAACCGCTTTTAATCTCTTTCCAAAGCTCGTCATTGTCAATACGCATAGCAACCATCCAAGTCCCTTTCGGAAGTGAGAATCCGTACAGCGTAGACTTATCAATTTTCGGATCTTCAATAATCCAAGACTCTACCGTTAAAACTCCTGAAACTCTGTCTGAGTGTTCGTAGGTAGCTTTGTGGTGGTTGTTATTTCTTAAGTAAAGTTCACTAGCTTTACGAACTGTTGCCTTTGAAAAATAAACGTAATAGTCAGATGAAGTCTGAGGATCGTGTCTGAAAATAGACTTATCGGGGATAAGGGCAGGGCTAATTAGCATACGTTTATCCTCGTCTACTTTAGCAAAAGTCAAGTTGTTTTTTTCTTTTCCAAAAAATACAAAGTCATGTTCAATAGCAGGGGCAGAAACTAGGCTTATTGCGTCAATAGCTAAAGCCTCTGAATCGTCATCAATTACCAACTCGACTATTGAGGTAATATTCATTTCTTCGTAAGCATGGTTTGCATCTTCACAGTCTTGTAGGGTGTCGTATTTACAGTCTCCTGTTTCTCCCCACTTATATTTTCCTTCTTCGCATTTAGTACATGGCATATTATATAATAGATATTAAGTTCGTTTATTTGATTTTAGATTGTAGCTCTACGTCTAATTATTTCTAGCCCATCTTGACTTTCAGTAATTTCATCACTCACTACATAAGCTTGAAAAGGCTCTACTTCTTTACCACCTTCTAATTCAAAAGAACCTGACATCATTTCAGGTGCAGGTGTTCCTGAACCCCCACCCGCAGGAGTTGAGCCACTTGACCCTCCCCCTACATCTTGTTCACCTATTGCTTTTAAGTTCATTAAACCTGCGGCTAAAGCGGCTGCTGCTGCAAGAGGTCCTAAAACTAAGCCCGCAGGCGGTCCTACACCCGCACCTGCATTAAAGGCTGCAATTACACTTTGAAACATTGTAATCGTAGCTTGTGCTAATTGTACTTTCTTCTGCTTTTGTGCTATCTTCGACTTCTCGGCTTGATATTTTGCTTCTATTTTTGCAAGTTCTTTTTCGTTACCTTCAGCAGCTTTTTTCTCTTTCTTGTAACTCTTATCTAAAGCCTGACTTTCTGACTTAAGGGCAGAACTGATAGCAGAAAATAAATCACCAATAATTTGTTTCCGTACTTTCGCCATTTTCTCTGCCCTCGTATTGGCTTTTTCGTCTGCCGCCTCATCTGCTGTATCTGTAATCTCGTCTGACTCTCTCCTATATTTCTCGTCTAATTCTGCTATTAATTCTTTTTTATTAGCGTATTGTTGAAGTTCTAGTAAGTCTTTTTCGTATTGAATGTCTAATATCTTTTGGGCTTGTGCCTGTGCATTTTCAATTTCAGCTATGTCGTTTTCATGCTGCATATTTAGTAACATTTCCGCTTCCTCTCTTGCCGTCTCAGCTTTCATAACAGAAGCCCTCGTAGCGTACATCTTATTAATCCTTAATGATAACTCATACTTTTCCATATCAGTTATTTCGAGTTGTTCCATAGATTTTATAGCAGCCTTCCGTTCTATCTCTAGTTTTTCTAATTCTGTTCTTTTTATTAATGCTGTTTCTTCTTCTGCTAACTTTTTCTTAAAGTCAGCTAATTCTTGTTCCAAATCTTTGGTCGCAGAAGCCCCCCCCTTGCCGCTTTTTAGACCTTCTAAAATGTAGCCATCTCTTTTGTTTTTTAATGCTCGTAATGCCTTTGTTGTTTCGTCAATAGTTGCTTGTGCTTTTTCTGCTACGTCATCAGGATCAAATATTAATTCAGCAGTCCAATCAGTAAGACTATCCCTTAAAGTTGTAGCGGTGTCTATTACTCCTAACTTGACAAGACCTTCTGACAACAAATCTACCATGCCTAAAATTGACATCATAGGAGCCATGATAAAAGTTATCAGTCCTTTGAGAATCTTTTTGTTTCTATTCGCAGCATCTATTTGAGCTTTCGCTTGTTCTTTTTGCTGTACTAATAAAGCTTCTGTTGTTATAATTACTTCATCTGTTTGCTGCTTTTTTAGTTCTCGTATTTCTTCTTCCGTTTTCCCTTGAAGTCTTAAGCTATTCTCGGATTCACTAAGAGCCGATAATTGGTCTTGTTGAGCAACTAAAGTATCTTCTGTAAATTCTAAGTTCTTTTTCGAGGACGAAGTAACTCCATCCATCAGTCCTGATATTTTATCCCAATGTTCCACCAAGAGGGCAACCAACGCAACCACGATTCCTATACCTGAAGAAATCATAGCAGCCTTCATAGCCTTCCCGCTTAATTTAGAAGCCTTCCCTACTGCAACAAAAGACTTAGCTAAACCCCCTAATCCTCCTCTAACCATTCCTGCACCTGCACCCGCAAGCTGCATACTTACATCAATTTCTTTCCCCGCTTTTTTCCCTGCTGCCTCTGCTCTTTTCAGGGCTTCTGCAAATCCATCAGTATCTTTAGTCGCTGTCTTTATATTTGATTTTATTTCTACCGGTATTATTACTGTCATAATCTATAATGTTAATTTCATTTGATAAAATTTTGCTACTGCACCCCAATCTAAAGTTTGGTCTAGGATCCCCCCTACTTTTACTGACATATCATTACCGACATAAGAAGTGGCAAATGATATGCCAACTACAAATCCCTTTACTACTACGGTTGTATAAACCTCACTAACCCCACTATCCTCTACCATTCCTTCTATTCTAAAAAACCCTCTATCTCCTGCTGCACCTGAAGCTGAAGTACCACCTGTTCTGTAAGATGTTAGCTCTATTACATAGCGGTACAATATACCTTTGCCATTGTGTTTTGGTATTACTGTAACACCTGCTTCACCGTTTACATTTAAGGCAACAAAATGGTCTGTTGTAGTTCTTCCGCTTAAAAAGAATATTGAATATTGCCCAACTCCATCCGAGCTGCTTGTAACAAATTCGCAGTCTCTTAACGCCTCACCTTTACCACCCAATACTGTGGCATTATTTACTCCGTTGGCTATTTCATTTGCAGCACCATTTATTAGACAATTATTATTAAAGCCTTTTAACCTGTTTAATGTTCCATTTACCTGAATAGTATTAGCCCCTAATTCAGTAGTATTTCCTGCACCATTAAATTTATTATTTACATTATTTATATTAGCCTCTAACAGCGTATTTAATCTAAACGCACTACAAGTTGCCGAAGCATTATTATAGGTGTAGCCGTAAGCCTCACAAGTCTGCTGATTAGCCATCAAATCAGTATTTGTGCCGTCAGTAAAACGGACTTCGCCTGTGGGACTAATTGCATCAGGTTTTAAAGTATATCCTCGTAAGTATTCCATTATGGTATTAAAATAAATTCAACTTTCGCTAAAGTGTTTGGTTTGTACTCAATTTTGTTTACTCTGAAACTTCTGTTTTTAATCATTACCGTATCATAAAATTTAAAAGTAGCAATATCTGAAGGACTTAGATTAACTCTTAACTTCATTATCCTAGTATCAGGGCTGTAAAGTTCATTAAAATAAGGCGACCAATAAGTAGAAAATAAATTATCAACAGGCGCATCACCAACTCCACTAATTAGTTGTTGGCTTTCAAATAAGAAATCAGTATCAAGATTTGAGTCTGACGGTATTGCCGACAAGTGGCTAAACTGTAAAAAAAATGTTTGGTTCTCACTTGACAAAGCGTTCTGCGCAGGAATGTAATACGAAGCCCCCGTATATTTAATTCCGTTGTTATATAATATTCTTGGGCTATTGTCAAATCCTTCAGATTCACCGTCATCTGATACAGCATATAAGCTAGGCACTATAAAATCAGGAAACTGTGGCATCAAAGGTTTTGAAACAGTAGCAGCAAAAGGTTCAACAACTATTTCTTTTTCCCCCTGCAATAGACTAAGCCCTGAAGCATCTATTGTTTTACTTCCGTAAAGATGTCCACTTGTTGAATTTTTATAAACCGTAAAACAGTAGTCGTCCTCATCTTCAGTAAACTTAAAGGTTGTATATTTATTCAAATCTGTTAGCGGGTTTAAGTCCATTTGTGCAGCGTCTATTTTATCTGTCCAATCGTGTTCAATACTTCTCGCTGCTAGACTATTATCGTTTGGGGTTGTTGCAGTCAGGCTATTTGTATTCTTTATAAAAATATCTCCATAAGGTTCTATTAAGATGTTATTAGGATTTGCGTCATCTACCATAGTAATCAAATTAAACATTGTCATAATTCCTTTTAAGAAATCCCATTGTCCTATCTCACCTCTTAGGGTGTTTAGTAGTGTACTGTCTAAAACAGCAGCCGAAGTTATTGAACCTACCAAAAGTCCTGTTAAAGCCCACCCCTGCCCTGCACCCACAGTATTCATTCTCACTCCGTTATCTTGCCTTATCACACCTGTTGTTCCTGCTCTCATTTGTAAAGCTAAGGTGTCCCCTACATCTAACGCCACAGTAAAAGAACCTGCATAACTCCATAAAGGAGTAACACTATCAAAGACAACAGTAGCACCAAAACTATATCCGATGCCTACACTATTAACATTAACCGCTGTAACAGGTCCGGGCAAAACAGCACATACAGCTGTTGCAAGAGCACCACTACCAAAAATACTCTGTCCTACAATAGTTACGGTAGGGGCAACTGTGTAGTACCCACCATCTACCACAGCGATAGTATCTATGTGTGGGCTAATGGCAAATGGCGCGATTGCGGTAGTAACAATAGCAGAAGCACTACTTAAAATGGTTTGCCCTGTTACCACGTCAATATCAGTTACAACTCCTGTTGCGGCTTCGGTCTTTACCCACTTCACATCCATATCTTCACTTGCCCCTGTTGCAGCAGGCGTTGCAGCACACCTAAACTTACAACTATAATTCATAACTATTTGAGTGTTTGCTTGTCCTGCGGGGCAAGTAAAAACATTAGCGGTGGGAGTATTAAACCCAAAATCAGGTGCATAGGTATTTGTTGGTATAATATAATTAGTAAACCCTGTTGTTAAAAAAGAAGTAGCATCATCAGCTCTATAACTCCCCGCACCTGTGCTAGGCATACTCGAAGGCGTAACGTCATCACCCCAATTAAAATCCATAAACAAATTCTCAAATTCTGCTGTATCAAA
>Ga0209757_10000315_pt1 | contig 11866 bp, 19 predicted proteins | sample ETNvirome_6_1000_FD_185472 | JGI IMG/M metagenome (GOLD analysis project Ga0209757, IMG submission 185472) | Marine viral communities from the Pacific Ocean - ETNP_6_1000 (SPAdes) (version 2) | ecosystem: Environmental > Aquatic > Marine > Oceanic | place: Pacific Ocean | collected 2013-06-19 | reverse complement strand
CTGCTACAAATGGAACTACACAAGGAGGAGGCGGGTCCGTGGCAATTGGACCTGTCACATTTAAAGCATAATGGCAAATTTTACTTACGCAACATTAACCACAGCGATTCAAAATTATACTGAAGTAGGAACTTCGGTTTTTACTTCTACTATTACAGATCAATTCATTGCTAATGCTGAAGAAAGAATTTTCAGGGACGTTAATATCGATGCTTATCGATATTATGATACTGCAGTTTTAGTTGTGGGACAAACGACTTATAATACGCCTACAGGTAGTTTAATTACGAGAGCTATTAAACTAGCAGATAGTTCTAATAATATGTGGTATTTGCAAAAAGTGGATCAAACCATGTTAGATGAATACAGTCAGGATACAGGTACCGTGGCTGCACGAGCAAAACCTAGATATTATGCTATGTATGATGGAGGATCAGGTACGACGGATGGTTACTGGAAAATAGCGCCTGCTCCTGATGTAGCTTATACAGTTGAAGCTGAATATATAAAAATGCCAACGGGGCTAGACTCTAGCTCACCAACAAGTACTTTTATCAGTAAGAATTTTGGAAATGGTCTTCTTTATGCCTCTTTGGTTGAAGCTTTTGGATTTTTAAAAGGTCCAATGGATATGTTGACATATTACGAACAACGATATAAACAAGAAGTAGATAAATTCGGTCTTGAACAAATTGGAAGACGAAGAAGAGGAGATTACACAAGTGGTACGATTAGAATTCCTCTTAATACTCCTTCAACCACAGATTCGGGTTTAACTAAATAGGAGATCTTATGGCAGTTACAACAGCAGTATGTAATAGTTTTAAAACTGAAGTTTTAGAAGCTGAACACGACTTTGGGGTCAGTACACAGGTTTATAAAATTGCACTGTATCTTACAGGAGCAACAATAAATAAATCGACTACTTCTTACGGCACAACAAGTGAATCTTCTGGAACCAATTATACCGCTGGCGGAAAAAAATTAGCGGTAGCTAGTCAATTAGTTACACTAGAAACCGATACAGCGTGTGTTGATTTTGGAAATGTCTCTTGGGAAACAGCAACGATCACAGCTAAAGGCGCAGTTATTTATAACTTTTCCAGTTCTACAAAGAAAAAAGCGGTCTGTGTTTTAAATTTTGGCGGCAATAAAACTTCAACAGCTGGAACATTCACGGTTCAGTTCCCTGCAGTTACGGATACACAAGCTATCTTAAGAATAGCCTAGGAGGTAACCTCCAATGGCTAATAGTTGGAATGAATCCGGAACGTCCTGGGGAATCGGAAACTGGGGCCAACAAAGCAATACTACAATCACACTCACAGGAATAGGACTTACTTCTTCTGCGGGAGAAGCGATTGCCTATAATCATTCAGGATGGGGACGTTTAACCTGGGGTGAATATAGTTGGGGAACCGATGTTCTGAACAGAGAAGTTGCTGTCACAGGAATCGGACTTACTGCTTCCCTTGGAGATACTACTGTTGAAGATGATATTGAAGTTGGCTGGGGTAGGGACTCATGGGGCAATGAAGCATGGGGTGATGCCTACAGTGTCATACCAACTGGTGTTTCTGCCACTGCATCAGTCGGAGATGTTACTATTAAAGCTGGAGCAATTGTAAGTCCAACAGGAACTTCTGTTACCGCAAGTCTCGGAGATACTACTCCAACAGGTCAAGCTTATGTTACTCCAACCGGAGTATCAGCAACTGGATCGATTGGTAGTGTCACCATTTTAGAAAACGAAATTATTACTTTAACAGGCATAGGACTAACCGCTTCTGCAGGAGCAGGTCAGGTCGTAGGAGGAACTGTAGTTTCTCCAACAGGCATAGGATTAACAGCTTCTTTAGGAGATGAAACCGTTACCGGAGATGCGCCTGTAGCAGTAACCGGAATTGGTTTAACTTCGGGAATAGGAACAGCGACCGTTGAATTACTTACGAATGTAGCGGTAAGCGGAATAGGATTAACAGGAAGTTTAGGAAGCGTAAGTCTAGTCGCAGAGGCTAATGTCTTTCCAACTGGCATTGGATTAACAGCAACAGCCGATGCTGGAGGAGGAGCTTTTGCTTGGGCTCCAGTGGATAAAGGAACCAGTGTTACATGGACAGCAGTCGATAAAACAGCAGCTTAGTGGTTGACAGGAATAGGTCAATCACTTATAGTAAACCAACATAGGAGAAAAATATGCCTTCGACATATACACCGCAAGGAATTCAAAAAATGGAAACCGGCGAAAAAGCCGGTACATGGGGAACATTAACTAATACAAACTGGCAAATTATGGAACAGATTGCTGGTGGGTATCTTTCACAAGCTTTAAATACAACAGGAGCTACAACTTTAGCTGTAGCAGATGCAACAGCAGGTGATACTAATCAAGTTGGACACAGGATTTTAAATTTAACAGCAGCTCTTGCTGGAAACGTAACTGTAACTATTCCTTTAGATGTTCAAACTTTTTACATAATTAAAAATTCTACTACTAATTCATATACAGTTGAATTTAAATATGTAACAGGTTCAGGTAGCAGTGTTACATGGGGAGCTGATGATAAAAGTACAAAACTTATTTATGCAACGGCTAATGATGGTACCAATCCAGACATTGTCGATGCAGGTTCTGCTCTTTCTTTAACTTCACCCGCTCTTGTTACCGGTATTAATGATATTAAAGGAAATGAATTAGTAAAAGTTACAGCAACCGCTTCAGCTATCAACGAATTTACAATAGCTAATGCAGCATCAGGCGCTGGTCCAACATTAAGTGCGACCGGTGGAGGAACCGATGTTGATATTAATATTACACCAAAGGCAGCAGGAAAAATTGCCCTTGATGGAATAAAATGGCCGAATGCCGATGGAAGTGCAGATCAGGTTATGACGACAGATGGATCTGGAGTTTTAAGTTTTGTAGATAATACAGGAGGAACAGACTGGCAAGCAGTAGAAACAGGAGCAACTATGACTGCTGTTGCTGGAGAAGGATATTTTATTGATACAACTTCAAATGCTTGTAATGTAACATTACCGGGAGGAACACTTGGAGATGAAGTTACCTTGGTAGATTATGCAGGAACATTTGATACAAACAATTTAACAGTGACTCCAGATACTGGAGAAAAGATACAAGGTGAATCCGCAGATGCGACATTAACCGTTGCGGTTGAACGTGCCGGTTTAACGTTATGTTATTCAGGAGCGTCACAAGGTTGGTTATTGAAAGATAAATAATGGCTACATATAAAGGTATACAGGGTTATACAGTTCAAGTATTATCATCGGATCCAAGCGCCTCAGCCGATACTGAAGGGCAGGTTTGGTATAATTCTACGAGCAATGTGTGGAAAATAGTAGTCGATGATGGCGGATATACAGTTAAAACTATAACAACAAGTTAAAAATTAAAAGGAGTAAACTATGGCATACTTATATTGTACAGCGATTAATACAGGGAAAGGATTCTATACGCATCAAGACCGTGAAGATTTCTATCTGTCTGGTAATCCTGGTCAAGTTTGGGTCGTAGGGGATAACAGTAAAGGATCTGCTTGGATTAGTAGGGTAAGTGGTGTTTCTAAAACAAAAGTAGAAGCACAAGCTATTGTTGATGCGCAGCATACAACAGATCTAGCAGGATGGAATGATTTACCATCATCACAAAAAGAATATAATCCCCCACCTGGCCCCGCTACACCACTGCCGTAGAAATGAACAATGGTTAAATATACAGGTATTAAAGGGTATAAGATCCGAAGCTTAGCTTCTGATCCTAGTCCTGTTTCAGAGGGACAACTCTGGTATGATACCGCAACTGATGATTTAAAATATACAGGGCCTGGATCAGGCTCTTGGTCTGCAGGCGGCGATATGGCAAATAATCGTAGACTATGCGCAACCGGCGGAACTCAAACTGATACCTATGCCGGTGGATCAGGTCCACCTCATGGTACAGCTTGTGAAGAATATAACGGAAGTACTTGGGGTACCGGAGGAGCGCTTCCTACCGGTATGAGTGCTAATAGTGGAGCAGGAACAACATCAGCAGGTTTAAGTTTTGGAGGGTATGCACCTTCTCCACCTACTAATCCCGGATCGCGTTTATGTTTTGAATATAATGGAATAGCGTGGACTGATGGCGGACTTGTAAACACCGCTCGAGCGGCCGGTTCAGGCTGTGGAACTCAAGCGGCTGCGCTATATGCTGGAGGTCAAGGATTTGACACACCAACAGCCTCGCCAGTGTCTAGTGAAGAATATAATGGAGCTGCTTGGACCTATACAAATCCTCTTACGTGGTCTGCACAATTAGGTTATGCTTGTGGAACAACAGGAGCGGCACTTGCTGCTGGATATTCTCCAGCGAGTCCGACTCAAACTGCAACATATGACGGAACGTCATGGTCTCAAGTTTCGCCCGGAGCTTTTGCTCAGGATTCATATGGATCAGCTATTTGGGGAACAGCAGCTTCTTGTCTTAAAGCTGGAGGATTACCTCCAAGTATGACTCTCACGTGTGATGCCTGGAATGGTACAACCTGGAGCGCATCGACGAGTAAAAGTGTGGCCCAGGCCTCAGGAAACGCAACAGGAACTACAACCTTAGGATTATATTTTGGGGGATATGACCCTGCTAATGCTCCGAATTATGATGTAAACTCAATTAAAACTGAAGAATGGTCTCAACCAACTTTATCAACTAAAACAGTGACGGTGAGCTAATGGCAACTTATACAACACTAAACGGCACGACAGTTCTGGTACTTGCATCTGATCCTTCCAATCCGGTAGAAGGACAAATTTGGTACAATACTACAAGCGAAACTTTAAAAGGGTATAATGGTTCATCAAACGTAACCTTTACTGCTACATAAAAATAAATTATAATAGAGAAAGAATGAATAAAGGAAAACGAAATATTAAACCGCATGCTCAGAACGAAGTTAAGCATCTTATGGTTTTATTGGATAAGTCTCAGGCTTCCGAATTTAAAATGATGGTTCCCGAGCTTCAGGATACTTGGGTCAAGAAACAAGTGTTTAGAACGGAAACGGAAATGCGCTTTTCGGTTCTAAATGATGCCAAGCATGGAACCAACGCATCGAAGTACTGGCAATCCGTTCGAGAACAAAATGCCCATTTTGAAAATTTAATGACTCTTTCTTTTGAGTATCGAAAGAACGATGTCGAAATTAAAAAGCTTCAACTAGAAATCAAAATGGAAAAAGACCCTTTAGAAAAAGAACTAAAACAAATTGACCTGGAACAAAGACTTTATAGCCGAGCTGGTATGGAACTAATAGCCAAAGCAAGAATGAAAGAAATTTCAACCTGGTCTAAGCTCAAGAAAGAATTTAACGATGGTAAGTTTGATGATCGAGATGTTAATACTCATCAAGCGGACTCCTATCTACATCAATTTAAACAGAAGAAATTAACTTTAACAGCGGGCACTTCACAGCCTGAAGTTTTTAATGTCCTGGGTCAATTGGAAACCTTGAAACGGGTTAGAAAATCAGGAGAGCTAAAATATGATGGTGTCGATCGAAAAATTATTTCTAAGAAATCAGAAACTACAAAAAAATCCTAAGGGTCAAAGAGAGAGTTCTTTCTATAAAAGGGTAAGAGACTCGATGAAGAAAAAAGGAATGATCAATCCTTTACTCTGTGTTCAAAAAGGAGATTGTTATGTTATTTGTGTTGGAAACAATCGTTATCTTGCAGGACGTGAATTGGGCTATAAAGAAATGCCGGTTAAAATAGTGACAAGTGAAGCGCCTAAAGATCTTATGACTGCTACAGAAGATTATATTCCCACCGAAATAGAAGAGAGTAAAAAATGAACTTTGATTTTGTATTCCTCGGACAATCGGTTTTAAGATATCAAGTGCCCCTGGAAGTTTTTGTAGGACTTAATGAACTTTACGAAACCCAAAAGAAACATTTACCCAATCGCAACAAGCAACTTTCTGGAAAGATCCCTGATGAACTTTCTCTCTTTTATTCTGGGCCTAATACAGAGAAAATGCATCAACATAGTTATGTATCCGAGGATGTTTTAAAATGGTTTTATTCGCTCTTTGAGCATTATTTAAAATGGAATAAGACTCGGGACTTTACTATGGACATTAATTCTATTTGGGTTAATGAAATGAAAGCGGGAGACTATAATCCTGTTCATATTCATCGAGGTCAACTTTTTACGGGTTTATCTTCGGTGATGATTCTTAAACTTCCCAAAGATATGGGCCCTGAACTCACGCGCCCGGATGAACCGCTGAACGGGCAGCTGCAAATACTAGGAAATGCTAGTGGTCAGTTTGTGACTTCTGATTATTCACCTAAAATGAAGATTGGAGATTTTTATATTTTTCCCTATGATATGAGACACGTGGTTTATCCCATGACGAATAAAAAAGCAAAACGAAGAACACTGGTTTGTAATGTTGATGTAAACTATAACCAAAGCACTTCAAGGATGGTATAATGATCTTTGAACCGAAATGGAAATCTTTAATCGCTAATACGATTGATCCTTTATTCACTCCTCAACAGTGCCAAGACATTATTAACGTAGGCCATCAACAAAAAAGTAAAAAGGCTAAGGTAGGAAGCGAGATCAAAGAAGGTGCTTATGATACCAAAAAACGAATCACGACCATTAGTTGGATCCCTTTTACAGCACTACCTGATATGTATAAAATGATTGAACACAGTATGCTTCAAGCCAATGGAAATCATTTTGGTTATGAGGGCATGCAGATTAGCGAGCTCGCTCAATTTACCGAATATCCTAAAGGAGGTTTTTATGACTGGCACATGGACGCTGAAACCCATTGTCAGTTTGAACCTCCAGTTAGAAAAATATCCATGACGATTCTTCTTTGCGATCCCTCCGAGTTTGAAGGAGGGGATTTAGAATTTATGGCAGACGGTAATAAACCCCCTCGATTATTACAAGGACAAGCCATTTTCTTTTGTAGTATGCTTCGTCACCGGGTCGCTAAAGTCAAAAAGGGCGTTCGACGCTCTTTGGTAATGTGGTTTGGAGGACCTCCCTTTAAGTGAATCGAGAAATTTTATTTCCGACTCCTGTCTATTCAAAAATGGTTGAGAATCCTCAAAGATTAAATCATTATTTATTCCCCTTAATTAAAGCTTGGAGTAAAAAAGATAAGAGCGAAGAAAAAACCAATGCGGGAGGCGGATGGCATAGCCCTACCACTATGAATTTTAAAAAAGAATATAAACCTTTGATGGATGAACTTTTTATTATGCAGGAGGAAATTTATAAAGACTATGGGATGGAACCTAGAGCTGCCTTAGGTAATATGTGGGCCAATATTAACTACCCTGGAGCTTATAACAAACAACACATCCACCCTAACGCTCAATGGTCCGGAGCTTATTACGTTAAGGTTCCTAAGAATTCAGGACATTTACTTGTCGAAGATCCAAGACCAGGACCCAATATTATGTTACCTAGAAGAACTAAAGGCCTGCCCAGGCCGCTCTGTCGCCTGGTTGATTATCCAGCAATAGAAGGACAAATGATTATGTTTCCAGCATGGCTCCCTCATGGAGTAGAAATGAATGAATCCAAAGAAAAAGGAGAAAAGGGCTGGCGTGTATCGGTTTCTTTTAATTTTATTCAGGTGAATAAATGATCCAAACTATTTATATAAAATTACCCCGAGAAAAGATTTCGCATTTAACTCGCGCTGAATTTATCAATGGACAGGAGCAACTTTTTCATGATGCTTTAACAGCTTCAATGTCCAAGTATGGATTTAAAGATCCAATTTATTGTCATTATCATAGTAAGAACCATGGAAATAAAATAAAAGTTATTGTAGGAAATAATCGAATGGTGGTAGCCAAAGAATTAAATATTCCCATGGTTCCGGCTGTTATTACAAATTTTAAAGCGGAAGAGTTTCCTCTGGAAGGAAGAGTTTTAACAACGGATGATGAGATCAGAGCTTTGTTTTATTTACCCAAGCAACTTTACATTAGACGAGACAAGAATGGGGATATTGATCAAGTCACACCTCCTCATTTCCCAAAGGTAAAACAACACTATGTTTAAAAAGAAAAAATATCAGGTGATTCGAGAAGCTCTTTCCAAGGAACTCGCTAACTTTATCTTTAATTATATGATGCTACAGCGAGACGCGGTGGATTTTATGATGAAACATAATAAAGTGAATCCAGCTAATCCTTTTATGGGGACAAGAGAAGATAAACAAGTACCCGGGGTCTATTCTAAATATGCAGACTGGGTGATGGAAACGTTGCTTCAATATATGCGTCCCATTATGAAAGCTAAAACAGGCATGGATTTGGTTCCAACGTATTCGTACACACGAGTATATGAAAAAGGAAATATTTTAAAGCGACATAAAGATCGACCGAGCTGCGAAATTTCTACAACCATCCATCTAGGAGGGGATGAATGGCCTATCTTTCTAGACCCAACAGGGGGTAACTTTGTTATTGATGAAGATAAACAAACCATTAAACCTGGAGCTCCGAAAGGAGTACAGGTTGATTTAAAAATAGGAGATATGCTCATTTATTCTGGCTGCGAGCTCGAGCACTGGCGCGAACCTTTTGAAGGAACCGTGTGTTCTCAAGTCTTTCTACATTATAATCATGCCAACGGTCCTTTTGCTAAAACAAATCTGTATGATAAGCGTACATTGCTGGGCGTTCCTAAGTAGTTGATCTCACCAAAAATATAGTATATTTGTATTCTAAACGGATTTTCTATGTTACATAAAATCAGACTAATACCAGGATTAGATAAACAATCCTCAGATACAGGAGCCGAAGGAAAATGGGTTAATGCAGATTATACCCGCTTTCGCTATGGCTTTCCTGAAAAAGTAGGGGGTTGGGAACAACTGGTTGATGATACCTTAATCGGTGCAGGGCGTGATCAACATACTTGGGTTGATCTGGGAGGTAATAAGTATGCAGCCATTGGAACCAACAAGTGCCTTTACATTTATTTTGAAGGAGCGTTCTATGATATCACTCCTTTAGATTCTACACGTCAACAAACTGGTGCCACGTTCACGACCGTAAGTGGTTCTCCTACGGTTACTCTTACAACATCCACGGCCCACGGAGCAGAGGCCGGAGATATTATTTTATGTTCTAGTGCCACTTCTGTACCGGGAGGTTTTAGTGCACCTGATTTTGATGATATACTTTTTGAAATAACCGCTGCGCCTACGGCTACTACCTTGGAAATCACTATGGGAAGTAATGCTGGCTCAAGTGCAGGCCCTTCTGGAACGGTTACAATAGATTTTTATTATGTGATTGGTCCCCTTATTCAAACTTATGGATATGGCTGGGGCACGAATACTTGGAGTGGTCAAACTCTTCCTCTCATTCAAACAACTTTAAATAATGGAGGGGTATTAGCCGCCGGTGCATCCTCTGCAACTTTTACCAGCACCTCATCTTTTCCTACCACAGCAGCGGGAGGAGGAACTCTTCTCATTGAAAGTGAACTTATTACTTATACAACTAATAATACTGGAACTAATGTATTATCCGGATTTACTCGCGGAGTGGGAGGAACCAGCGACGTAGAACATGCGGATACAACCATTACCTATGATGCCACAACCTATGTTGGTTGGGGTAGTGCAAGTTCTTCCTCTAATATTGTCATCGAGCCGGCTCAATGGAGATTACTTAACTATGGTGAAAATTTATTAGCACTCATTCATAACAAAACAATTTTTCAATGGGAACCTTCGATCCCTAACCTAAGTGTAAGAGCCGTATTAGTAACCGGAACCGAAGTTCCTACGGCTTCAAGAGACATGGTTCTCTCAACACCGGATCGTCACTTAGTATGCGTGGGAACAGAAACCACACTTCAAACTGCTTCCTCACAAGACGACATGTTTGTACGATGGTCTAATCAAGAAAGCATTACAGAGTGGACTCCGACAGCCAGCAACACTGCAGGAAGTCAAAGACTGACTGATGGTTCTAAATTAATGGGCGGCATTGTGGGAAGAACCGCTATTTATATTTGGTCTGATACAGCTATGTACACGATGAAATTTATTGGACCTCCTTTAACTTTTGGATTTCAACAGATGGGAACCAATTGTGGGATGTCCAGTCAACATGCAGCAGCTGAAGTTAATGGTATTGCTTATTGGATGGGACCTACAGGGTTTTATCAATTTAATGGAGGCCGCGTGATGTTGATGCCATGTCTTGTTGAAGATTATGTCTTTGAAGATATTAATGCTAATGCCAACCAACAGGTTCATGTAGCCGTTAACGCTTTATTTGGAGAAATCACTTGGTTTTATCCAAGCAGTGGTTCTGATTATGTAGATCGATCAGTCACTTATAATTATATGGAATCTTCAGAACAAAACCCAATCTGGTACACTTCTTCTTTAGCTCGTTCAACGTGGAGCATTGAAGGAATTTTCACTAAACCTTATGCAACAGAATTTAAAAGTGGAGTAGCTCCTACTTATCCAACTGTTGTCGGAATTTCTAACGGCTCTAGTTATTATTGGCAACAGGAAAAAGGAACCGATGAGGTTTTTGCCAGTGGAACTACCAACGCCATTTCCGGTTATGTAGAATCAGGAGACTATGATATTGGTACTCAAGGAATTGAGGGACCGATTGGTGGTGAATTCATGATGAGAATTAGCAGGATCATACCTGACTTTGGAGCTCAAACCGGAACCGCTAAAGTTTATTTAAACACTAAAGAATTTCCAAGCAGCACGGCGACTTCCACTTCTTACAATGCCACTACCTCGACTACTCAAATCTTTACTCGTGCCCGAGCTCGACAGATTGCGATCAAGGTCGGCAATGTAGATACAGGACAAACTTGGAGAATGGGAACTTTTAGATTAGATATCCATCCAGGAGGTAGAAGATAAAATGACAAATTTTTTACGCCTCATATGTATATCCTATATTTTAATGGAGCAATATGGCAAAGATTAGTGAAGTTGTAGCAACGATTATAGGTCCAGGCTTTGATGCTATGAACGTTCAAGGGCTGGCAGATAATGTAGGTTCTGTCGTACAGAAACTTAACACTACTTACCAACAACAATTAACCGATGAATACGAAGCCTTTACTTTATTCATCACTTAAGTTAAATTAAGGAAAAGAAGAAATGGCAAATACATATCGAAATATCTGGAAGGCTGATGCTACCACAAATATTGTAACAGTTTATACTTGCCCTGCAGAAACAGTGGCTGTGATTAAATCTATATCTGTTTATAATACCCATGCTTCATCAACTCCGGATTGGACATTAACGGTGACAGATAGTGGAAGCTCTACTGATTTTATTTATAAAGTCATAGCTAGCGTCCCAGCTAAAGGTAAAAAAGAATTTTTAGAAGGAGATGAAAGTACTCTCTTAGTTTTAGAAGAGAGCGATGTTTTAAAATTTACAACCACAGCGACTTCAGCTAATATATCAGTCAGCGTTTTACAACAGGATAGAACATAATGCCTTTTAAAGAAGCAGGACAAATAGTGGACCATGTAGAAATAGATGGAAAAAAAGTTCCACGCTATCGATGTGAAACGGAAGTTACCTTAACCAATACACAAACTAAAAAAGAATATATGTCAGATAAAGAAGCAGAGGACGATGTGAAAGATCCTAATACAGCTACCAAGAAAGAGCATATTAGAAGAGATGTTAAAGTCACCGTCCCTAAAATCGCTATGGGAAGTGGGACTTTAAAAGATGAATCCTAAAGGTGGAACCGAATTACAGTTCGATGAACTTAAGAAAAGACTTCCGGAACACTACTGGAAAAAAATTAATCTTAC
>Ga0209757_10000314_pt1 | contig 11868 bp, 9 predicted proteins | sample ETNvirome_6_1000_FD_185472 | JGI IMG/M metagenome (GOLD analysis project Ga0209757, IMG submission 185472) | Marine viral communities from the Pacific Ocean - ETNP_6_1000 (SPAdes) (version 2) | ecosystem: Environmental > Aquatic > Marine > Oceanic | place: Pacific Ocean | collected 2013-06-19 | reverse complement strand
ACCACAAAGGTCTTCTGCGCCTCTTCATAATCTGTTGATATCCCCATTAATCTAGTATAATTGTATTCTAAACGGAATTTTCTATGCTGCATAAAATTAGACTTAAACCTGGATTAGACAAACAATCTTCAGATACCGGAGCCGAAGGGAAATGGGTTAACGCCGATTATTCTCGTTTTCGTTATGGCTTTCCTGAAAAAGTAGGGGGTTGGGAACAACTTGTTGATAAGAACTTGATTGGTGCAGGGCGTGATCAACATACCTGGGTTGATTTAGCCGGTAATAAGTACGCAGCCATTGGCACCAACAAATGTCTTTACATTTATTTTGAAGGAGCCTTCTACGATATCACTCCTTTAGATATAACTCGTCAACAAACAGGAGCTACGTTCACGACTGCGAGTGGTTCACCTACCGTTACTTTAACTACCAGTACTGCTCATGATGCTGAGGCAGGAGATATTATTTTATGTTCTAGTGCCACTTCTGTTCCTGGAGGATTTAGCGCATCTGATTTTGATGATATACTTTTTGAAGTGATCGATGTGCCTACCGCTACGACTATAGAAGTGACTATGGGAAGTAATGCGGGCTCAACCGCAGGACCTTTAGGAACGGTCACAATAGATTTTTATTATGTAATTGGTCCCCTTATTCAAACTTATGGATATGGCTGGGGCACAAATACTTGGAGTGGTCAAACCCTTCCTCTCATTCAAACAACTTTAGATGGAGCTTTATTAAATGACGCCTATGGAACAGGAGGATCAGGAACTGATATTGATTTAACCTCTACGACAGGCTTTACTGCGGCAGGGACGATCTTGGTAGAAAGCGAATTGATTACCTATACCGGTATTACCAGCAATACTTTAAATGGAATTGTCCGAGGAACTAATGGAACCTCAACGGCTGCTCACTCAGATGGTGTAGCAACCTATGATGCCACAAACTATGTGGGCTGGGGCAGTGCGAGTTCCTCTTCTAATATTGTTATAGAACCTGCGCAATGGAGACTGATAAACTATGGGGAAAATTTAATGGCGCTTATTCATAACAAAACAATTTTTCAATGGGAGCCTTCTCTACCTAATTTAAGTGTAAGAGCAGTTTTAGTAACCGGAACGGAAGTTCCTACATCTTCAAGAGACATGGTTCTCTCAACTCCAGATCGACATTTGATTTGTATTGGAACCGAAACCACACTTCAAACTGCTAGTACGCAAGATGATATGTTTGTCCGATGGTCTAATCAAGAATCTACAACCGTTTGGACTCCTACCGCAACGAATACTGCTGGTAGTCAGCGACTTACCGATGGATCTAAATTACTAGGAGCTATTGTCGGAAGGACCGCCGTCTATATCTGGTCTGATACAGCTATGTACACCATGAAATTTATTGGACAACCCTTTACCTTTGGATTTCAACAAGTAGGAACTAACTGTGGAATGTCGAGTCAACACTCCGCGGCAGAAGTTAATGGGATTGCTTATTGGATGGGACCGACAGGATTTTATAAATTTGATGGAGGACGGGTACAACTCATGCCTTGTCTAGTTGAAGATTATGTCTTCGAAGATATTAATACTAATGCTAATCAACAAGTTCATGTGGCTGTTAATGCTTTATTTGGAGAGATCACTTGGTTTTATCCAAGTAGTAATTCTGATTATGTTGATCGATCGGTGACTTATAACTATCTTGAATCAACAGCTGCTGAACCCATCTGGTATACTTCATCACTCGCTCGTTCAACTTGGACGATCGAAGGTGTTTTTAATAAACCTTACGCTACTGAATTTAAAAGTGCAGTCGCTCCAACTTATCCAACAGTGGTAGGAATTTCTAATGGAGCCAGTTATTATTGGCAACAAGAAAAAGGAAACGATGAAGTTTTCGCCAGTGGTACAACGAATGCCATTGCCGGATATGTTGAATCTGGAGATTATGATATTGGAAGTGCTGAAGGAGAACAAGGCGAAGGAGAATTCATGATGAGAATATCTAGAATCATTCCCGACTATGGAGTTCAAACTGGAGACTCAAGAATTACATTAAGTACCAAAGCTTTTCCAAGTAGTACGGCCGTGGCAACCAATCATACGGCGACTACGAGTACGACTCAACTGTTCACCCGATCTCGAGCGCGACAAATTGCGATTAAGGTAGGGAATACTAGCACGGGACAAACTTGGCGTATGGGAACCTTTAGACTTGATATTCATCCAGGAGGCAGAAGATAATGGCAAAAATTTCTGAGGTTATTGCATCCATTATAGGACCCGAGTTTGATACTATGAATGTTCAGGCTCTAGCCGACAATGTCGGCTCGGTGGTACAAAAACTTAATACGACTTATCAACAACAACTAACGGACGAGTACGAAGCCTTTAGTTTATTTATGAATTAACCATGGCTAATAAATATATTAACAAAGCATTTGATTTAAACGGTACCGGAGCCATTACAATCTATACCGTGCCCGCAGAAACGGTAGCGATTGTTAAAACAGTCCAAGCTTATAATGATACTGCCAGCGCAGTGACGGTGACCATGTCTTTTACCGATGCCAGTGCTTCGACTACATATAACATTGGTTATGCAGCGAGTAGTGCTATTGAACAATTTGAATTATTGACCAGTAATTTATTGGTGCTGGAGGAAAGTGATGTTTTAATACTCACCGCCAGCGTCGCGGATCGAGTGACTGGCGTCGCCAGTATACTAGAACAGGATCGAACATAATGACAGTCAATGGTAAAGACATTCCGGTCATTCATGCAAAGGCTATCACGACCATTAAAAATAAGAAAACAGGCGCTATTTATAAGGACGAAGACGAATGGAAAGCCCTGCAGATACCGGTCGAGGACATCCGAAGAGATGTCTTAGTTAAGATACCAAAGCTTGATTTGTTTGCGAAAACAAAGTAATAATAAATATATTCTCAGGTGCAATCCCTGCTCTTTTAATATACATTGCAAAATAGGAAATTATGACAAAATCAAACGGCATTGCATCACTTAAACAAGCAGCTAGACTGCTTAACAAACACTCACCTGACGGTGAATCATTAGCCTATATCAATCCAGAAGAAGCTAGACTATTAAAATCTCATGGAGGGTCTGGTATCCAGACACTTCAAGGGGTGCCTTCTTATGCCTCAATTTTTGGATGGAACGTTCCTTTCACAGGAGATAAAGACTGGGGGAAAGTTGCTACGAGTGTAGGAGACTGGTTAGGATATGGAGGAGATGAAGGAGGGGGAAAATTAGCAAAAGATCTTGCTTCTTTAGGAGGTGGCTATCTTGGGTATAAAGAAGCCAAAGAATTAACTGAATGGGAAAAAGAACAATATGAAAAACAGCAAAATGAAGAAGCTTTAAATAAAATATTATTTGGTCAACACACCGATTCAGGTAAACAATTACTCGCACCTACAGGTGACTATAAAACAATAGAGGATGCCTCTGCCTGGAGCCCAGTAAGTTTTAATGGTGCAACAACACCTGATCTAACAACCACAGCCACAGTTGCTGAAGGCGGAAGGATTGGATACAACCGAGGACGAGTTGTTAATCCTGGTGGTTATAATGGGGAACTAAGCGTTGAAGAACTTTGGACAAAAATGATGCTTGAGGATTATGAGCTCACTGCCGAAGAAAAAGAAAGAGTTACAACGTTCTTGAGGAATAAGAAGGCTCAAGGCGGAAGGATTGGATATAAAAAAGCTTCTCATCCTTTAGATGCTGACGCTATGGCCATATTTGGAAATACCTATAATAGTCTTAACGCATGGCAACAGACTGTAGTGAATAATAGCAAAGCTCAAGGCGGAAGGATTGGAGCTTTCAATGGAGGCATACAAGGACTGATGCCACAACAAGGATTTATGCCGCAACCAGGACTGATGCCACAACAAGGACTGAATCCACGAATGGGTTATGCTCTAGGCGGACCACAAGAACAAATTTCAGAAACAGAAAATTTTAACTGGGGTGGACCTGATGTTGTTGAAACAGCCAACATGAGAGAAGAAGCATTATTTAATAACCCAATATTTGATAGAGATATACAAGCACTAGAGAAAGAACAAACAGGAAAATTTGAAGACCTTGTAGCCCAAGAAGAAAATAAAAAAAGAAGCGACATACAAATGAGGCTTAACAAGTATCGAGAACTGGTTGACGTAGAGGCTACTGGGGGTAGAAGTATAGACGCACTAATAAAGGTAGCTCAAGGCCATGGGGATAATGAAGTAGTAGGATTTTTAATGCAATTTATTGAAGAGACTGGACCACTATCTCAGAATAAGACATTGCCTATGGGAGCAGCTTACGGCGGAAGAATTGGTGCCGCAGGTGGAGGCATTATGCCTTTACTTAATATGGGTGGCATGGAAAAAGATTATAGACAAGATGGGGGCTTTGTTCCTATCGGTCGAAAAGAAAAAGCTGACGACGTTCCGGCAAGACTCAGTAAAAATGAATTCGTCTTTACCGCAGATGCAGTTAGAGCTGCGGGCGGCGGGGACATCGACGAAGGTGCACAACGAATGTACAACGTCATGAAAAATTTAGAAGCCGGAGGAGACATCTCCGAACAATCCCAAGGAAAAGCATAATGAGACAAGGATTTCAACAGGGAACTGTACCTCAGGGATGGATTAATCCTTATGGTCAGGGACTCGCAAGTTTAGCAACTCAACAACTCGGAAGACCACTCGACATTGGAGCATTAACTCCAGGTGTTGCAGGACCTGGCGCTTTCACGCAAGCTCAACAACAACTAACGTCTGACATGGGTGGTCTTGGAGATATTCAACGAGACGCCACAGGACAAATTTCAGGATTTACTGGAGGAACAGGTATAGCTTCTTTCCAACCGTATTTACAAAGTATTCAAGATAAAAAGTTACTCGACCCAACAGGCTATGAAGCCTATATGTCACCCTATCAACAAGATGTAATAGACACAACCCTGGCAGAATTCGATAAACAAGCACAGATTGGAAAATTGGGCTTGGGAAAATCAGCCTCACAAGCCGGAGCTTTTGGAGGAGCTCGGCACGGCATTGCGCAGTCTGAATATCAATTAGGATCGGATGCTAACCGGGCAGCGGTACAAGCGCAGCTTTTGCAAGGAGGATTTGGTCAGGCACAGACACTACAACAACAAGGTCTACAAAATTTAACTGGCATGGCTAGTCTGGTTCCTCAACTTCAATCCGGACTCGGTCAACAGTTTGGAGCGATGGGTGGAATGGGAAATCAATACGCTCAGGCATTACAGAATCAACAAGCCGCTTCGAATCAAATGGCATTGAACTTACCTATGCAACGAATTTCACAAGCATCTAATATTTTTGGCACGACAGCAGGAAGAGTTCCTGGCGCACCGACACAACCGTTTGCTGGCAATCCATACCTACAAGGCATTGGAACCTTCGCTGGCTTACAAGGACTTCTTGGAGCTAGAGGAGCAGGTCTGGGAGGGTTTTCAGATCAATAATGTATAACAGAATTTTAAATAGACCCATGTTCAAACTAGGTGGACAGACTAACGATGCTCAGGGCACCGGTATTACTTCTGGACTAGATACTCCGAGAAGCAATTATCTAGGAGGAGGAAGAACGATTGGTGGTGGAGCATTTACTGGAACCCCAATGGGAGATAGAACAGGGTTTGAAAATATTTACCCAAAACGTAGACCTGAACCATCCTTTGACGACAAGATAAGAGCTGCCAGAAACAAATTAAAAGTTGATCCAGCAGATTATAGACAAGCAACTTGGGAAGGTATTGCGGGTGGCTTTGGAGATCCTAAAACAAAGACCTTAAGCGAAGCGGTATGGAAAGCAAACATGATGCGAAGAGAAGGGATCAAGCCTCTAGAAGCTTCCGTTGCAGAACGTAAGTTTGAACTCGATAAAATGCCATTTGAAAGAACTATGGCTATGGATGTGGCTGAAGCCAGTAAACGAGAATTAGAGATCCGTGTGGAAAAGGAATATCTTGATAAAGCGAACGCAATACATAGAAAAGCTTTAACAGATTATCCTAAAGGAGACATTCCTCAACATATAAGAGATAAAATTGAATCTTTAAATATCTTAGCTTTAGGTAATAAATATCTCACAGTTGCAGAAGCTTGGATTGAAGCAGAAAAAATGTATAGTCAAGAGATTTATCTAAATAACTGGTCAAAACAACAAATCCAGGATGCTAAAGCTAATTTAGTTAAGCAGTTAACAGGTGACAGATTTCCAGCCAACATCGAAAAAGAAGAAATAGTTATAGAGAATAAGGCTACAGGAGGAAGAATCGGCTATCAACAAGGACTCGGTCCTAATATTATGCAAACAAGTCTACAGGAAAATATTCAAACTCCCGGAGGAGACGTCGCTATCAGTGAACAAATCGATGACGCTAATGTCTCTACTACTCAGCCTCAAGGATCTGGCTTGGGAGAAAACTCACAAGCATATGCTTTATTACGGGCTCGTCTTCCTCAAGAAATTACCGATGATGTCGTAAGGCTTATTGCTTACAACCCACAAGCTTTTGAAGATTTTGCAGCGATCCAAACTCAATCCGACGTGATGGCATTCAATATGAAATATGGAGTTGAGTTAGTTATTCCTGCACAAGAAGTATAAGGAGTTATCATGGCTGAAGAAACCTTGAGCTTCTTTGAAAAAATCAGAGAAATTCCTTTCATCAAAGCATACCGAGAAAAACATCAAAGTGATCTAAAAGCCTATCGGGAAAAACATTTTAACGAACCCGCTGTCTTAGATCAAGAATACACTAAAAAATTAGATCTAGTTCCTGGTTCAGTTAACAAAAAGATTAGACGTCTTCTTCAAATCTTTAATAATGATACCCGAGTCGTTAAACTTTATATTGATTCCGTTCTTAAAGGCGAACCTATTGATATCAATGACTATGCTAAAGAACTCGCCCATCCTGATGACTTCGGAAAATGGAGTGATTTTAATTATTTAGGAGAAGGTCGTTATGATCTGATTTATCGTAAGGATACACACGAAGGAAAAGAAGCCAAACGAAAAGTTGTAGAACATCCCATAGGACAGTTTCAGATAGGTGCAGCCACAGGACTCTATCATGTCTATCGAGGTTCAGCTGAACTTCTGGCAGCGCTAGGAGATAGGAGTGGACTCACTGATGACGCTTTAGAAAAACTAGATAGAGTAATGCCAGCGATTGATCTGGATGATTTTTATCGAGAAGGTAAAGGTTCCTTAGCACGTTTTACTTCGGTCTTGGTTCAGTATGGTTTTGGTTTTTCTGTTGCGAGAAAAATTGCTACGAAACTTTTAAACAGGGCTGCCAAGGCAAAGATTGTAGGTAAAACCGTCAGTGCCGTACGAGGTACAACGCTTGGAGGAGTAAAAATTGGAGCGCACGTAGCGGACATTGCTAAGTACGGAGGGTATTGGGCTCTGCCTGCTGCTCTAGGAGATACGATCGTTTCCACTCAGGCTAACCATACCATGGGAGACATTTTTGGTGACCCCAATGGTAATTGGTTACAGAAAAAAATGATGGCAACGCAAAAAGAAAGTCTCGAAGGACTGACAGGTAAAGAAAGAGCCGCCGCGGTTTTAAGAAACAAATTAAAATTCGGTGCAGAAGGAGCGGGTATTATTGGAGGATTAACTTTAACCGGCAAAGCTTTAAAAACAATGGCATTTGGAGCAGGACATGGTTTCAAATGGGGAATCGAACCTGCTTATACCACAGCCACTCGGCTTCTTACTTTTGATGCTTCCAAACAATTACGAATCGCTAATCCCTGGTCGCGTTTAAAAGGAACGGTCCAAGGATTTGGTAAGGATGCACCAGAAACGGTCAGCGTTATGGGCAAAGAATTAAAACTTCCTCTCATGGACTGGCAAAAAAGACTAGCTAAACGAACCAGTCTTAAAGGAAAGACCGGTACAGAATTATATAAAGCGTTGGTTTCGAATACGGCCAAAGACATTACTTCTCTTCCTGGATGGCTACGTGTCATAAACCAAGGACGAAAAACAGCTCTTACAAAATTAGGAGTTCCAAAATATGACCTATGGAAATTTTCTGCATTTGGTCGTGGAGAAGGAAGAAGCTTTGTCTTAAAGCCTTTGGAAGCCGTCTGGTCTCGGTTTATGTCTAACTTTAAATACGACCAGCTTACAGGAAGAGCTCTAAGAAATATCAAAGATCAAATCAGAGCAATTTCTACGACCGCCAATATTTATATGAATCGACTGGACAGAAATATGTACAACCTGGTTACCAAGGGAGCGGAAAGTAAATGGATGAACACAGCAACGCAAACACGTGCCTTAGGTAAATGGGCAGATGTTCTTAAATTTATGAGAGGGGAAATTAAAATTACTGAACTTCCTCAATCTTTACAGTTTGATGCACGAGCAATTCGAAAACTCATTGATGACCAGAGTGAACTCTTACGTCCTATTCTTAAAGATAAAACATCAGGATTAAGTAAAGATATTCTTGAGAACATGGGCAAGTATCTCCATACCAGTTATGAAATTTTTAGAAACAATCGTTACACTCCGCGTAGAGAAGATTATAAAAATGCAGTTCAGTTTTATATAAGAAGGTTAAAAGAACTTTATCCTGATCGATCGGCTAAACAATTATTGAGCGATGCTCGACAAGAAGTCAATCAACTTTTGACGATTGGAAGAACGGAAGGTTCGAGCGCAGCTCAACGTTTAAAAGCTATGGCTTCAGAAGGAGTCTTACCAGCTAATATTTTTAAAGATGTTAAGAGTGTACCGGATGAAGTGGCTCGTTTATTGGGAAGAGTCGAAGATCCTAAAAGTATTATTTTAAATACCCTGATGGAACAAGCACACACTTTGCATTCTTATAATGCCTTTAAAGATATTACACGTCTCGGTCTCAATAAATGGCTCTTCACGGACAAGAATGCTTATCGATCTTTTCTAGTTAAGAACGGTATCCAATCCGGACGTGGAGTAATACCGGTTAGACTCAAGACCAATTACAATGTGGACATGGAAGGGGTCTTTAAAAATGCCGATGGTTCAGAGATGTTAGCCCTACCTGAAATGGCTAAAGCCATTACGGATAGTACGGTTCTCATGGATATATTTTTAAAGGTTCCTTTCTTTAAGAGTATGCTCGCTGTTAAAACCGCTGTGCAAATGAACAAAACCGTTCTCTCGGTCATGACTCAAATGAGAAACATTGTTACTGCAGCAGCTTTTGCTATGTCCAATGGACACATGGGAGTGGGGGCATCCGTCGCCGATAACTTTGAGATGATGCTCAAAGAAATGTTAGGCAAAACAAAAAATCCAGAACAGTACAGAAAAATTATTGAAGAAGCTTTAAATGCTGGAGCCTTGGACAATTCTACGATTGCCCGAGAACTCGAAGCTCTTATTCCTGAAATCATGGGGGGTGCTACTCGAATAAGAGATCTTCCCCAAGTCATTACTAAAGGAGTTAAAGCTCCTCTAACGGGTAAAGGATTTGTACTGAGTGAAAGAACCTCAGATGAAATTTTTTCTTGGATGTTCACCAACAAAGGTACCATGGGAAAAGTGGTTACAAAAGCAATCGAAGCTTATCAATTAGGTGATAATATTTGGAAACTCTTTGGCTACCAATTCACTAAGAATCAACTTAAGCCTGCCTTAAGAAACCTGGATGATATTAAAAAATATTTTAGGGAAGTGGAAGGCTATGAATGGAATGCATTAAAATCAGGGGCAACCGATGCCACCAACCCACGTAATTTAAAAACAGTGGAGGAAGGAATTCAAGAAATTGCCGGCATCCAAATAAGAAATATGTATCCGAACTATTCGATGGTCCCTCGTGTCGTAGAAAATGTTCGTAAGATTCCGATCATGGGAAACTTCGTGGGATTTACCTCTGAAATGTGGAGAAATTCTTACCAAATTTTTAGAAGAGGTTTAGCTGAAATGCAATCTTCTAATCCTTACATCCGTCAAATGGGAGCACGAAGGCTCCTTGGCTTTAGCACCATGTCTTTGACACTAGGACCTGTTTTATTAGACACAGCACTGTACATGACAGGCATGCCAAAGGAAATGATTGATGGATGGAAACAACGTTTCGCTCCTGAGTTTATGAAGTATCATACCATCATTCCTACTAAATGGGATAAAGCTAAGAGAATATTTTGGGCGTATGATTTTGATACACTCTATCCTTATGCCGATATTCAAACTCCATTCAAAGTATTTTCTGGAGTCCTTAGAGAAGGACCGACGACAGATGAAAACTCTTATGATGTTTGGCAGCGGGCTCTATTAGATAGTCTAAAACATTCTTTGAAACCTTTCTTTGGATGGTCTATTGCTTTTCAAACAGTTTTGGACTTGCATAAAAATGATCGAAATCAATCCATCAACCAGTACGGAAGTGTCATTGTCGATTGGGATAATGATCCTAACCCATGGCTAAAGGCTATGACGTATGTCTATGATAAAGTACTTCCAACGACGTTTCAAAATGTTGAAGCCATCGTCGACGCCTTTAATGGAACGGTCTCTAAACAGTCCGTTGAAAAAGATCCTATGTTTGAAGTGACCAAAGCTTTAAGCGGAGTCAGTATCATCAAGATCGATCCGATGTCTAACTATAGATTTAAAATAGGGAAAAGAGCAACAGAAATTTCTCAAGCAGAAAGTCGTTTTAAAAATTCACTTGTAAATGCTTACTTGTTAAAAGATGACTTGTCTTTATTAGAAGCAGGATACAAAGCAGAACAGATTCCCAAAGCTTATGATCGAAGACAAGCCAATAACTACAGAGTATGGTCTGAAGCTTACAAGGATCTCGAAATGATGAGGACTCTTGGTTTCAGTGAACAAGAAATACAAGGTGCACTCATGGGGAGAGGTGGATTTTCTAAGACAGATATCAGTATGTTGATGAAGGGAGTCTATTGGCCTACTAATATTCCTTCTCTTAGCACCTTAAAAGACACAGCTCTAACAAGTAATGTAAAAGAGATGAACAGAAAAAATAATACTGCTTATGTGCCTTCTGATTTTATTGATACAAAACAATTAAACTTTATTAATAAAGAATGGCAGATGCTTCCACTAGGATTAGATGCATTTTTACGAGAACAAAATTTTAATATTCCAATTGATATCCGAAAAATAAATGCACAGAAGAAGCAAGCTGAACTTCTGGAGCTTAAACAAAAACAAATTCTTGAAAATCAAAAGCGAAAAGAAGAACAAATTCTTATGCGTCAAGAATATTTGAAGGAACAAGAAGAAAAACGTAAGCTAGATCAATCAAATCTACCTATCGGAACGCCTAATGTTTCAGCTGAAGTTATAGCTTCCAAGCCAGACCCGAATGTTGTAGGTTCTACGGGACTAACAGCTACGGAAACAGCGTGGCTCTCTAATGAAGAGAAGGCAATGAGATTAAAACAAAAGGGATTAGCTTAATGATACCCAAGACGACTCGAGAATCTATTATTAGTTTAGAAGGCCACATCACCGGTCTCAAAAGAGATATGTATAACCTAAAGAGAAATGATTTAGCACATATGCATGCAAGTATTGAGAAATTGGGTGGCAAGGTAGATAAGATCTACTGGGTTCTTTTGGCTACGGTGGGGGCTGTGGTCTTACAATTGGTGCAACTAGTGATATGAAACCAGATTTAAATAAAAACAATTGTACTTAGGAGTATATGGAATTTAATGAAGTACTTGTATACATTTTTAATACTGACACTATTGGTGTGTTCAACAAAAGCGATAGCAGGATCCACCCAGTCTAACGTTTCTGGGTCTAATACCGCTATTGAAGG
>Ga0209757_10000313_pt1 | contig 11903 bp, 16 predicted proteins | sample ETNvirome_6_1000_FD_185472 | JGI IMG/M metagenome (GOLD analysis project Ga0209757, IMG submission 185472) | Marine viral communities from the Pacific Ocean - ETNP_6_1000 (SPAdes) (version 2) | ecosystem: Environmental > Aquatic > Marine > Oceanic | place: Pacific Ocean | collected 2013-06-19 | reverse complement strand
CAAGACCTCCATGGGTACAACAGTTTCACCCTCCGCAGCGTGCACAACATAAATTTCACCATTCCGCCCATACTCGGCCAGATGTTCGGCTTGTTCTTGCAAAGATCCAAGACCAATCGGAGCCACGATATAATCCGGGGAGGATTCTGCGAAAGATTGCAGTCCGTTACTCAGAGTGTGGTGTGCCTGCTGTAACATCACGATAGCTCCAAAATGTTCGCAAAGACTTGAATCTTCGATGCAACATCACAATTGAAAACGAGCGTGTCTCCGGTCTCAAGGATAAAAGGTCCTGTGAGCGACACGTCTGCGGTGGCCGAGGACGAGGCTAAAGTAGCCATCGTGACCTTCTGCAAAATCACCGTTACCGAAGCGGAACTATCGGTTATTTTGGAGTATACTACTACCGCTCCCGTATGGCTATTGTACATATTTATGTTTTTTACCAACGCAACAGTGGCCGCAGGACAGGTGTAAGCGGTCACATCCCCAGTAGACCCGACAATAGTAACTATGTTCTTGTACGCAGAAGCCATTAGTCCATAAACCAGTTCAGGCCGTTGGTGTCGTCTTCCCCGCTAATGATAGCGGGTAATTCGGTGCGGGTGAGGGCGTCCTCGATGGTACGCACAAGACGAATCATCATATCAAAATCGTATCCCGGCGTTACCAACGGAAGGGAGGTTTCAAGTAACTTTGCCACTAGCGCCTCCCATCCGGTCGAACGTCCAACCGCACGTCGCCCAAGGTCCATGCAACGTCCCCCGCGCTGCTCTCGACCCGAAGGACCGCCGAGCGTGACCGAGACCGGACAAAAGACTGTTGCGTGGTACTTGTGACGGCGTTCGTGGAGTTGGTGGCAAGGGTATCCCCCGGAAAACTCCGGGTCTTCAGGACGTAGTTCACGGAAGTGTCGGAATCCGAGCTTGTTATGTCTATATCCGGGATAATCCGGCTTATAAAAGCGAACTGGTCCCCGTCGCCGATAGAGAAGACTGAAGACTCAATAAACGGTGACATAGCCGTACCATCTGCCGTGGTCCCTGTTTCGTGGGCATAGATGTAATTGAGATCGCTGACGACCCCCGCAGCCCGGGGCTTGTCGTGGAGACCGAAGTCAACCCACGCGGTCCGGGATAAAGAGCCAATGTCCCAGGTGTTGTCCGCGTAGTTAAATTTTGCATAACGGTCTATGTCATCGCTATCGGCAGAGCAATAGAACCAGAAAACCTCGTCGAACATCCGGTTGGATCCGGCAAAGAACTTCAGGTTCTGGTCGAGGTTTATGTCGTCAAAAACATACCGAAGAACGGTGCAGGGGATGATCTGTATTTGCCCCGCATACATGAAGAAGTTCTCTGTATCCATCCAGAAAACCCTGTCCCCGGCGGCTACCACTGCGTTTGGGGAGATTATGGAAGAATTGCTTGACAGAAGATTAAACGAAAATGTGAAAGGAGGGCCGACAAAACGCATACTGTAAAGAGAGGCGTCGGTCCATATAAGAAGCTCCTGACGGGTCTCGATAGCGGTGACTATCTCCGATCCGGACGAGAGGCGCTGGGAACCCGCTGTATTAGTTGCAGTGGGCGTCCAATCAACCGCGTTTTCCTGATCGGACCAGCGAACAAGAAGGAGATCCTGCGCTGTAGTGCCAAGGGTGTTCGCCCCCAGCGCGATTACATGCCCGTCTGTGTCCGAGACAACTACCTGTCTGGCTGTCGTCGGCGCGTCAGAAGCACCCGACCGGCTACTCAGGACCAACGCCCTGTTACCCAGACCAAGAGTGGCGTCCCAGTAGTAGATATTGTCATTTCGCACATTGAGGATAAGGTCCTCGCCGAAGTTGTCTTGCGACCAGAGCCGGGTTTCCCCAGCCGTAAACGGTTCCACGGCTTCCCCCCAACCATAAAAGCCATTGGCTTCCTTGACTATGTCGCCATCGGAATGCGCCGCAGCGGTGGTTCCCCTTGTGCCACGGACAACGCCCGCATTAAGCGTATGGGTTGATTTGCCGGTGTACTGGATCAATTCCTCGTCTATCTCTATCAAACCGACAAAAGTCACCGTATCCCCGCTGGCGTGGATTGCAGCGGTGGTTCCATCTGCGGCTCTCGTGAGATCACCAAGGATGTTGCTTACATTCGTCCCGTAAATAATGTTCTCGCTGTTTATCTTGACGGAGCCCTTTGCGGGGAAGTCGGAGGAACTCGTGACATTAATGACAGTGTCTACAACCGCCACGGCTGCGCTTGTTGTAGACGACGCGGTTTCAAAATCGGCCCCTGAAGTAAGGACTATCGAAGTGACGCTATCGTTTATCCCCCCGTTCAGGGTTGTCTGGGAATATGTGAGGGTTTCGCCGCCAAAGTAACCGGCCCCCCAACCAGGGTCCAGCGTGGTGGCTTCGGAACCAATGTGGATCTGGTAGTTCGCGATCACAGCGGAGCCGCCCCCTGCCGTCGCTCCGGAACTCGCACTGCCGCCCGTGTCCAGCGTATAACTGCTGGCGGACACAATATTGGTTATGACCTGCTCCTTGTTCAAATCAGCAGTTGTCAGGCCATCAACGGTTGCTGCACCGCTAAAAACAACATAGTCGCCCTCTGCGGCTCCGTGGCCCGCCGCAACCACCGTAATCTCCCCCGAACCGGCACTTCCCGTGGTGAAGGGGTTCGCGCCCAAGGTGGCGGTGCTTCGAACCGGTGTAATGTCGTTATAAGTGCCGCCTTGTTCTATATAGAACTTCGAGGTTGTTCCCACCCCCATAAGCTTCAAGGCTCCGAGGGTGACCCAGTTCTTTAGCGACCGCACCGTCCCAAGGACGGACGAGCCGCTGACCCTGGACCAGCCCCCTATTTTCTCGGGACGGCCTTTTCGGAAGCGGATCAGATCAGAATCAAACCAGCCCTGCTGGTCCGCAAAAGAGGTGCTTTCACGGTTAATTCCGGGTCGAAACTGGACTTTCGTCAGCGGCATAACGGTTCCTCACAACACCCCGTCGCACGAAATCACTTCCATAGGGATGCTGTTTTTATCCTTCCGCTTTGACTTCTTCCGAGGGGCGGCGGCACATTCTTCTTCCCCGTCATCGGACAAACTCTCCATTAACGCCTTGGTAAAGAAATCCAGAGCCGCCGTTAACTGGTCAACCTGGAACTGGGCCTGTTGTCGTTTCGCCTGTAGATCACGGACCTGTTCAACGAAATAATTCTGGCGGGCACTCATGTCCTCGCGGTTATATTCTTCGCCGTTTATATTCACAACATTCTTCTCTGTTTCAGCCATTACTCTAACTCCAACTTGATGGGAGGCCGGTCTTACTGATGGGCGTTTTCTGGAGGTCAATACTTGCTTGAATGCCAGCTTCTAGCGAGGTCTCTGTGGTGTCTTGTTCTGCTAGTGCCGTCAAAACCCACGCCTTAACTTGCGCTTTGCTCACATCTGCGAAGGGAGTAAAGTCGTCAGCGTCTGCCGCACCAACCCTGACGCTGTCATACCTCGTGTCAGAGAAATCACCGTCCACACCTGTGATGCGCCAATGTATAGTCTGTATTACATCATCAAGACCGTCTTCTAAGATCGCTCTCTTGATTTGGCTATACGACCATGTGAATGTAGTAGCCATTTTAAACGCCCTCCAATATCGGGTCAGGTGTTTTTTCAGGTTCCACGATTACCCGCCCCTCGTTGTCGGTCCAATCAGTGTCGAACATGTGCGCATCTTTACGTTCGCCAATGACCATCCAACTGATTGTGTCGGTGCAGGAGTTGTCTTGTGCTTCAATAGTCAAAGTCGCGCCCGATACAGAGCCGCGCACAGAAGTCCAGCCGGTTTCGTTAGACGTAAAACACTGCACGTCGCGGCAAAGTACCTCGAAAGTTCCGCTTGTCATCCCTGCTGCCGTATCAATATCCACGGTGGCTTCTCCACCAGACAACGGGACGCGCCCTCTGTAAATCAGATCAGCTTGCGGTCCTTCGATGAACGCATGCACCAGATCGTGCGTATCTCTTTTGCTGTCGAGCGGATGTGAAATGCAGAACGACCCGCTGCCTTTGGAAAGCGCACCCGTTATGGAAAGATCACCGGTTACTGTCGCACCAGCCGAAGTAGTCTCAAACTTCTTAACATTATCATAATAGAGATCAATGGCCCCATCTTTGGTGAACGTCGCCATTAACTCACCAGTAGTAGTTTGGAATTCGATTGCCGTCCCATTCGTTTTGATGAAAAGATACCCGGTCCCGTTATCCCAAATATGACTGTGGTCGCCTTCGTGCCACATTTGCAAATCGCTTCCAGCACCAAACATCAATTTATTGTTTGTCCCGTCAGCGAATCGCAGTCCAGTGTTGTGAACATGTGTTATATTTGTCTCGGAATCAGCACCAAAATTTAAGACGACCCCGTCTGTCGGAAATGATACATCGCCAGATGACGTTAGCCGCATCACTTCCGCTGCATTCGTGTAAAATCGCATCGAGTTTCCGGAATTGTCATATCGAATGCCAGCAATGTCGGCGTCGGCTGCATCGCCCATATTGATAGAGACAAGATTGTCTGCGGCTCCAATTATGGTCATACCAACAGCAGCAGAACCTTCAATTACCAACTCATCCGCGCCTGCGCTTATACTTGTTGCACCCGCATCGCCTGTTTTGACATGCAAAGTACCAAGCGGGGCGGTCTCGCCGATGCCGACATCGCCACCAATAATCACATCTTTCGCCACTCCGAGTCCGCCATCAGTGTGAATTGAGCCGGTGGTGGTTGACGTACTTTCGGTGGTATCATCAATAGAGGCGATACCGCTTGTAGTAAGCGTTGTCACTGAAGCTGCCGCTGCCGTGCCAGAGCCAAGGATGCCATCCAGGGTGCCGGTGAATCCTGTTGCCGTAATTTGATCAGTAGCCGTAATTGCGTCCACAAATAAGTTAGCCCACCGAACGCCTGTAGTGCCGAGATCGTCTGTGCTGTCGGTGTCGGAAACGATGTTACCGCCCGACGTAAGTTGGGTCACAGTAGCAGCGGCAGGCGTGCCAGAACCAAGAATGCCGTCTAGGGTGCCGGTGAATCCTGTTGCCGTAATTTGGTCAGTCGCAGTAATTGCATCGACAAAGAGGTTGGCCCAACGAACGCCGGTTGTTCCAAGGTCGTCTGTTGAATCTGTGTCAGAGACCACATTCCCGCCATGGGTTGTAACGCCGTCAATGGCCGCAGCCCCGGTAACTTCAAGGGTTCCCACCTGAATGTCCGCCAGAGCATCATAAACTACAGCCCCGGAACCGGCACCGTCGCAGTAGATAATTGCATTCTTGCCGTTCTGGACAGTAACGTTTGCTCCTGAACCCTGTGTCAGGATTACCGAGTATGGCCCGCTTGAACCAGAATCCGTGGTGGCATTCTCGATAATGAACCAAGCCGGTGACGTGTTCGGCGCTATTGTAACCGTATTGTTAGCACCAAGAGCCCCCGTGAACTTAATCACCCGGTACATACCGTCCTGAAGATTCTCGGTTCCGGACCCTGGAGAGGCTTCCCGAACCGTGAGGGTATGCGTTGTCCCGGATAAGGCCACCGCCTTGTACGAAGCAATCCTGTCAAGGATGTCGGCATTATGGTTCGTAGTCGTACCCCAAGTACCGGCCTGTTCGCCCGTCCCGATCTTCTCAATGCCAAAGCCAGTTGTGTATGTAGAAGCCATGATCTTTTCCTATGCCGCTATATCTGTCCAGTCCGAGGTTTGTGAAGCATCAACCTCAGACCAGCTAGGTGTTTGTGAGCCATCGACCGCAGACCAGCTAGGTGTTTGTGAAGCATCAATAATACCCCAGACATTTGTTTCTCCCGTCGCGCCCGTGGCCGATACTCCCGTGAGAACAGCGCTTGCGGACCCGGATATCGTAACGGTGCCAACATCTCCTGTTCCTTCAACACCCGTAACCGAAACACTGGGCGCATTGCCCGTGATAGTAACAGTGCCAAGGGCTCCCGTTCCTGCAACACCCGTAGGAATGACGCTTGCGGTCCCGGTGCTCGTAACAGTGCCAACGCTCCCCGTGGCCGATACGCCCGTAACCGATACGCCAGCACCCGCCGCCGGAACGACCGTACCAACGGCCCCGGTTCCTGCGACACCCGTAAGGGTGAGGGTGCTTGTGCCTGTGATTGTAACAGTGCCAATCGCTCCCGTACCCGCGACACCCGTAACATCGACGGCAATAGGAGAGTTCCACGCACCCTCGTCCCAGGTGCCCCTTCCCCAGCCTGTGATGTTTGCCAAAGCATTATCCTCTACGCAATCCGGATAATCGCCGTACTAGCGGCGGCGGCAGGAAACGCTATGGTAAAAGTACCAGCAGTGCTGGTTTTGTTCCCGCCAAAATCCAAGGCACAAACGGCTTTATCACCGTTCGTGTCGTTATAAATCAAGGCACCCCTGGCTGTAATGGTAGCGGTTGTATAGCTATGGTCAGCAAAATCGGTGTATCCGGTAGTTCCTGAAGTAGCGGGATTTACATTAGTTAATGCAGTTCCCCCCGTAACGTAACTGCCACTAGACGCAACTTCTCCCGTAGTAGTGAAAGCTGTAGTAGTCGCACCCAAGGTAGCCGTAGTGGAACTTTTGCCACCACTCCCGATGGCATATAAAGACAGTTTAAAACTGTTCCCACCAGAGGCATCAAAATCATGGGTGGCAGACAGTAACTCACCCTTGAATGATGTACACATCGCCGTTGTAATTGCCATCTTATAAGCTCCTTAAATTATTCGCTAGCTCAGGGAAACCAGCTTCCCTTAACTTGGCGGCAATGGTTGCTCTATCTTGGTCCACAGCATATTTCATATAATGGACTATAACCCCATGCACTGTATCTTTAAAGGCTATTGCCTGTTCACGAAGAGGCTCCGGAGCGTCTTTAGACACATAAAGTATCTTGTTTACAGCCATTTGAGCGGCTTCTTCCACCGAAAGACCCCTGTTATTCGTTGTTACTACCTCAACGTCACCTACAGAGAGTGAAACACCTACATCAAACATTTACGGCTTCTTTCAATAAAACCACCTTGTCGTGTCTACCATACAGGACAGTCTCGTCTGTCGGTTCTGGAGGAGTAGCTTCTGACCTCTTTGCTACCGTTAGAGAACCCTCTGAGATAGACAAAATCAGAGGATCATCTAGCCGATGATACCCGTAAAGTTTTTCTTCATCCGGCACGTTTGTATCAAGAAGCGTGGAATCATGGGCAACTTCTACCTTCGTACCTCGTGCAATAGCTGTGGAAAGCCAAAACTCGGCACAAGCCCTTCCCGCTTCCGCCATAACCAAGTTCGACTTATAGGAATAGTCGATCCCGTATAGATATAGCTTCTTAACATTATGATAAATAGCAAAAGCTATGGCATAGGGAACCGTGTTGTTAAAATAGCAGAGTCCCGTATCCTTAACCACCTCTTCAAGAGGATAAAGAACAGCGCCGGGAACCCTTTTGTCCAGGGTGCAGGTGTAAATGGGTCCGGGGTGCTCTCCCAAGATTTTTCGCATTGCATCTGTCTGGGCACCCGCATTTTCAGTATCCAAGAACCTTGATGCTGGATCCATCATAAAAACGCGGTCATGCTTGATCGGGACCATCATGGAGTTGATAGCCCAAACCTCGTCGTAGATCTTGCCATTGGCGGCAGAGGAAGTGAAAGTGCCCTGTGTCCCGCCAAGACCTACAATGGCGACCTCTGCGCCGTTCAAATCCTTATCTATCACTGGACACCTTTTCTGACAACATCGTACCTGTATTGATCCTGAGTCTGCTTGCCTTCCCCTAAATTCTTCAGCCATTGGATGGATTCCTGGAACCTGCTGTTGTAAAGCGTCAGCAGGTCCGTTTCACCTTTCATAAAGGTATAGGCTTCCATCAAGCTGCCGTATAAGAGGCATAGCTCCGCATTTGTACCAAGCCAACTTGTCCCATCATCGGATTCCGTAATGGACTGGGGGCGGTAGAAATAGTGTAGTTCGACGGCATAGTTGCCATCAGGCGTAGGAGCCATAATAAAACTATTTTCATCCCAGTCTCCGTAATACTGGGGCACACCCGTGGTGGCTGGGTCCGGTGTGTAGTCCTGGATGAAGGTCACATGCTTGTATAAAAGGAACTCGTTATTGGAGCTGTTCACAACACTCAGGGAGAAGGGGGCCAGGAAATCTGTCGGTTTTGTCAAGAACTTCACCGATTGCGTGACCGTACCCGACACATTCTTCCTGAAGTCGTCTAACTGACACTCTTTCAGAATACGCTCTTCCGCGTTCAGGATAAATCGGGGTAGCTGATTTACGAAGGTCGTCTCCGTATTATCCGTATAGTCCTGAATAGAGGTTTTTAATGTTGTAAAAGTAAAAGCCATTTTATGCGCTCACGGTTACGGGGCCCGCAGATGCCACCCCACCGCCCCCTTCTACATCACCCGTTGTTGCGGTTCCACTGCTGGCGCTAAACGTATAACTATTATCATCAACTTTAGTTATAGAATACCCAACAGAACTTTCAACAACTGCCGAGGAAAACCCGTCGAAGGGGTCTACATCGCGAAACCGAACCGTATCATCCGTGCTTCTTCCGTGCCCCGGTTCCGTAACTGTTATGGTCGAAGATCCACTACTTCCCGAACGAAAAGCGTCAAAGGGGAGAAGCACGGTAACCGCCGGTTCCGTCCTATCAGGTCGCGGGTTTCGTAGGGCCTGCGGGTCTGCGGGGGTCTTTAAGACCGTCAACTGAGGCTGCTTGGACTCCCATTCGTCCTTGCCGACTAGCATTCCGGTCCATTCTTTCCGCATGTCTCTCAAACGATATGCGGCACCGGAACGGTCCGAAATTCCCAAGGCATGCTTATTTGAAGCAAACCGTGCCATTATGCTGTTCCACTCAGATAACTATATGAAGGAACAACGCTGAAGCTTGCCCGATCCCGGTCTTCCTCAGCGGCTCTGAGGAACTCCTCCTCATAGACAACCTTTAGGAACTGCATCCTATTAGGGGCTCTTTTCATTGAAATATAGTAAGCCAGACCCGCTGCCAGACAGGGGTAGAACCTGAAGGGGACCTCGACGGTATTTATTGACGAATCCGCATCGTCTATTCGGACAAGGCGGTCGTAAATTATAATATCCGTGTTGTTCTCAGGGGTGAGCCACACCTTAACGACCGGTGTTATCTGTCGGTCTACATAGAACTGTATAGGCCTTCCCGTAGACGACTTTGTAGGAATGCTTAGATAGTCGTCCCGGCTAATCCGGCTGATGGAAACATCAGAGCCGCTACGGCGAACTACGGCAGACAAGATATCAATGGTAGATTGAGCGTCATCAAGGCTTGGACTTGCACTAATCGTTGTACTAGCCGAGCTGGTTCCACCTGTTATGGTCTCCCCGGACGTAAAAGTACCCGAGGGTACTGTCAGAGTTATCGTCGTGGCGCTCGGCTTCGTTATGATGGATGCAGTTACGGCGCTGGTTCCACCTGTTATGGTTTCCCCAAGAGTCAAGCTCGCAGAAGACCCAACAGTGGCCGTTATAGTCCCTGCGGGATACGACGAAATACCAGAGGCAACGGTCTGGCTGACTTGGTCAATAGTCCAGCGATTGAGGCCGCGATTAGCCCAATCTGCGAACAAAAAGTTCATAGATCGGCGAGCCGTTTCTCCGTCGTAACCAGTACGAAATTCGAGGCCACAACGTTCAAAAGCCTCTTCTACGTAGTCTGCTACATTAGGTTCAAAGTCCTTAGACCCGGAAACAGCCATGATATGAAAAACCTTTCATGTTAGCCCCAAAGAGCACTCTTCACGGCAACTCCTAAGTGACCAAGGACCATCAACCCTACAGCCCACATAAACTTCTGAACGCCCTCCAGCGACTTCTGTATGTGGGATAAGTCGTTGTTTTTTATAGTATCCAGCTTCTGGTCCAATAGCTTTATATCTCCGCGAATCTCCAGGATTTCCAACTCGTTTTTTCGTCCTAGATCTTCAGACATCCCTCAAGCTCCTATTAGTACTCTTTCAAGCAGTAAAGGACTATTGAGTAAGTATCTCCGCTACTGTGCCCTACCGTTGTAAGCTGGATGTCTCCCGTATTGCCGCCAGAGGCCGCAACATTAGGAAGACCACTTATGTCGGAATAGTCTAGGGTATCGGAGTAATCCGCTGGGAGTTCTGCTGCGATAACATCAGTGGAGGCGTCCCAAAGGACTTTGACACCCATGCCAACATTGCTGAACGTAATCTTCTCGATACGAACACCCGTGCAGGCTGTTCCGTCCTGCAACGACGAAAGGCCAGACACATCTACTTTAGTAACAGCCGCTTCGCCAGACCCGTCGCTGGTGTTCGTGCAGTAGATAACAGCTTTTCTAGGCCCATCTTGCACGGTCGTAGCAGTTACAGCATCAGCCATCACAGTCTCCTTTCAGAAAGAGAGGGGAGACTTTTCCCCTCTCTAATCTATGCAATCTGCACATACTCAATAATGAATGTGAAGGAGCCTGCCGTGGTGGCATCTACCGTGTTGGTGATGTTGCAGTAGATAGTTCTTGCTGCGGAGGTGTATTGGACGGATGCCGGAGCAGTGGTGCCGCTTTCAGTCTGAGCAACCAGCGAAGGCAACGTGACATTACCGACAACAACCGTAGTACCACCATCGAGAATCTGGTCAGTAACAGCCGCTACAATCTGTGCGCCTGAACTACTAGTACCTACCTCGTAACCAATATCACCAGTCCCAATAACCGGAGCTGTGGCACAAAATATCTTGATGTTGGTCATAATTGTATTGGCGGGTTGCGTAAATTCACCAATCGCAGGACTATCGCCAGCAGTGGTATTAACCGTAACGCCCGTGGCGTAGCCGACATGCTTGATGTATTTGTTAGTGAAAATACCCGTGGAAGCAACGGAAGAAGTTTCCGTGACCGCCCCCGTTGACGCGGCGACATTTATAACTTTGAAGCCGTTTTCTGAACGGACGGGACCGTTGAAGGTTGAACTAGCCATCTTTTTTCTCCTTACGAGAGAGATGCCCTAGAGTCTTCGTAAGCGTCTGCTGGGACAGTCGCTAGGGCTATGATTCCCAGAAAGTGGGGGGAGAGTTTCCCCTCCCCCTTTTCTTACGCGCCCGGAGACCCGAAGATTCCGCGAGGGTCAGACCAGCCAAACGCATAACGTTCGCGAGCCTTATACCGCACGTTACCAGTGTCGAAGTCGCCTTCCATGGAAGTCCGTACAGCCGTTCGGTTAAACCCTTTCAGGCCGTTCGGGGCATCCGTCATAATGAACCACGCATCCGTATCCGTAAGGAAGTGGTTGACATCCTTACCTTGAGGAAGCATTCCCATGTTCCTGACAGCGTTGATATCGTTGTCTGCACTGCCGGGTCTCAGGGTAGATTCAAGTAAACGATCAGCCGTGAACTGAAGTTCCTTTGGAATAATCATTTTCAGTCCCTTGACCGCCACCTTGAGGCCACGCTCGTCAACGAAAGCTGCAATGTCAATAAGGGCCTGCTCTAGGCTGGTCTCATTGAGATCCGCTGCCGTCGAAAGTTCGTTACGGAAAGTGCTGCCGTTTACAAGGGGATGATCCGTAGCACAAAGCTCCTTATCATCACCGCCCGTATACGTGCTGGAGAAAGCATTGTTAAGAACCGAAGCGGCCTTAACCTGCTTTGTCTGGCTCATACTACGAGCAAGAGCCTTTGTATATCGACCCGCAAGTCGATCATAAAGGTTGTCTTCTATGGCTTCTTCCGTAATGGAGAACGCTAACGCAATTGTCTCCATCGTGTAACGAGCCGTGTACGCTTCCTGCGCGTCATCGAAAGACACCGCAGTTCCTTCAGATTTGGTG
>Ga0209757_10000312_pt1 | contig 11905 bp, 2 predicted proteins | sample ETNvirome_6_1000_FD_185472 | JGI IMG/M metagenome (GOLD analysis project Ga0209757, IMG submission 185472) | Marine viral communities from the Pacific Ocean - ETNP_6_1000 (SPAdes) (version 2) | ecosystem: Environmental > Aquatic > Marine > Oceanic | place: Pacific Ocean | collected 2013-06-19 | reverse complement strand
TTGGGCGAATACCCGCGCCTTGTCCTCGGAGTTCATATATTGCGATAATTTTGCTATATCCTCAAGCAACCAGTCCCTGAGAGAAGGAGACTGCCCAGACCCAAGCTCCATCGCTCCCCCATATCCTGCTTGGGAAGTTGAATGATCAAGCGCGTTCATTGGAATATTACCGACAGGCATATACCGATGTGGCCTACTTTGAAGCCCTTCAAGCGATTCTATATGGCGGTCTAAACGCTCTCGACCTGAAAGAAACGCACCGTCAATAAGCGATGCTTCGCCCCACTGGAAGGCCATGTTATCTATCTCATGGAGCTGATCGTCAAGAAGAGCACGGATACTGTCTGTATCCTTACGGTACCATCCATTGGTGGCCTGCTCGCCAATGGTCGCATTTAGTGCCTGTCTCAATTCCCTAGCTGATTTTAAGCCTGCCGCGAACTCGTCCCCAAGCCCCCTTAGTTTCGGCTTTGCCCCCTTTTTTCTCATTTCCTCTAGAAATTCTTTTGCGGAGGGAGGGTTTTTTCGACGAGAGGGGTCAGAAAAGAAATTTATAAAATCCTTAACCTCATCAACCATCTCTACAATGCCGGAAATTTCCCCGTGGTTTTTAGCTTGATCCATCGCATGATTGAATCTCTCATCGCTGAATTGAAAACTAGGATCCCGTGTTAGGTGAAATTCTTCAACTGCAATTTGATCAGCGGCTTCTTGTTTCTCAAGTAGTTTAACTGCCTTTCTTGCTTGACCGGCACTGAGGTTCTCAGCCTGATTTGCAATATCGATCATGATCCCTTTAGACTTCATGATCTCCTTAAGCTCATCTGAATCAGATTTCTTTTGCCTTTCTGTACGACGCGATAAATTACGTTCTGCCCTACTCGCCATGGCCTCCTTAGAACCAGCCACAGGGTAACCGCCGGTACCATATGTATCGTCATAAATATTATCAGCAAGAGCTTCAGCTCTTGTTTTTTGACCAGCTGAGGTTGAAAGCTCAAAACCACCCCGTACTTGATACGCTGCTCTTAATATCTCCCTTAGGGACCCTGGTCCTGTCTGCTTATCTTTATTAACCCAAATATTCTTCCATGCAGTTATATTACGGTTTCTCTTTTTCTTTAAATTATCTACGATTTTTTGTTCGTCGATAGCTTTCTGATGAACGTCCTTAATACCTTTTTCTATCTCATCACTATAGAATGACCTGTAGAGCCTAGCCTCAGCAATCTGCGCTTCAATAATTAAATCGTTAATTAATCCAGCCGCATTAGTTTCTTTATGAGTTTTCGCAACCTCTTGAAGGGCTGATGTATATTTTCTAAATGACCCAGCAATATTATCAAGAAAAGTAACTGGGTCCATTATTTCACTTGCATTGCTCGTCGCTGCAACTTCGTTTAAAAGCTCCCTAACAAGGAACTCTACGTCGAATCCTCCGACTTCAGCTTGCTGAACATAATCATCAGCAAGAAGCATGGTGTCAAAATACTTCAGTAGGTTTGTTGCATGTTTATCTAATGAATCGATAACTGATTTTGTATCAAAGAAATCTTCGCTTACTTCACCGGTTACATCATCCAGGACAAGGAAGTCGGCGTATTTATTTGCTATCTCTTCAGGCATCCCATGGACTTCCATTGCAAGCCTAACAAAATGACGCTTCGCTTTTAGCAGACCCTTCTCCGTGCCATCCGTAGAGAAATCCAACAATTTGTTCATAGCGCCTAGCCCAAGGCCCTTTGCGCCTACAAGAAATGGAACAGCAGAAGAGACAGCAACGCCAGCAGCACCACCAATCACGATATTCCATCCTATAGAACTTGCGATATGCTCGGCCACTTCACCGGGCTCACCAAGCATAGCCTCACTAATGCCTTCACCAGCGCCCCATAGTCCGCCCTCAAACGCACCAGCGGCAGTGGCCCCGATGACTTTAGCTCCTTGCGCACCAAACCTCCCAGCTAACTCAGAGTTAACAAGACGAGCAGGGGCAATCTTACGGCCAACCTTTGTCGCTAAACGAGTTCCCCCTTCCGCTACCATGGGACCGAACTTTGCTCCCTGGCCAACAAGAGTATATTTCCCAAGGAGATTACTTGTTCCGACAAGTCCCTTCTTAAGTATGCCTTGTTTTGCTGCTTCGGCCGCTACCCCTTGGGCAACGCCAGAAGCCCCAAGCCTTGTTAGCGCGGCTCCACCACCACTTCCCAATATAGCGGCAACGGTGGATGCAATACCTCCACCATGATAAAGCCATGGACTTTTTGCCTGAACTACATCCATTGCTCCTTCGTCAATGAGACCAGCAGCCTCTGCCGCAGAAGAGACTATGCCGCCCATCAGGTAATCATCTGCCCCCAGGAAAGGGGCCATCATTGTTCCAAGGGCGCTATCACCGAACGCCTGGTTGTCATGCCAGTTGTCTATGTCACGCCGAGATGCATGAGTCGCTGTTCCATCTCGGATATAGCCAGAAGCCCTTCCAGCCAGGGCTTCCATTGGTGCTCCAGAATGAGCCTTAAGGAAGACGGTTTCATTTGGATTTGCGGAGTACTCATACTTCCCGGAGCGGATTTTATCATCCACCTCTTCTTCGATGATACCGACTTCCATCTGTCCAGTTTCAGTATTGAAGAGATTTGCCATTGATGGTTACCCTCTTTTCTCTTTGGGCGATGATTTAAGATCTAAGAACTGAAAGTGCCACGCCCCATAGTATGGCTTCCGCCCGAGACTTTTCTCTGTATCAGTCTCAAGATCATGGTCTCGAACGATTCCAGCCGCTGGCCCATACATTATCATGGCCTTGTAGATTGGAGAATCATAAGGATTTCCTTCGCCGAGATATACATCGAAGTTACTAAACCCACCATGCGCAGTATGACCTCCCCTTCGAGCTGGCTTGTAGTTATCTTCCCTTAAGCTCTGTGTCATCTCGGCATTTCTTCCTCCTGACCGATGGCCTCTTAACATAATATCTACTTTACCATTCGTTTTAGCCAGGACATAGTGAGCAAAACGATCCAACCTCTCTGCAAACTCTTTAGGAAGATATGCAGGCTTGCCTTCTTTTGTGCGGACCTGAACAAGATCTTCGAACGTTAATAAAGGTTTTCTATTTCGCTTTTCATCCTCCTCCATCTTTTTCTTGATTTGAAAAACTTCGCTTCTCTCGTTACTGTCTGGGCTAACAACAAGTCTCTTCCATCCGTTCATTGCATTTTGCAGCACCTCAACGTTCAATTTGCCAGGAAGAGGAATATCTGCAATGCCAACATCAAAGGGGACAAATTTTCCTTCACCAGTTATTATATCCTGCTTAATGGTATTCTTGAACCCATTCATCACATCATCGAGAGTTCTATTTGATATTGGCTCAAATTTTTCAGCCCATCGGGCTTGGCCCTGAGGAGTAAGCGCTGTCAAGGATGTCAAGATTTTAAGCTTCTCCTCATACTCAACTCTGGAGAGAGTATTTATTATGGTCAAAATAGATGTAGTCCAGTCTCCGCCCGCCTCGGCAGGACCTATACCGAGGTTTCTCTCATAGAATTCCCAGTCAGGATGAGTGAGTCTACTACCCTCCATCCTCTTTGCTGTGACCCTTTGCAAACTTCGAAGTTGCTTCTTAATCTCAGCGACCTCGGTCAACCCGATCTTTTCAGTTTCATAAGTTCTAGCTAATTTGGGCCAGAAATCGGACGCTTTCATTGTGGCCCATTCCTCGATGTTCGTATCCTCAAATAAGCCATGTGAAGTGGTCTGGACGAAAAGCTTGCCTAGTCTCTCCTTCAATCTTGTAATGGAGTGGAGAGTGTTTATTCTTTGATTAGTTACCTGGCTTTCCGACCCAGTGAGCTTATCGTCCTTAGTGCCATATAGCGTCTTTCTAAGCTGAACGGCTTTAAGCCGTGCATTATCCAGGTTTGATCTTGTAAGCTCGAGGGTTGCCGCACTACCTCTTGTCTGAACGCCAGCTTGAACCATCTGTTCTATTTTGGTTCTTTGCTGAACTGCCTCATCTAGCTGCTTTTTAACGATCTCTCTCTGTAGAGCATTTTCAATAAGATTAAGCGCTTCTGCCTTCGTTCCAGATCCCTCGAGCTTAAGGTTAAGTCGCGCCTTCTCTCGTGCAATCATGCCTTTAGTATACTTGAGACCTGCGGTTTGCATATGAGTTAGAGTTTCTCTCTCAGTGCTAAAGATAGATCTCATCTCTTGTGTGTATCTAACTAGGTGTCCAGCATCATCAACAAAGCCGGCTTTCTCCCTTCGCATTGATGCGATATCAGCATCAATTGCCTTCAGGATTAGAGGCATAAAAACATTGGGCATAGCCACGCCCTCTGATGATAAGGCAGCTTGACCAACCACTGTTGCACCAGCAGCTATAACGGCTCCAACAGCAAGGGATGCTTTCTTAAAGATTTCCCAGCCACCCATTCCATCACCAATATCAACCGCTTTCCCATCCACCACCTTGACACCGGCATACTCGAGAAGCTTGTTACTCAGAGCCGTGCCCTTGGTGCGCTCGCCTTTCCAATCTTCCCACAGATCCGCTCTTGCTTTCTTAATCGCCTTTTCTCTTGCATCCGCTTCTGCTAGGTGAGCCTGTTGTTTCAGATTGCTCTCTAGGACTATATTCTCTTGTCCTTTCTTAAGCTTGATCTCTTCTTCCTTAAGAGCCCTGTATTGCTGCCGAAGTGCAATAATGCGTTCAAAATCTTTGGCCTGCTCAAGCTCATAACGAAGCGCATTATCCTTGTTTTGCTCATCCAGTGACATCATTTCGGGGCCACTATTTTCTTCTACGATCTTCTCAACAGCATCGTAAGGGATATCACCTAGTGCTGCGATCTCTGCGATCTGCTCTTCGGGCATATGACTCATGATACCCGCGCCAGAAATGGGATGGCTCATGTCGCCAGATGCTTCCACTTTTGCCGCTAGCTCATGATCTAGAGCAGATGTATCATAGTCCTCGGCTGCTCTTGCTTCTTCAGGAGTTAAATACTCACCCTCAAGAGGCTGGCTGCTCATGCCCTCCGGGCCTAGCCTTTCAAGGTCAATGCCCATCCATTGATCTTTCCATAGATCCTTCCCCGACAGCCCCAGTTCTGAGGTGAAGTCGGTAGCAGGCAGTGTCAAAGGAAGCTTATTCCCCTTTGGATCGAACGAAGGATCCATCGTATACTGGTACCCAAGCCCTTCTCCTTCTTTTTGTTGAAGGCCAAGGTATTTAGAGAGAGGACCATGCTCCTTAATGCCATAAGCCTTCATCACGCTCTTAGGCATTCCTGAAGGATCCATTGTCCAATAAGGACTCTGCTTTAATCGAGCCGAAGCTTCCAGATCTGACTGCCCCTTCAGTTTCCTCCGTGGGGGCACTTCTCCGGTGCCGCTTACCTTCTCAGCGAAAGCAGCCCATCTCTCTTTATCCCTATCTCTCTGGGTCCTCTCGAAGTCTGCTGCCCAAGAGTCGCCGGCATACTCGCTCTCTGTTTGGTTGTCGCTGGTTTTTGTTTGGTTATCAGCCATCTTATGACGCCTTCCCTTCGATTCGATCTAATCGTTTAAGCAGACTTGCAAGCAGCATGGACTGAGAATCTATCAGCTTTTGCTGGTTTGCATCCGCGGCTAATCCAACCATGGTAGCTTTGCCAGGATCTATCCTTCTGATCCCATTCGCATCCTTCTTAACGAAGGTTTTACCTGGCCCAGTCTTCTCCGCGTCTTGAGCGATGATGCCGTACTGGTCTTTCTCTCCACCAAACTCGGGCTTATAGTCGTACTTTACCGGGTTAAGCTCTCTTAAGAAGTGGGATAACTCATCTTGAGATGGCCCCACATCTGTCTTTGCTTCTTCATCACTAGGGTTATACTTAAGAAGGCCAGGTTGTTTTAGCTTGAATTCATCCTCCCAAGGACTCTTCGGGCTTGCATCATACGAAAAGCTGTCAGGCACATGCAGCCCCTCAATATTTGTTTTCGTTTCAAAGCCTGACCAGTTAGGTTCCTTCATTAAGGGATCTAACTTGAACTCATCTTCGCCCCCAAGGCGCAGGGGCCGTGAGTCTCTCATGTCTAATTTAAACGGAGCACTGGGATCATAGCCGGAGAGGTCAGTACCGCCAGCACCGAGTGCTCTAGAAACAAAATTGCCAATAGCCTTCCCACCGAACTTGCCGATGGCGGCTCCCGGAGGACCGCCGAGAGCGTAGCCGGCCACTTCTCCGGCTCCTTCGGTTACTGACTCAATAATTTCGTCAGGCTTATTGTCTTTGATTCCTTTGGCAATACCCGTTACCGCCGAGGCTCCACTGGTCCCTATGCCTGTATCTGCGACTGTATCTGCGGCTGCTGTAGCTGCATCTTTCGCTGTTGTGGCTGCATCTGTAATTGCCATAGTTGCATCTGTAGCGCCAGCTCCCAACACTGCTTTAACGCCCTCGTCTGCAAGTTCTGATGCCTGGCTCAGGACTTCCGGGCTATTAGTGCCTCGGCTGGCTATCTCTATAAGCTCTTTGGTACTAGCTTTGGTAGCTTTCTCTAGCTCATTATCACTGGAGTCGAGGAGGTTCATGCCTCCTTGGATAACCTTTCCAAGACCATAAGATCCAAACTTCAAGAGAGCTGCTTCCCGCTCCTTTTGGCCTCTAGAAGCCAAGAGAGGAACAGCAGCACTTAGCCCACCAAGGACCTCTCCGGTCGCTCTTAGCCCCGTAATGGCTGTATCTCTCCAGTCATCGCCTGAAGGCGGTAAGGCGCTTCTGTCGCCAATTGTCGGCTTAGACATAACAGGACGAGGAGGAAGAAGTCCCTTGGCTTTCGTTATCTCTCCAAGCTTGGCCTCTGCGGTGCCTTGTCTATAGGGCGCTGGATCTCTTGAGCTTTGGTCATAAATTGGACCTGGACCAATACCACCAAGAAGAGTGTTATGCTTATCATCGCCCCATGGTTTACTCGAGTCAATCACGCCAAGTTGGTTATGTGTACGGGCACCAAGCCCAACCTCTTCTATCTTTTCTTTTGCTGCCTCGTCAGATCCACCCCCGAGCACTTTATCTTGGTATCTCACCCTTGCTTGGTGCCTAGCGTATTCATCATCACCTGCGGCTTCAAGCTCAATAAGGTACTCTTCCCATGCGTTGTCACTATGAGGAGTCGTGCTTCCAGGGCTCTGCCCATAAGGATATATCCTACCTCCATCCCCTTCAGATAAGGGCATACGGCCTTCCTGCGCTGGTGTTAGTGGTATTGGAGCATCCTTATCGTAGGGATCTTGCAGCTCTTCTGCTGCACCTTCTGCATCATCCTGCTCCCAGTCCTTCGCGTAATCAGCATAAGCCGGATCTGGGGAAAAATAATAAACCCATTCACCATCATCTGCATCCCAGACCTTGGTGATGACCATCGGGAAGCCTTCCATGTTTTCATAGGCAACGACTTCTGGCTCTGGAGGCGTCCCGCTCGGTGTTAATTCCCACCTCTTAGTCTCTTCATTAAATACGTAACCCGGTGGAGCTGGGTTTTCGGTGGTAACCTTTATGCGCCCAAGCTCGCCTTCTTCCGATGAGACAACACGTTGATCTGGGACAAGACCCTTAACATAGCCAGGGACCTCAAAGCCCCCAACCGTGTTAAGAACATGAGCAAGAGACGAGACTGATTTCTGTTCGCTTTCAAGCATACCCGCAGATTCAATAGCAGCTTGAATTATCTCCACACTTGCACCAAGCCTGCCGGCCCAATACTTATACGAGAGGTCTCTTCTTTGTTCTTCAAGAGCTGCCTGAACTTTCATGACAGCGACATCTCGCTCAACACCCGAAGCAATCAGGGCCTGAACCATGCTATCTCTTTGGGACTCCAGCTTGGCATTGATCTCAGCATCTGCCCTAGTCATCTCATCGACTAGCTGCATGGCATCGAGCTGCATTTTGCCCGTTGCTTCCATTGCAGATCTATCTACCTCGGACATGCCCTGGACTTTCATGCGGTGAGCTGCCGCAGCAGGAACTCCCCTTGCCCCAGCGGCGGTAGACAAAACAGATTGCCTTGCTCTTTCTGCCTGATGTTTTATTGCATCAGGCATTTCGCCGCGAGCTATTCTCTCGGCTTCTGACCCAAGAGTCACGCCTTGCCTGTCTCTGACATTCCCAACTAGCTTGTCTATGTATTCTTGCTCGTAGGTCGTTAGGTTGCCGACCCTTTCTGCCTCTTCTTCAACCGCTGCTTCTTCTTCAGCCGCTGCTTTCTCCTCCCGCTCTTCAGCAAGTATAGCCTCCGACTCGTCCTTGGGTATAACCCCGCCCATATAGGTTGGATCATCAAGCCAATCTGCCCATGTGCCAGTGGATTTATTGGGATCAAAAGTACCGCTGCCATCTAGATTGTATCGAGGTCCAGGTACTCGATTTACTCCTTCAGCAAACTGCTTCATGCGATCTTCTTGACTTTGTTCCTCTAATGTTTTGACATCGGGAGGCATAGATGTTCCGCCTACATCACTAACATCTCTAGTTTTTTCAATGCGCTTACGCTCTTCCTCCTGCTGCCATCTTTCAAATGCCTTATCTGGATCCACTTCTTGGAACGTATCTTCCGGCTTTTTGACCTCATGAGGCATCTGGGTTACCTTGTTTTTTTTCTTCTTCTCTTCCTCGGCAATTAGAGCTTGCTTTCTAGCTATATTCTTGTTTGCTCTATCTATGTCCCCCTGCGACGGTCCTCGCTGCATCATACACTTCCTATGGTATTTTGTTGTGTCATTCTAAAGATGCCGCGTTTCGATCCGATCTCTAGAGCAATGTTCTCAATGACAAACCCATCACCAGTGGTGGATGAGTTATCAGCATCATAAATTTCAAACTTTATAGCTTCACATTTTTGCTTAGACAGATGTGCTCGAAACTGAAGAAGAGCATCTGTAGTAGAGACAGTTGTCGGAAACGTATAGGTGTCCACAGCCGCACTATCATCATAATCGTAGTAGACCTTAATAGTTAAGATATGCTTATCTCTGCTTTTCCCTAAGAGAGAAAACCTGTAAGCACGGGAGAATCCTTGAATCCCATTAAGAGAAATCCATCCAGTTCTCATTTTCATAACGAGATAACTTGTACCCAGCTTATACCCAGATTCTTTCCAGAACTTATTGGAGTCAGTAACGAGTGTTATCTCACCATCGTTATTCCCCATTCCAACGAATCTATCAGAGCCAAGGGTAGAGAATGTGAAATGACTCCATTGACCAAAGACATAATTATAAACAAGGACGCTTGTGTTTAATAAGAATCTTATAGTTGAAGTAGCCTGGTCTTGGATTATGTCCATAATCCTAGAGGTTCCAAGTATGCTCTCAACGGGAGAGCCTATATACTTAATACCCTCTTTTGTGATGGCATGAATGCCTCTTGGGTTTTGGAAGAAGAGGCCAATATCTGTATAGAGAGTTGGGCTCCCCTTGAGGGCACCCATGCTATTACTCACTATTCTCGGTGTGTAGTATTTCCCATCAGCAGTAACCGATGGACCATCGCCATCCAAGGCCCATATCGAATTCTCCCTGAAGATATAGAGAGTCTCACCGGAGCTACCCAGGGCAGTTGGCTTATCATCAAGGATGCCATCAAGGGGAACATAGAATGTATCGTTAAACCCGACACCATATGCTTCCTTATATTCCTTACTGAAGAATATTCGGTTGTCTTCACTGATTATAAACAACCTGTTTCGATGGGCTGTTACGTAGAAGCAGGCTGGGCATCTAGTATTAGGGACTTCACCGGAGTCAGTATAGAGAGATCTGGCCGAGAGAACACTATCATCAGAAATCTTATCCACAAATGACTGTGTATAAGCTGAGTGTTGTCCTGTTATGTACCCGGCAAGGTGGAAGAGATTGCCTCCTCCCTCGGTTCGATAGATAACTGCTCGGTGATTACCGCCTTTAATTTTTTGGGTCGCACTACTGATAACTATTGTTACGGCCTGACGAGAAATTCCGCCGCTGCTGGTGCCGGTGCCGGATGTAACTGAAAGGGGATCGGAAGGCTCTGATTGATAAAGATTCCCTTGGCTATCTTCCTGCTCCCATACAACCTTATATTGATACACAGCGCTTTCATCTAAGTCCGCCCCTGCCACTGACCCTCCTGCTGTTAGGCTAACTATGTGTGGCTTTGGCTTACCGGCTATATCCTGGTAAACATCGAAAGAATCACGGAATAAAGCATTCCCCGCGGTCCAGTAGATATTCTTTCCGATCTCAGCACGACGAACACCATAAGTAGTAACAGCATCAAACGTATATTTTATGATCGTTGGGATACTTGTGTATCCCCCATTTCCAGAACCAGGGATGACAGTAGGAACCGACTGAGGAACTCCAAGCGTAGAGATAGCGACATATGCGGAAGTACCGTCTGAAGACTTTATCGCTCTCCCTGGTTGCGCATTGAACTCTGAAGGAACGCGTGACGTAAGGGATGACCCAACAAGGTTCCCGTCCTGGGTAAAGTAATCGAGGGTCCCAAAGGGTTGAAGCTCTCGGTATTCCTTATAGTTTCCGAGGTTGGGAAAGATTGTTGTCTTGTAATCATTCTTCCCAAAAGCAAATTGAAAGGCACCGCCTGTTGCTTGCCCTTTGTTTATGAGTCTTGGGGCAATAAGGGAAACAGCCAAAGATGGATTGTACGCAATTCGATAAGTTGCGACTGTATGGATAGACGATGTACCAGAGCTATAAACGAGATCTACAGTATTACCACCACTATATATCTGTGGTAGCACTTCTGGATCTTCCTTGTTATCAACAAAACAAAGAAGCCGAAACGATTCTTCTGCGTCAGTGTTTTCATAGACTAAGGCGGTAGTAAGAGCTGGGGTATCGCCCTCAGAGAAGCTGTATGTGCGAGTATGGAACTTACCCTCTGATACATCCTTTGACATATAGGCAAGATAAATTTTATCTGCCACAACAGATGATTTCCCAAGAACAATATGCGTAAACTTTAGACCGACTTGCCCAGTGGACGGAGGGACATCGCCACCAGATCCAAGCCCGTAAGTTAGTGTCTTTACGTCATCAAGGTCAGGAGATCCTACATTGTCTGTTATCTCTTTATCTAGAGCAACATAAACGAAATGCTGCGTTTCGCTAACGTCGTACCTATAATATGCAACCTGAGCAGAGTCAGCGGTAAACGATTCAATAACGTCAAATGATTGTTGAAGATAATCCTCTCTGTATTCACTTGAAATAAGAGCAACTTTGGCGTCTCCGCTAACTCCAATCACACCCATGTCATCGACACTAACTATCGTTCTGTGTAGCGCATCTGGAATACCATCGTCATCAACATCGAACTCATAGTAAACAGCAAACTTTGTTGCACTAATGGCTACTGGTTTTATTCGGTACTCATATCTCCCTGTCGCAAAGCCATTGCTACCAGCAGCACCAAGAGTTGTTTTCAATATTGACATATTAGAGGCATCAACAAGACTGATGGAGTACCCCCAGCTTGTGTCAACACCATCGCCAGTCTCAACCTTTACTGCTGCCGCAATACAGATAAGGGAGTCATCTGTGCTGATCGCAATCTGAGGGCTCTGAGTATAGACAAAATTATACTGGTCATCATCTGTAAAATCATGAGGAGTTAATGAGAATACCTCAGTACTAATCGGGCTCCATCTCGACTGGTTTTGATACTTCTTATCTGGAGACGACGGATTAACTCTCCATACATACCCGCTGGACTCTAGCCCGTAATAGGCTCCCTTATACTGGAATGCTGCTTCAAAGAAATGAGTGCCATCCCCAGCCGGGTATTCGAACTGGGTTTCAGTATAGCCTTTTCTTTTCTCTATTTGGCCATGCTTATCAAAGATG